>Ga0247674_1000069_pt1 | contig 12406 bp, 18 predicted proteins | sample CNK15_metaG_FD_183044 | JGI IMG/M metagenome (GOLD analysis project Ga0247674, IMG submission 183044) | Soil microbial communities from Purdue University Martell Research Forest, Indiana, United States - CNK15 | ecosystem: Environmental > Terrestrial > Soil > Temperate forest > Bulk soil...
AGCCCCTGCGGCTCCCTTTTCTTTTCCGTTCGCGCCAGCAGCCGCAGCTTTCTTTCCCGCTGCAGCGCTTGCCGCCGTTCCACCTCGCGAGTAGTTCGGATACATCGCGTTGCGGAGTGCGCGGAACTGATCCGGCAAAAGCTCGGCGAACTTCGCGCTGACAAATCGTGCAGATCTCGCCTGGTCGCCCTTGGCGAGAAGTGATTTTGCGGCGCGCTGGAACTGCACATCCTTCGCCATTATTTTGAAGATCCGGGAATTGAGAGCGTTGACGAATTCGCGGCGGCCTTCCGGGCTGAGTTTTAGGTCCTTGAAGAACGGCTCGACGATCTTTGCCGTTGCCGTATTGTTGCTGCGGTTCACGTCACTCGAGACGCGTCCTTCAAACGCTTCCTGCTTTTCCTGATTGAGTGCGGCGCGATCCTTCTCGAGTGCTTCGCGTTCCGGATTTTTCTGCGACTTCAGGTCGAGCTGCTTCTTCACCATTCCCTTGGCGTTGTTCAGCCAGTTGTGGATCTTCGTGGTGAGATCGAAAGCTTCCTGACCTTTCCCTTCCTTGATGAGCGAAAGGAGTTCCGTGACCGATCCGTAGAATCCGGCCTTGTCCAAACGCGCCACCATCGTCGGCAGGATCGTGTTGTCGAACTGGTCCGCAGTCATGTGCTGCGCGATCTGCTCGAGGCCTTGCGTCACCATGTTGGCGAACTGTTCGGGATTCGCTTCGCGGAGTTGCGTGAGCAGTGCGGGATCGCCATTCGAGAACTGTGCGACCTCTTTCCGGTAATCCTCGACTTCGTTCTGGATCTCGACGAGGCCTTCTTCGCCGCCGACGGCTTCAAACGTCGCAGCCATCTGCCGGACTTTGGTTACGGCCTCACTGAGATTTTTGACGCCGAGCTCTTCGCGGATTCGCTCCGCGCGCCCGTGATCTGCGAATAGTTGTTTTGCTGCGGCGGGATCTACCTTCTTGAGTGCAGCGAGTGCCTTGCGTGTCGCGGCATCGATCTTGCGACCATCGGTCTCGCCACCCAGCTCCGCATCGTCTTCTCCGGCGCCGGCTTGATCGTCAATTTCTCCAGCTCCGGCACCTTCTCCACCTTCGCCTTCGCCAGTTCCTTCTCCAGCACCTTCAGCAGCGCCTTCACCAGCACCTGCGCCTTCTCCAGCTCCACCACCAGCGCCTGTACCATCTCCGGCTCCGGCCCCATCACCTGCTCCAGCTGCATCTGCTACGGCTGCACCTGCACCTGCTCCTGCGATCAAATCGTCAAGCATGTCTTCCTCCCGATGTTTTTCTTAATGTTTCGGTGCTCCACCAGCGCCTTGCGGCGTGCCGACTGGTATCGGCGGTGCCGGAGATTTCGCTCCTGCACCTGCAGGGACTGGCGCGGGAGCGGTTGCCCCCGGGGAGGGAGTTACTCCAGCCTTCTGCAAGATCTGTTGTGCCGCGCCCTGATCGACCTGCACGACGTCCTTGTATCCAACGCTGACGCTCGGCGGCTTTCCGGTCTGTTGCGCGGCTGCTGCAGCCTGCTTCGCTGCCTCATCGTGTTCGTGGAAGTGTAGCACCACGTTGTCGAATCCATCCTTGTCGGTCTTCTTCGCTTTGCGGCCTTCGTCGCCGTTGATCCAGATCCAGCATGTCGCCGCCTCGGTGGCATTGTCGTCCGTCGATTCGATTGGAATCGAGCAGATATTCTGCGGCATCGCAGCGAGCTCCTGCTCGGCCTGCGCGAGTTCCTGTGGATCCACTCCGCTCGCTTTGATCTGTTCGATCTTCTCACGCAGCATTTCCACCTGCGGATTCGGGACAGGTCCCGTCTTCATCATCAGCTCGATCTCCCCGAGCTGCTTGTTGCGCGAGATCACCTGCGGGATCACGAGATCGGATAGTCCGAGCATGTTCTGCAGGAACTCGAGGTTCGCAGCGTTGAAGAAAACTTCGGCGAGCTGCGGATTCTTCCCGAGGTTATCGAAGACTCCCATGAGCTTGTTGCTCTTCTGGGTGTAGGTCTCCGGGAAGTTTTCGTCGCTCTCGGCGAAGACCGTGATATTCCCCTTGAGATCATTGATCTCGAGAGTGATCGTCTCGCCGCCGGGAATCTTTTCGTTGATCGACTTGTCGCGACACTTCGCGCCCCAGCGAACCATCTGCTTCATCGACACAGCTTCCGCATTCTTGATCGAGTGCCATGTTGGTGCGAGGCGCCCGAGCGCGGAATCTCGCTGGGTGGCGATGGCTACACCGCTGTCAGCCGTGCCGACATCGCCCCCAGCTAATGCGGGATACGCTCCCGAGAGCAGCTCCGCAAGAGGACCTGAGTATTCCTTGATGAAGTCCGCGAGATTCGCGGGTGGGTTTACTGCAGGCTCTACGAAGATCAGTTCGGTGACAGGTACTCCGGGCTGGCGCTTGAATCCGCCGATGTCTCCGGGCACGTTCGTTTGCTGGCGCAGCGTTTCGACAGCGAACGCTTTCGAGTCCATCCACTTCTTCGGAATCGTCCGCACGAAGATGTCGTTCATCAGATCCAGCCAGTTGTTCAGCCGTTTCTGGACGGGCATCGTCGATGTGCCCATGGCGTTGCGGTTCTGTCCGTCTCCGGAGTAGGCCTGCCCGAGGGCCCAACAGTCGTCCATCGATTCGTTGCGAGCGAAGCAGAAAGTTTCTCCGGCGTAGACCACGTAGCAGCCGTTCGGAAACATCGCGATCATCTTGTCTCGATCGCTTTTGTCCTTGATGTCCATCAGCTGGCTCGGACGCATCCACGTCCGCTGGATCGTGACGTCGGCCGCGATGCTGTCCGAAGTCACATACGTGGACTGCATGCCGAGCTTCACGTTCTGGCGCGCCAGTCTTCCGATCTCTCCCATCGCCGCCTGATTCGTTTCCGATTTCAGATCGTCGGCGACCCACGGGAACATTCCCTTTGCGCGGCAGATATCGACTTCGGTCTCATACTGCAGCACATCGACTTCGGAAAGATCGTTTGCCATCATCGGCGTCAGCTTTACTTCGAGCTTGCCGTGCGCCGTCCGTACTTCCTGACCACGAGGTGTGCGCTTCTCGAATTCGCCGAGCTCGCCTTCCGCTTCTTTCTCTTCGTCAGTCTCGCTCGCTTCGTGTTCGACGTGGGTCTGGCCTTCGGGCACTACTTCTTTGCTCTCGGCGCCTTCCTTAGCGGTCTCAGGAGATTCCGGCGTCGCTGCAGCAGCGGCACCCTCAACAGGAGTCGTACCAGGCTCGCCTTCGTTTTCCGGAACGAGATCATCTGGCTCGTCGTCCTCTTCCCAACCGAATCTCTGGCCGTCCTTCACAAACCGCGAGTAGTACAGGAATCGTCCGTCCGTCCATAGATAGCGCGAGGCGTCCGTCTGGATCTGGATCAGGTCGTTGTTTTTACTGATGACCTTGCGGAACTTCTCAGCGGAATCAGCCGCAGTGATCTGTGCGTCTGAGTTCGCGCGGACTGGAGCAAAGCGTACGTTCGGGACGGTACGCGTTAAGGCCGCGATGATCATCTGTGCGCGTGCCGAGTAGATGTTCGTCGGCAGGAGCGCCATGTCCATCTGCATCGATGGCCCGTAACCCGTCGCTTCGCCCGGGATGATCCAGCCGCCACCACGCTGCGGAATGAGGAACTGGAAGCCACGATAGAACAGAGCCGCTTCCCACGCTTGAATGACTTCGATCAGCCGAGCAGGATAGTCGCGCTTCGCCGCTTTGCGCGCGATCTCCTTCAGTAAATTCTGTTGCTTGGTATCGAGCTTGGCGTTCGGTACGCGGGACCATTCGAGGCCTGCGAGGACACCGATGTCGTACTTCGGTTCCTGACTTGGTTTCTCGTCAGGCGCCTGAGCGCTCCCGGCATAATCTTGGACTGCTGTCGCCACTGGGACTCCTCAGTTAGTGCTTTGCGCTTGCAAACGCCAATGCGAGGCGCGCGCGCTTTCCTACCTTACCGCTCGAGTGTTTGTGTTCTTCGGCAAATGCATGCGTGCTCTTGCCAGCGCGTTTCGCAGCAGAACTGAACACGCCTTCCGTGCCGCGATGCTTGATCCCGCTGCTGACTTTCTGCATCCACCTATTCCCGGCCATCACTTCCTCCTGTCGATGTACTCACAGCATCCGCCTGGTTGAACGAGGACATCGCCACTCGGCAACCGCTCCCGCTTGGATTTTTTCTTCATGTCTTCTTGTTTGCAGCCGTCGGTGGTGGAGTTGAAGTACTCGCAGTTGGAGCAACGAAAAGCGCCGCCTTCTGGTCCTTCGTATCCGGTGCCTTCTTCGCCCTTGATCGCTTTCTCGTTGATCACTACCGCTCCAGCCCGATTATCTTTGCGACGAGCGCTCCCGAGGCGTCGTAGAAATGCATCTCACTGTCCGGCATGTACTGATCCTGCGTGAGGTGCAGGCCTGCAAATACGTGACCCAATTGCGACAACGTGACATCTGCATTCTTCTTCGGCGGCTCCGGAGGATAGAGCTGCACGAGTTTCCTCATCTGCATCGGATGGACGCGCACTTCGTGAGCCAGCGGTGCATGCTCGCGAACGTAACGCCCCATCTGCGGAGAGATCCAGCTTCCGTTCGCGTTGAATTCGTAGAGCTCACTCATCCCCGGCGTGCCTTCCTGAAGGCCTCGGCCATTCGCGATCCCTTTTTACGATGAACCATCGAGGGATCCGCGTGCGCCTCGGCCTTGTCTTTCTCCTTCTGAGCTTCAGTGAGCGGAGATCCTGAAGACATCAGAAATCTGAACTGCTTAGGTGTCCATGGAATGGGCCACCATCCCCAGCCACCGTTCCAATGTTAACTTCTGGCGTGGCCTTCTATTTCTCGCTTGCTGGAATCGCGTGGCCCACCGGCAATTTCGCGGAGTGTAATCGCCGTCATTATTTCGACGGTCCAGCGATTTGCCTTTGGGGCGCGGCCCCATGTCTTTCAGGAAATTCTTGAACTTGTTCCACCGTTCACAAATCCTGATCCCGCGTCCACCGTAGTCAGCGTAGGCCGGATGCTTTGGATTCATACAGCGTTGACGCATCGAGCACCAAATAACAAACTCAGTGCGTCCTGTTCCACCGTGCTTGAACAGGTTGCTGGCAGCACCTCTGCGCGAATTTATCGCATTACTGCAATCCTTGCAGAGTCGTCTACTCCTGCAGGTTTGGATTCTCCGTTTCTTCCCGCACGAAGGGCATGCTTCGATTTTGTAGGTCCACGGCATTGCGGTTTACGCGAGGCCGGGGATTGCGTGCTTTCCGGTTTCCTGATCCTCTGTCGAATCCGGAGTCTCGTCGCCCTCTTCTTCGGGACGATCTTCGGCTTCGTGATCGAGGCCCATGGATTTGCCCATGTGCTGGTGAGCGGCGGCGTGAGTTTTGTGCTGCGAGTGGTGCGCGCCCGGGTGGTCGTTCTCTCCGGGTTTTGCGTCGCCGTGGAAGGAACTTACGTGGTGAAGATTCGAGCCTTTGTCGAACTCGTGATGGACCGCGTGCGCTGGACCGTGTTCGTTGACGTGATCGGTGATCGAAGTCGTTGAAGGTTGCGGGTGTTTCGGGCCCTGACCTCCATCTTTCTCGCCAGCTCCGGGCGTCCGCATCGGTGTTACTGTCGCGGATCCTTTGCTCGTGGACAACTCATCATGCATTCGAGCTCGGCTTGCCGAGTGGTGCCGAGTCCCGTCCTTCGCCATCATTGCCATTTGTCTCTCCCTTTACAGGAGCCTCCGCAGGCTTCGTGAAACGGGTTCGTGCTGCCGCTTCCTGTTGCTCTGCGTAGAATCGCTGTACTCGCTGCCAGGGAGTGCCGACTGGAGTCTCTAACTTCGGCGATGGCGGCGGTGCGCTGTCTTCCGTTGTGTTCACCTGCACTTGCCGGAGTGCTGGGGTCTCGACGTATCTCACTTTCGTGAGCTCGTCCCACAATTTCTGTTTCTCTTCTATAACACGTTTCAGCTCGTCGGCGTGAGCCTTTTTCAATTCGGTGCGCTCTCGCATGGACTCATACTGAAGTTGGAGGTTCAGCGCTTCGATCGCGGCGACGTGGACACGATGCGCTTCAACCAATCGAGCTTCCATCTCGATCTGCCGGCAGACCTGCTCTTTCCACAGCGCCACGATGCGTTCGGCATTCGCCTCGGCCGCTTCGGCCCTACGATTACGGAAAAGATTTGCGAAGAAGCTCATATTTTCTTCCTTCGTTGCTCTCGACGTTTTGCTGCTTCGCTTATGTGCTGACGATGCTCGCGTGAAAATGGCGGCAATGGTCGTCGGCCTTCGGCTTGCTGCTTAGGAGTTGCCCATCGGCAATTTCGTGGCGTGTAGTTGCCGTTTCTGTTGGGCCAACGGTCGAGCGTTTTTCCTGCTGGGCGCACTCCCATGTCGGCGAGGAAATTGGCAAAGCTCATCCATCTTCGACAAATTTTTATTCCGCGTCCACCGTAGTCCTTGAAGTGTTTGTGGTAGGAACGAAGGCAACGCAATTTCATGCAGTGCCAAGATTGGTACGTCCTGCTTACTCTCGCGTTCTTCCCACTGCCGGAAGTATGTCCGTGGACTTTTCTAAGCTGGTGTCCTACTTGGAAGGTCATCTTTTACGGCCTTATTCGCCTTTGCCATGACGGAATGATTTTACCGGGGCCTTGTGGTTTTCGATTTTCGGCTTGTTCTTTGTTCCATTCACGGAATGCAGCTATGTGGCGTTGCATTGGGTCTTTGATGCCAGCGAGTTTTTCCCGAAGAAGTTGGTTACGTGGTTTCTCGTTGGCTTCCAAAAGAAATCCAGCAACAGCATACCGCAGGGAGTCGCCGCAGTCATCCGTTAAACTCACGCCCTTCGGCTTCACGACATCTTCCGCCGAAACAGTGATGCCATCGCCGCGAACCAGCAGCGGAACAGATTCTGCAACTGTCTGGCAGGCGCCCTCGATCATGAACCACTCGTCGCTGTCGATCATTTCGTACATCGTCGTCCACCCAGCCACGCGATCATTGTTGCTGCGAGTAGGACGGGGCAATCCAGCGGCCGAGAGGTAGTCTCCGATCTCGTCAGCCACAGTCCTGTTCTCTACCGTGCGATTGAATCGTTCCCACGACAGGTGGACTGAATCGATGTCCCACGCGTAGCCTTCAGTTCCGTCGTCTTCGTTCTTCACTCGCGGGATCATGGCGATCAAAGCTTCCGTCTGCTGCTTTGGCGTATTCTCGTGCAGCACGAGTTCCGCGAGTGTCACATTCACGATGCGCGGCTTCTCGCTTTCAAAGCGTGGCTTCAGGATCGCCTTCGTCCAGAACGTGATCACCGCGAAGTGGCCGAAGCCATAGTCCCAGCCGACCCACACAGGCTGCCACCGCTCGAAGATGAACTTCGACGCCGGCAGCACGCGCGCATTCTCTTCCCAGTTATCGAAGTACTGGCCGCTGACGGTCTCGACGTTGCCCCAGCGGATCTTCTCGCGCAGCGGAGATTTCTCGAGTGATTCGACGTACTTCTTGTCCTTGATCAGGATGGGATTGTCGTCAACGGTCGAGTGCACGTACTGATAGTCGTCCGGATTATATTTCTCCGGATCCATTCCATGCACTGGCTTCTTCTCGATCCACAACTTCTTGATCCAGCCCCAGCCCACGCCCATGGGGTTCGTCGCTGATGCCATGCAGGGCCGCGCGCCTGGTATCGTGCAGCGGTTGCGTCCTTCCATCGCGTCGTAGATCAGGTACGGAAACTCGCCGAGCTCCTCGAAGCCGATGAAGAGAAACTCCGTCGATAGATATTTGCCGACATCCTCGATGCGTTCGCAGGCCGCGAAGTAAAGCTTGCTCTGGCGCATCACGCGCTTCGGCTTCTTCTTCGTTTCGTCTTCGTAGATTATTTCTCCGCTTTCAGGATCGTAGTCGTCGCACCAGACTGGCGGGAAGTACACGATGTGATCGCTCTTGTTGAACGTGCCCTTCTCTTGCGATCCCTTTTCGTAGAAGGCTTTGGGGACGTCCACTTCAAACTTGTCGATGACGGTGCGCTTCAGATCAGGAATGGTCTTGCGGAGGATGATACCGTTGGCGCCGGGGCAGTCGGTGAGGCACGCGATTGCTTCCATCAACAGTGCGCGTGATTTCGCAGACCCGAATCCTCCAACCTGCAGACGATGCTTCGCCGGAAGACAGTGAAAGAGTTCCTGCTTCGGCCAAGGTCTGTAGAAGTCGGAGATTTTCAGCGTGCGAGCTGGGTCTTGAACTGCGGTGGCCACGGAGAGAGGTTATCACTAAAAGTGGCAACACGGCGACGAGCCCGACGTACTACGCATCTGCTCTCGGAGATGGATTGGAGTTTTCGGCTCCGGTCTCGCGCCGTCTACACGGCTTACCCTTCGCGCCATCCCTGTGCTTCATCTGCATCGTCGCTGCCGCCGTGTTGCCTTTCGCGGTTGTATGGGTTAAACCTTCAACTTTTTCGTGAACTCCACGTAGAACTCATCACCGGGAACGAACGTACCGTAGACTGCCGGATTCGAGATGTACATGGTGATCTGTCCACTCGGTGTCGCTTCTGAAAAACGCTTATTCTCTTCCATGTTCGCCGCATCATCTTTCGATGGGTACACAGCCGAGAGCTTCACGCTGTGCGCCTTTGGTGGATGGAAAAAGTTCTCTACTGAATCAACGCGGAATTTCGCGATCACATCAGCCATATTGTCCTCTTGTATTTGCCGCGCTACTTGTCTCGGCTGATTTTCGCGGTACAGCTTTTCCGCAATGCGCCAGAGGCTGCCTTCCCTCCCAGGTTAACAGCCTCCGGACTTTCACATCCAGCACACCTGCAGGGGAGTCTACTTCGCCGTGCGAATTTCTTCAAGCGTCATGCCGCAGTGCAGGCAGATCAGTTCCTGCTTCGTGATCGTCGTGCGGTGAAACGCTTTCGATGGATCCGCGAGCTCCGTGTTCGGCACTTGTCTGTCGATTTGGCAGATCTGATGGCCGTTCACATGGCATACTCGCCTCTCCACGGTCTGCATCGACGACGTCTTCGGCTCGCTTTCCGTAGCCGCTGTCATCTGGTTGCTGACCACTCGATCTCGATTCCCCGGCAGATTGTTCTGCAGGACATATATCTCGTTCGCTTGATCGTTCGCTTTTTTGGCCACCTCCATCAACACTTGCCACATCTTCCGTATTGTTGGCGGTCTCTCTGTTGTCTTGCGTGCTTTCATCTTTTACCTTTCCTCGCTGCCCAACCGCTATGAAGTTGAATCGGTTCGGGAGCAATTCCACCATCCGAAACTCGAGATTCGGAAACTTTTCCTCGATGTACGCGGCGACGCGCTCGAGCTCGTGATCGATGTTCGCTTGATTGAACATCTTCCCGGGATTCGCAGTGAACTTGATCGGGAATATTTTCCCACCCACAAACACTTTGAACTCGATGTGCTTGTAGATCGGATCGCCTTTAGCGTTCTTCATTAGGCTTCTTTCGCGGATCGGGACGCAACAAACCTTCGGCGAGGATCGCTTTCATTCGTTCGGCGGTGAGCTTCTTATCTCCAGTCGTGAATTCTTTCTGGAACTGCTGGGCCGTCCAGCTCTCATCAACAGAGATGGCGACGAAGACCAGACCGTCCGGAGAAATAATCGCATTCCCTTGGCGCAGGAGATCGAGGCCCTCGAGATCGATGATGAGAATGTGCTTCTCGTCGCTGGTGTTGAAGTAGATCATGGCTGCCTATCCTACTCCTGAACTGGTTCGTACGTCTTCGCGAAAATGTCCGGCTTGCACGGATAGTTCTCGCCGGCGACGCCCGTGATGATCCAGTCTCCCGGGCAGACGATGTGGCCGCCTTCAGGCGTGTCGATCCAGCCGTGGATTTTCCGGATCCCACTGGATGCGCGTGTCACCCGTGTGATCGAGTGTGCTGAGTGTGCCCATCTTTCCTCCCCGATATTTTACTTCTTACCTTTCAACTCCCTGCGGAACTTGCAGATCTGGCAGTCCGGTCTGTCGCATCGATGAAGTCCACCATCTCCTGCGGTAACGGCGGCGGGAACAGGATCAGTTCCTCTTCCCTCTTTGTCCACGAAGGTGACGGAGGTGCGATGAACTCCTCCAGACACAGGACTTCTTCCGCGCGGCCGACTACGCCGTTCACGACGAGCAGGGTTTCCCATCCGTACGGAGTGCGCCGCACGATTGTCTGCACGCTTACCATTTCTCACCTTCGCTTCCCGGGCCGGGGAAGATATTTGTCTCTGGCACTGAGAGCGGATCCACTCAGCAAGCTTCATGTCATCTTGATCAGCCGCTCGTTTCCATTTTTCGTAAACATCGTCGTCCAGCTTCAAGAGATAGGTTTTCAAGTGATCAATCCTGAACTTTCTCCTCGGGGTCATCTGACCTGCGGTGTACTTAATTTTATTCGCCCTCGGCTTGTATTCCCTGATCAACCGCTTCTCGAGATCAATTGCCTCCTGTCGATTTGTGCACCAGTTCAGTTCAAGGACTTCGATATTTTTCTGATTTTCTTCAAACGTCTCATGCTTCCTGAATCGCTGCATTCCGATAAACGATCTGCCGACGTAGATGCAAGTACCTCTCTTGGACCACGCAACATAAACCAAGCAACTGTCAGCGGTGGCCGGATCTCGCATCGGGCTCATCTTAAAGGACAGTATATATAGTGGTCAAGAGTATATATTCACGAATGGCGTGGACAGAGATCCTTGTTCTCACCAATCGGCTTCGCGTAACTGGCGCAGATCGGCGCGTCGCAGGTGATCACACGGCCGTCGAGCGTGCGGCCCAGCTCGTAATCGCATTCTCGCGTAGCTTGCAGATGGCAGAACGCACACTTCTTCCCACGGCGTTTCGCAAAACGCACGATGGCCACGCTGCCATCCGGGAACTTGATGTGCTCACAGGGACTCATTCGCCTTCTTCGCTCGCTGGGGTTTCATGGCTGCTCCTTCGCTGGCGACGCGGAATCGCTTACTCCCCAGTTGTTTTCTATAAGCACCTGTTCAAGTATCTCGTCCGTTTCCTCGTTTGTTTGTGCGTAGAGAGCGTTTTTCATCGCCAGTAAAAGCGGCTCCCGTGCTGATTGGCGGATGGCCTCACGCTCACGCTCGATAATCGCATCTTTTTGCGCTTTCAATTTATCGAACTCGCTGCGTCCCATTGGCGCTTCATCGCGCTCCCCGCTCCCCTGCACGCTGGCTGGCACGGCCGCAACTTGTGAAGCATTCGCCATGCCCCAGTCGATTGGCATTCCAGCAGCTTCCTCTACCGCTTGCTGGTGGTCAGTTAGGTTGCGTGGCCGCTCGGCGGGCTTCTCCGCGAGGGCGGCTTCAATGCGGTCAGCGATGTGATTAAACCCATCCCGCACTGGGCCAGTAATATCGGCTCGCCCCCATATCTTCATTTCACGCAAGTCCTTCACAATGTCCCGCAGTTCCTTTTCCATCGCTCGTCACCCTTTCCGCGTCCTCGCCAGCAACTCCTGATTCTCTTTTACGGTGAACTCGAACCACGCGCGCGCTTCTTCATCGCTCATCGGCTCGTTGCCCAGTGTGTCGGCCTTGCGAAGGATCTGCTCGATTGTCGGTAAGTCGCAGTCGTTCATAATATGGAGTCCTCATCATCCGTTGGATTCGAGCTCTCGATTGCTCTCTCGACATGCAAAATCCACCTATTGAAGTTCCTCACGCCGATCTGCTTCATACCCTCTTCCACGGATCCGTAGATCCGCTCGAGTTGCCACCTGCAAACGATCTCAGCGATTCCACAGGCTTCTGCTTTCCAATGTGGGTCCTTACCATCGCCCGGTTTCCAACTCATACTTTGTCCCAGATCCTTCCGAGAATAAATTTCTGCTTGTCCGAAAGCTTCCGTCGGCGATCCCACTGCTCGATGATGCTCGGCAGGAATTGTTCTTTTTCCCACTCATCCAACTTCGGATCGTCGGCTTCCACGCGCGCCTCGAGATCCGACAGCATGTAGTCGATTGCCTTGTCAGTGAGCTCGTGGAGTTCCATTACTTCCATCCGCTCGTGCACATCACCATCATGAAGACGACGCCAAGAATGAATCCGAGGATCGCCCCGATCACCATGCCGACGGCATAGCTTTCTGCCGCGTTAGTTCTCATCCGGAATGCGCTCAAGGTATATACCTCGGCAAGAGTATATACTCTTCTCAGTCCTTTGGGCGAGGATCTTCTGGTTCTTCCGGCGGCGGCTCGATCGCTTTCTTCTTGTGGCCATTCGATGAGGACTGCGTCTGCAGGTACGCTTTCACATCCACCGTTGGCCTGTGCGGCCGAGGCATGTCATTCACGATTACTTCAACACCCAGCTGGGCTGCGAGGAATTGATCACGCGGCGGAAATGCATCTGCGAGCTCGAAATACATTCG
>Ga0247674_1000070_pt1 | contig 12400 bp, 14 predicted proteins | sample CNK15_metaG_FD_183044 | JGI IMG/M metagenome (GOLD analysis project Ga0247674, IMG submission 183044) | Soil microbial communities from Purdue University Martell Research Forest, Indiana, United States - CNK15 | ecosystem: Environmental > Terrestrial > Soil > Temperate forest > Bulk soil...
CCCCAACGTTCCCTTCAACGCTGAAGCATTGCGCCGCGAAGCTCAAACTCAAGGTAAGACTCTGCTGCCTTACTGGGAAGAGAAGTACAAGGTTCGTGAGGCTCGCGAGCAAGCCCTAGCTAAGCAGCGCGACGCTGAAATCGCCAAGTGGAAAGCCGAAGGCGCCAAGGAAAAGGAAACTGAACTTATCTCTCGGCTCGGCAATCCCGATATGCGGCCTCTGGTTCCCTCTAAGTCTCCCTTTACCGTACGTCCCGACGACAAGCTGCGTAACGATAATCAGCCATGGAACAAGAGCGAGACGCAGTTACAGAACGACCGTGTAACACGAGCGACGCAAAGATTAGCGGAACGGCAAACAAGTGGAGATTTCAAGAATTAAGTATCAGTGAGTTTATAGGAGAGTAAACATGGCGGATCCCACATTTGATATGATCTCGGCTACGACGTTGGCCGATCTAAAAGACGATGTGCTCGTGGATAACTTCTTCGTCGAGACGCCCTGGATGCGTAAGATGCGAGCTCTAGGCGCTCTAGAAGACTTCGCCGGCGGCACCTTCATGCAGGATCCCTTCATGTACGACCGTGTAAACGGTGGCGCCATCGCTCCTGGCTCTGACGTAACGGTTATGCAGAAGCAGATCATCGCCGCTACCGCCTTCGTGCCCAAGGAATACGTGGAACAAGTGCCACTGAACCTCTGGCAGACGAACGTTATCCAAGGTAGCGGCCCCGCGGTCAAGGTCAAGCTCATCGACGCTTACATGCAGAACGCGGTGCAAGCGCTCAACACCGACATAGCTATCGACTTCTACCGTCACGGGCAGAACATCTCTGGCTCTAACCGTCAGATCTTCATCAACGGGTTGTCTGAAGCGCTTAACGACGGTGTCAACCCAAGCTGGGATGGCAACGTATTTACCACTTACGGCGGCCAGTCACGCAACGGTGCTATCGGTAACGTGCTCAACTCAGTTCCGACATGGGTAGGCGACGGCAACGGCGGCACTGGCCAGATCAGCTACAAGGTAGTCTTCGAGGCCTATCAGAACTGCGTACAGCCTCCCGACATCGGTCTGTGCAACAAGGCTCTCTTTAGCTATTTGGCCGAGCGTCAGGAACCGAAACAGCGATTCGAGATGGTTCAAGACCTCTCAGTCGGCGTCAGCGGCTTGAAAGTCCTCGACGGCACAATCTTCGTCGATAAGCTGGCACCTTCAACCAAGTACGGCACGATCCTGCCATCCAACTTGAGCCAAACGACCAGCATCAAGCCATCGGCCTTCACCACACCAACGCTCAGCACGACTCAGGCGGCCATCTCTAACTATCCTTCGGCCACCAGCGTAACTCCCGGCGAACCATTCTTCTGGCTCCGTGTAAAGGGATGGAAACTGCGGCCATCGTCTGACCCAGAGTATAATTTCAACTTTACGCCGCCTATCCGCAGCCAGAACAACCCTGACCTCGTGGTGATGTTCTTGAAGGCAGGCCTGAACTTGTACACCGTCCAGCCCCGCGATAACTGGCAGCTAGTCGGAGCCGGATTCTAAGTGAGATTGGGATAAAGGAGAAACAACATGGCTGGTGGAATGCTCACGAAACAAGCTGACCAACTCACAGCAAAGTTCCTTAACGACGTCAATGACGCAACGTCCGGTGGAGCAGTAGTCTCAGCTCCGTCAGGCGTACCGTCAGCGGCTATCAGCGCAACGCAGCCCGGCGATCGTATCGTAGTTGACGACGCTGGCGCTCTAGCGCTATCTGACACCACTGTCGGCACGCTCTACGGCGGCGTCTACATGTATGTCGGGACTCTCGCTACGGCTACGGCAGCTCCGGCTCGCGGTACTTGCGCTTTCTGGCGCATCAGCGACCTGCCCGGTGGCGCGACACAGTCTTACACTGTTAGCTCTGACGTTCAGCCCAACACTCTGCTTCCGGCCTATATCGCTGGCGTATTCATCAACCCAACGACCTCGAGCGGTACTGGTGTAGCGCTCGCTAAGGGTAACTTCGGCTGGATCCAGGTAGCAGGTACGGCATCCGTGCTATTCGACACGACTCTGACCTCTACCGCTTTGGCAGCGACAGTCAGCACCAAGGTTTCGGCCTCTACCGCATCCACATTCGATGCTGGCCAAGCCCTGACCACAGTAACCTTGGCTAACGTCCTAGGCGTGGCCATCGGTACCCCGGTCATCTCAACGATCTCTAGCGTCATCATCACCCGCGGTAACTTCTGCGGCCGCATCTAAGGGAGGAACTTGAATGGCATTTCCTATCGGCATCTCAATTCTCCCTGGTTACCCGAATCAGGTTGGCGCCAAGAATCAGATCGTCTTCGACCGTACCGGCCCAACGTCTTACGTCCGCTACGTCACTGGCACCACACCAGTTGGAGGCGACACTATCAAGGCTCAAGTCGGTCTCAACTTTGGCGGCTTCGATAACATGGACGATACGGTTGATACCACCGGCCAAATCAATGCTCTAGTGATTATGGACAAGGCTGGATTCGGTAATGCAGTAGCTCAGGTCACTATCAAGTACATCGCAACCGTAACAGCAACCTTAGGTGGTCAATCCCAGACAGCTAACACTGAAATTGCCGCTGGAACCAACCTATCCACTTTCAGCTTCCGTTTTGAATGTTACATGGTCTAATCTGAGCGCCGGGAGGCACGTGTGGCGCTACAGGATATGATGGCAGAATTGAGGGGAGCGGTCCCTAAATTACCGTTTTCCTACACGAAAACACTTTGTAATCGTGCCTTTAATGTCATCCGTAACTCTGATCTATGGTCCTTCAATCTCTACGAAGGAAGCTGGATCTCCCCAGCAGTACTAACCACAGGTACTGTTACTGTCGTTCAGGGAAGTGATACGGTTCAGTTTGATGCCACGGCTACCGCTGCTATCAACGCCTCGCAACTCGCTTACCCAACGAGCCTAATCACGCAGCGCCAACTCCGTCCAGGCTCATCTGCGGGTGTAGCTCAGATCTACAATCTCATCCAGTACGATCAGATTACAGGTGCCGCTACGTTAGACCGCATCTACGCCGACAATTCAGGTACTGCCATCTCTTATCAGCTCTACCAGCTCTATTACGCCGCTCCAGTTCAAGACCACCTAACTTGGATCTCAGTCAGGAATATGACCATGTACTTAAACCTGGGAACGGTCATGGAACGGGCAGATATAGACGTACTTGATCCACAGCGGTCTATCTACCAGTTTCCTACACAAGTCGTGCCTTACGCTATCGACAACCGCGGTGCTGGCACGGATAACGCCTCAGCAACCCTGAATTACCCTCTGTTTGAGCTCTGGGGCCAGCCGGTTAACCCATTTAGCTACGCTCTCTATGGTATTCGTAAAGGAGTTGACCTTGTTAACCCGACTGATACTCTTCCTGTACAGATTGGTGAAGACTGCGTTCTAGCTCTAGCCAGAAGTTACGCCTACGAATGGGCTGAAGCCAACAAGGACATGTCACCACGTTCTAGCGGCCCTGATTTCCGGTTCCTCATCGGCAAAACGCTCGATGAATACAACAAGCGCTTAATCCTCTATCGCAAGCAGGATAAAGAGTTTGTAAACGCTTGGATGAGCATCCGCAATCTACAGTGGGGCGGCCAAAACTTTGGCAGTTACAACACTCTAGCCGGAGTTTCCACAGTATACGGCGGACAATACTAAAAGTAGTTGACAATTTACCTATAGGGTGCCACTATGCGTCAATCGGAGGCACCGAGTAGTGATCCTCACGCTCAATCCATTCGCTAGAGAGCCTGAACCAGTAGATCCTGTCGGCCCTGAGACCGAATTCCAGAACATCTCCTCGGAACTCTACAACAAAGGTATGTTCGAGCAAGCTCTGCCTATCGCTGAGAAAGCCTTGCAGATAGCCAGAACCATTCCTACCTTGCTCAATATGAGCATCATTCTTGAGGGTTTAGGCCGATTCGACGAAGCTCTGCCATGCGCTGCCGAGGCTTATAGCCTAAATCCAGGTGATAAGCGAGCCGCGGGTCACTACGGCAGGGCACTGCTGCGTATAGGTGACCTCACCCGTGGCTGGCCGCTATACCTGCAGGATGTGAATCTGAGGTCGCAGCTCAAAGACTTTATTCCTGAGTGGACAGGACAGCCACTCAACGGCAAGCGCATCCTCGTCATTGAGGGTGAAGGCTATGGAGATCAGTTCTACTTCATGCGGTGGATGGATACACTGCGTATTGAAAGCAATGTCCAGATAGATTATGTCTGTCAACCCGGACTCGCTCCATTAATTGATCATCAAGGCTTTCGAGCACTAGAGAACTGGGGCGGTAATTGTGATATCCGCTGGGACCGGTATGACTACCATACTTCAATTTTGGCTCTCCCGCATAAGCTTGGTGTGACCTTCGAGAATTACAAGTGGAAGGGTGGTTACATTCAAATAGGCCAAGGATTCATGCGTCCTACTAATTTCCGTGTCGGTATCTGCGCTCTCGCCGGCGAAGGTATGTCCCCCACCAAATGCCGTTCCATGCACGCATCACAACTCCAGTCCGTCCTCAACTCCATGGACCGTAAGCATCAATGGGTTAATCTAAACTACAAACACTCTCTTCCCAAGGAGTGCGACAATCCGGTAATCGAGAACTGGCTCGATACGGCTAAAGCCATCGCAACATGCGATATGGTTGTCTCAGTTGATACAGGTGTCGCTCACCTCTCAGCCGCCATGGGCGTACCAACATGGGTAGTCCTCCCCGGCAACTCAGCATGGCAATATCCTATCCATCGGGACGATCATCCGTTCTATCCAACTATGCGAATGTTCAGGAACTACGGTAAGGGAATGGAAAACGCAGTGGAGGCGGTCAGTGACCATCTATCGAGGCTCTAATCAACGTATCCCCGAATACCACTCTTGGGTCAGCCTATGCCTCGGCATGGGTATTAAGACCTACGTCGAGTTGGGAGTCGGGTCGAGCTGGGAGCACGCGCAAGCCGGGATAAAGGTGGTGACAGTTGATGTCCTGCCGAACGGTCTGCCGGGCATCCACCATATCCAGAACGACTCGCACTCCCTTGAAACGCTGCATCAAGTTCTAGAATATCTAGGCGGTCCACCGGACTGTGTGTTCATCGATGCTGATCACGAGTACGGCGCCGTCTATCAGGACTTCGATATGTGGTATCCGGCAGCAACCAAGCTCATTGGTTTCCATGACATCCTAATGCATGGCGTAAATCAACTGTGGGGAGAAGTGAAGCGCCAGTATCCATCGGTAGAGATTATCGCTCGTGATCCGGTATCAGGTGAGCAATGGCAACGAGGGTCGGGAACGAATGGTGACCTCAATGTAGGCGGCATCGGCGTGATCTTCAAAGGGATGGAACTGTGAACAAGGTTGGCGTCGTCATCGCCTCAACAGGTGGTAACAAGTTATTGAGGTGTGTTCGCTCACTCAGGAAGATGGAACCAAAGATTGAAATCTATATCCAACTAGATCAATCAACCGTTACTTACCATATGTTGGCAACCCCCATGGAGGCCTTGCGTAATATCCCCGATACTCGTTTTATGGAGCTTGGCGTAAACAAAGGTTACGTAAATGGCGGTCTCAACAAGGCAATCGAGTGGGTAAAGAACATGGAGTACGATTATGCCTGTCTATTCCAAGACGACCTTATCTTCTCTCCTTTAGAAGAACACCGTCACTCCATCTCTCAATACTTCGAGCATCCCCTACTAGCTCAATCTTCTGGCCTCAGATTCAGTCACTTCGAGACTCTCACTCCCACCGTAGACATGCGCCGCTCACCTCAAGAATGGGACCGCGAAGACATGGAATCTCCTGAACTATGGCAATACCTCAAGCAAGCCTACGCAACAGTTGCCTTCGACGGTCAAGACATCTGTCCACCGGGCCGATCTTTCTGGTTCCGTTACGAAGGTCCTAACAAAATAGCCAAGTGGAACAGGCTAGGACCAACCGGCCAGATCATCCCTATCGCTACATGGGAACAGGTAGGCCGCTTCAATGAGCATGACGGTATATTCTACGACAGTGAATATCCAACGGAATGCTTTCTGCGTAAGCTACCGCCAGTCTACGCGGTGACTAACTTCCCATTCATTCACCTGCACAACCAGAGCGTCAACCCGTGGGCTGATCCGGCCAGAGGTGTGTGGGGAGATACGGAAGGGGCGTTCAAGAAGCGCTATGGTGGTACACGGGAAGAAATCTGGTGGGGCGCATGGACCGAGCGGTGGGAAGGTGTGGAACCTTGAGCAAGCCTCCGTGTTCTCAAGAAAAATATGAAGAGTCACTATTGCATAGAATTCAACGCAAAGTGATTGTTGACTGGGATACAGGATGCTGGCTGTGGCAGGGGAATAAAGATGGACGTGGGTATGGAATGATACAGGCCCGTGGTAATAGTAATAAATCTTTGTATGGAGCTCACCGGGCACATAGAATTTCTTATCAAATTTATAGAGGTCCGATCATTAAAGGACTCGTACTAGATCATTTGTGTAGAGTCCATTCTTGTGTAAATCCATTTCATCTGGAAATGGTAACCAATCGGGTGAATATATTACGGGGAAATGGATATGCTGCGCGTGGTGCTAGGGCTACTCACTGTCCCCAAGGTCACGAGTATTCGAGTGAGAATACTATGCTTTACCAAGGAAGAAGATATTGTCGAGCTTGTGGAAAAGTGTACAAGCGTAGATACGACTTACGGCGTCGCAAAGGAATAGAATCTTGAAAATACTGTATCTCACTAGCGCTACTGGAGCAGATTATATGGCGGATTGCGCCATGCACGGCTTACGCTCACTTCTCGGCCCCGACCTAGTGGATGTCAAAAAGATGTGGTTCATGTACGACACAAGTGAACCATGCATGTTCCACTCTCTCTATAAACTCCTGCCCGACATCGAGGTTGACCGTGACAACGTGGAAGCGAAGATTCAATCACACTACTATGACGCTGTGGTTTACGGCTCTGTTCATCGCTGTAGGGATTATATGCAGCTTGTACTTGATGCTTATCCATCAAATAAAATAGCGTTCATTGATGGTGAGGACGGACCCGAGCTGGCTCCAGCAGTAGGCCACGGGTGGTACTTCAAGAGAGAGATATATGAACCTAATCCTAACTTGCTGCCTATCCAGTTTGGAATCCCCAAGGAAAAGATTCGTCCTATCGACTTGGGGAGAAAAGTGCGGCTTATGGCTCATTGTGACCCACGGGATCGCTCTACCTACGTTTATTACGACTCAGAGCAGCGTTATTACGACCAGTACAGTGACGCCTACTTTGGATATACCATGAAGAAGGGTGGTTGGGACTGTATGCGGCATCACGAGATTATTGCTGCAGGTGCGCTACCGTACTTCTTTGGATTTGATGCGTGCCCTAAGGACACTCTTGCTACGTTTAATCGTGAAATCCTCGCTGAAGCATGTCAGATTCATGATGCTTGGGAAGAGAGCGCAGTAGCGAGTAAATTCTGGCCAGATGTAATGAGACAGACTCGTGAGTCCTTGCTGACCACAGAAGCCATCGCCAAACGAATCTTGGATCGTCTGCAATGAACATTGAACGCGCTCTTACTATTCCTGGCTGGATGGAACAACACGACCTTGAATGGTTGGCTGAGAAGGCCGCTACCCACAAGAACATTGTGGAAGTAGGTTGCTGGAAAGGCCGTTCCACCACTTGTCTAGCCGACAACACTGACGGCCACGTATTCGCCGTAGATACTTGGCTTGGCAGCGAAGAACACAATCCACCAGTTATCGGCCTGTACGAAGAGTTCTGCAAGAACATGAAAGACTACATCGCCAGCCTGAAAGTAGTTCCAGTAAGGATGGCATCGGTAGACGCAGCTAGGATTCTTTCCGGCAACACATTCGATATGGTCTTCATCGATGCCGCGCACGATTTTGAGAGCGTCAAAGCCGATATCCTCGCATGGAAACCTCTATGCAAAGGCTTGCTCTGCGGTCATGATGCCGGCCACGGTCCCATCATGCAAGCTACACAAGAACTCTTACCCGGCGTACATCACGAACATTCCATGTGGGTCTACGAAACATGAGTGACGCTATCTTTGGCGGTCAACTGACCGACTACGCCCGTCAGATCCGTCATAACTATCCTCTCTCCACCTATGATCATCGCCAGTACCTTCCGACAGATGTCGCACCACTCTTTTACAGTGAGAAGTTCCGTCTAGGATATGCCTGTTTCAAGAGAGAAGTAGCCCACGTCATCCAACCTAAGCGCATCATTGAGATTGGCGTCGGCTTGGGTATTAGCGCTCTAGCATTCTTCAATGGTTGTCCTAACGCAACCTATCTAGGCATCGACAACGATTGCGAGACCGACCGTGACTTCCCTGTAAAGCCCAGTGAGTTCGTTAGAAACCTTCTAGGTCCTTGGGGCCGCATCGAAGTAAAGGACAGTTCAACCATCGACCGTCTACCTCCTGCTGACTTCATTCATATCGACGGTGACCACTCTTATGACGCCACCTACAACGATGTCATGCTGGCATGGCGCTCAGACGCACGGTGGATCCTCGTAGACGATGCGAGAGACTCCGTCGTCTCAGCCGCTACCTTTGCAGCATTACATCGCAAGAGTCCAGGTAGCGTTGATTGGGCATACTTTGAGGATACTTGGACTGGGAGCATACTCATCTCAAGGGTTAAGGAGAGACCGTGAAGATATCAGCGGAGGAAAGATTTTGGCATAAAGTTAACAGGGATGGACCAAGTGAGTGTTGGACATGGATGGGTTCTACATCGGGCAAAAATTATAAAAACGGAAATGGATATGGAGTGTTTTGGGATGGTAAAAAGATACGTAAGGCTACACATGTAGCGTGGGAGTTGGAGTATAAACAAGAATTTCCTATCGACAAAATGGCATGTCATCATTGTGATAATCCCATCTGTGTTCGTCCTTCACATATTTATGTAGGAGATGGATTTACCAATGCTCAGGATCGTTTGCGTCGAGGTCGGCATGAACATGCGAACAAGACGCATTGCTTACGAGGGCATCCTTTCAGTGGAGATAATTTAGTGGTTCAGGGAACGCGAAGAAGGTGTCGTATTTGTTTGAGAATACGTGATGCGAATCATACGAAGCGCATGAATGAAAAAGGTTATTGGAAGAGTGGTCAGTCTAAGGGATGGAGACTGCGAAAGGATATGCAATGAGGGTGCTGGTTCCAGGGGGCATAGGAGACAGTTGCTGGGCATTATTCAAAATGCAAGCTATCCGCGACAAGCAAGACCCCGGTGGCCCTATCGACGTTTCTCTTGTCGGTTCCAACGATAAGGTAGACTCCCGCGCTCTCGACTTTGTACGGCGCTTCAGTTTCGTTAACTCAGTCAACATGAAGCCCTTTAGTATCCAAGCCTACGGCCCTAGAGTTCATCCTGACGGTACGTACAACTATGTTGAAGACGGCATGTACGAGTTTGACGGTGAGAAATACTGCGTGCTCATTCCTAACGCTCCGCTAGAGAAAGGTATCCGCCTCGAGAACTGGCTACCTCAATACCAGATCAACTGGAACATCTTCCGTGACTTCCACATTGAGACTATCGAACGAATCCATGCCGCCGACGTACACCAGAAGATTGGCGACTATGCCGTATTCTATCCAGGGCCACTCGCTGGCAACACAGTTGAAGGCCATAACCGCGGCCCTATCTGGACACCGCAGGAATGGGTGGAACTAGGTAAGCGCGTCCACGATGAGTTTGGTCTCCATATCCTAGTGGTAGGCGCTTCCTACGACCTAGCCTACTTCACTGGGATACTCGAACCATTGCTCAAGGGTCAGGACTGGTGGACCAGCGTCATTGGCCGGACTAACTTAGGTGAGTTGTGGGCGTTAACTGATCGCTGTAAATTCTGCCTAAGCTACCAGGCTGGCGTAGGCATCATCTCAACCTACCGCGGTACACCGACAGGGATATGGTGGCGGCAACATTCAGATTCCATAAGTTCCAGCCACTATCTGACCTTCAACGAAAAGATGGCCTCAGCCTGGGTACCACCCTCCATCCTCGAAGCAGGCACACATTTGCCACTTTACTACGGTAAAGATAGTGTAGAATCCATCCTGAACGAAGTCCGTCGTAGGGGATGGCATGAAACGCCTATTCATTCTACTGCTGTTCCTGCTGGGTAGCGCAACACTCGCATCTGCTAACGATTCCGCCCGTGGCTGGTGCGAGGAGGGGAATCGGCCAGTTGTGACCTCTGGTCTGACCTCAACAACTCGTGTTCAGGCTTCGCATCCCAGTTGCATTATCACCGTGGTAGTTCACGGCGGTGCACTGGCAACGATCTATTCCGACAACAATCTCACTCCTCTAGCGAATCCTTTTACCTCTCAAAGTGACGGCCAATGGCAGTTCTACGCTGCTAATGGACGCTACGACGTAACCATGTCCAGCGCTGGATTCAGTCAGACTATTACCTACAGCGACATACTTCTCTGTGATCCATTCACTGTCGGCTCAACTTGTAACAACGGTGGTCAAACCGCTGGAAGTAATCTCCTCTCAACAACTCACCTCGATACTGTGCCTTTCTCTCCTCCAGTTGAGGGAGACATCATCACCGCTCAAAGTACGGCTTCTCCAACCGGAGTGACGCCAGCGTGGTCTAGGCTCCCTCTCGGTACTCTCGGACAAGTCCTCTATTCCTCAGGAACTGATGCAATCTGGGCCAGCCTCACCGCAGGTAGTGGAATCACTATCACTCCAACCACGAATCAAACGACTATTTCTCTTTCCAATACCAGCATTACAGTGGGCGGTTCTACTTGCACTCTCGGCTCATCCTGTACTCCTCATGTCAATCACGGATTAAGTTTCACCATCGGTGCTGCGGGTGGAACGGCACTTGTTGCGGCCGCAACCACTACCGCTTACCTCCGCATCCCTTTTGCCTGCACCATTCAAGATTATTCCCTGATGATCGACGCAGGAACAATCACCGTAAAGTTCTGGAAAGTAGCGACGGGTACGGCCATCCCGACATCGGGGAACTCAATTAACACGAGCGGTGTAGGCGTATCTTCAGGTACCGCCATTCGCTCTACCACCCTTTCCGACTTTACTACGACATCCGTCGCGGCTAACGATTTCATGGCCATGAACGTGAGTGCTGTTGCTACCGCAGCCACCGTAAACGGAGTCTTGTCTTGCCAAGAGTAATCCTATTGATCTTGCTGATAGCCCTGATTCTGGGATTATTCCCTGGCGCAGTTGAAGCACAGATTCCTTATCTGCCATTGGTGCAATCCAAGTTTAGCGCGGCTAATACTAACTCTAATACTTGTGTTTTCCCTCAGAATTCAACCATTGGAAACTATATCTTCGTCTCGGTAAGCTGGCGATTCTCTTCTAGTACTCCCAGCGTGTCAGACTCGCAGGTAAACACTTACACTAATAAAGTTTTAGATACCACCGATAATCCGAAACTCGCGTTGTACACAACTACGGTCACCGCTAACAATGCGATAACTATAACCGTCTCTGTCGCTGGTGCTGCACGGCTCAACATCAACTGCTCTGAATGGAGTCCGGTATTTACTCTGACCACTGACGTGTCGGCTATAAACACTACTGGGGGAACTCCTTCTACCGTTACTAGTTCAAGTATCACCACTAATTTCAACAACGACTTCGTGTATTGCTATGCTGCTGGAGATTCGGATGGTGGGCTATTCTTCTCCACTGCGCCGTTTACAATGGTTATTCTATCTAATGGCAGCGATTCTGGCGGGGCCGAGTTCAACATTACCGGAAATATAGGCTCCAAGAGTTGTACTTTCAACAATCGAGCTAACACTAACATAACTACGTCTATCATTGCGTTCAAAACCAGTAATATCACTATTCAGAGTCCTACCGCTCTGCCCGATGGAGCTTTATCGACAGCTTACCAATACACTCTCCTTTCAACAGGAGGAGCTGGAGCTCTTACTTGGTCTATCACTTCCGGTTCACTGCCAAGTGGTTTGTCATTAAATGCCAGCACTGGAGTCATAACTGGTACGCCATCGGTGAGCAATAACTTCAACATTACATTCCAAGTGACCGATGGCTCTAACACGACTACTAAAGCGACCACGCTCAAAGTGACCACTGCGTTCAATACGCCAACTATTGTGCAAAATAAGGGAGCGTCCGCTGATCTTCCTGGACTAACTTTCACTTCCAATGTCACCGCGGGGAATACCATAATTATTGCTGGAGGTAGTGGCAGTAACGTTACCGCGCTTCATGCCGAAGCAGAATATTGTTTCGATTCAGTTGGCACTCCATTCAAACTTTTGTCTACCTTCGACTTT
>Ga0247674_1000071_pt1 | contig 12377 bp, 23 predicted proteins | sample CNK15_metaG_FD_183044 | JGI IMG/M metagenome (GOLD analysis project Ga0247674, IMG submission 183044) | Soil microbial communities from Purdue University Martell Research Forest, Indiana, United States - CNK15 | ecosystem: Environmental > Terrestrial > Soil > Temperate forest > Bulk soil...
GGGTATGGCCGCAGCCTTGCTACGTTCGATTCGTGCGCGTGGGCTGGACGACGTGGTACTGGTCGATCCGCTTCATGAGCACGAGGTACACCGCACTGTTCAAGATCTCAAGCTGGCCGACGAGATCGGTCAGGGCATACCTCCGCAATGGCCTGAGTTTGCGATTCGCCCATATGACGACAAGCGCATGCGGCAGAAGCCAGCGCCGGTGGTCAAGGAATTCACCGAACAAGATCAACAACGCCTGGACGCGGCTGCTGCAAAGCGAGCGCGCAAGGCTGCCAAGTTGAGGAGTAAGTGATGCAATCACGTCGTAGTCTCACCGCAATGGGTGCGCTGGCCGTCGCAGCAGCCATGGGTGCCACGGCCATGCCGTCCTACGGTTCGGGTTTCCAAATGCCGCGCGTCCGTACCGGCCGCATGAAGACGGGTGACACGCCGGAAGATCTCGAGGCGCTGGCCAAGGCCGAAGCCAAGCGCGCACGCAAGGCAGCTAAACTGCGGGGTTCCAAATGCGAGTGATACCGAAGGAGGATCTGGAGCTGATTCATGACGCAGCCCTCGCTGCCGGGTTGGAGCCGGTCGAACACAGCGCACGCGAATTCAAGGCGATCCACGTCAAGACGCGCAACGGTCAACGTTACTGGAATCCGTTGCTACCCGAGACGGGCCACCTGGCTGAGTTGATGGCGTCGTGTTCGATTGAGCTCTACACGGACATGGGCGAATGCAACTGCGTGGAAGCGCAATGCTACGACTTCTACTACGGCTACAGCGTTTCCTATGGACGCGCAGTCATCAACTTCCCGGAAGACACCGCCGAGCTGCCGTACTCAACGCGTGAACTACGCGGCTTCCAGCTGTGTCGCGCTGCGGTGATGGCAGCCGCAATGAAGACGCGCTTTGGTCGCAACAGGGGCGGACAGCCTGCGCAGTACGGCGCGTCCCGTCACCTGGATCGCGTCATTGTTGCCAACGAACTACAGCTACCATGGTTTCTCGAGTGTCTGCGCCAGGCTGGCATTCATCACCAGCTGAAAGAACTGAGCGGTTCGTTTCTGGACGAGGTGAAGCAGCGCGACCAGTACGCGCCGTTCGCCGAAGAACTTAACCAGACAGCGGTCTATTTTAACAGCGCGTCGGACATCGAAGACGCTGTATTGCAGACCATCGAGCATAACCCCGAACACCACGGGAAGGACTCACGCTTCCCGTTCAACCTGCACGACTACAACAACGTCCTTTAAGGAGCTACACGATGGAACAGCAACAAGCGCAAGTCACCTCAACCGGCAGCGGTGTGGGCAACGTCACGCTGACCGAAGCGGACATCGCCCCACTGATTGTCGAGAAGGCAGAGCCGACGCTCGAAGAAGTGAAGGCAGCCGCGGCTGCCCGTGCCGGCGAATACTTCGAGGTGACGCCGCTGACGAACGAAGAGCTGGCACAGGCCGGCGACATGACACCGAAGGATTGGGCTGAGTCACTGACCCACATCGCAAAGGCCACGCGCGAACTGGAGGATGCGATTCCGACGCGCAAGCGCGCAGCCACGCAAGCGGCGATGGCCAAGCTGCAAGCCAACGTGGCACAACTGCAGACGTTCCTGCGTATCCGCGGGCTGTCGGTGTAAGGCGGGTCACAAGCCCGCCACATTCAAAAAAGGAGAGATGATCGTGTTTGAAGACCGCAAGCCATTCGTGTGTGCCGTGGATGGTATCGAAGTACATGGCACCATTGAGCAAGAACTGTGGAATCGCGCTGTCGGCGAGAAGACGTCATCGATCTTTCACTACAAAGTGGGTTTGATTGTGGCGGGCATTCGCAAGTATGAGTTTGTGCTGCATCCCGATTTCTCCGACGACGTGACGCCGCGCTACAAGGTGCTCTATGTGCGTCGACTGTCAGTCGTGCGTGACCACGTTATTGACACGTTGAAGTCGGTGGTAGAGCCGCTGCCGGTTGCGCAGGCCTTTGAGGCCGGCATCAAGTTGTGCGTATCCCATTATCAGACCAAGCCGCCGGTCTTTCCTGTGCCGGCCGAAGCTCAGGTCGGTGAAGTATAAAACCAAATTCCCAAGGAACAAGAATGACAACCATCGTTAATCTGGAAACGAATCTCGGCACCATCAGCGTCGAACTCGATACCGAGAAGGCGCCGAAGACGGTCGAGAACTTCCTGCGCTATGTGCGCGAGAAGCACTACGATAACACGCTGTTCCATCGCGTGATCGACGGTTTCGTGATTCAAGGTGGCGGCTTCGAACCCGGTATGAAGCAGAAGGATTACCACGAGTCGATCCACAACGAGGCGAACAACGGCCTGAAGAACGACAAGTACACGATTGCCATGGCGCGCACCAACGATCCGCACTCGGCAACGGCGCAGTTCTTCATCAACCTGGCCGACAACGGCTTCCTGAATCACATGGAGCCGACACCCCGAGGCTGGGGTTACTGTGTGTTCGGCAAGGTGGTCATGGGCACCGACGTGGTCGACAAGATCGCGAATGTCAAAACGGGCTCGAAAGGCTTCCACTCGGACGTGCCGTTCGAAGACGTGGTGATTCTGTCGGCGTCGGTCGATCCGGCCATCGCTGCGTAAGCACTATCGACGCGTGGTAAATAGGGGACACGAGCAATCGTTGTCCCCTTTCTTTTGCCTTCACCACCCACACAAGGACCACATCATGGCACTCAATGACTTTCTCAAGCGCGTTGGCGTTCTCGAAGACGACGGCGACAAGCAGGACAAGAAGGAACCGCCGAGGCGCAACCCGCCGCCGGATACAACACGTCCTACGGTTGCAGACGTGCGCAGCATTGGCGAGCCGCAACCGGCTGTGCAGTTCACGAGCGATACGCTCGAAGCTTATCTGGAGCAGTCGATTCAGGCGAACATTGACTTCCTGCCGGCGGCGAACTTCCTCGCAACGCTTGACGCAATCAAGGGCGTGATCTCCGAAGAAGGTTTGCGCTTTCGCACGGCACAGGCAACAACGAAAATCGATGCCGGTGTGTTGCTGACAGCACTGCAGTCGCATACGGCCGCACTGCAATACGAGGCCAGCCAGTTCGAGCAGTCAGTCGTCAACACTGCTATCGATGCCATCAACACGAAGACGGCACAGGTCGGCGAGTTGCAGGCGCAGATCGACCACCTCAATCAGCAGTTGGCTGAGTTGGCGACGCAGAAGGATCAGCTCAACGCGGACATCATCACGTCCAACGCGAACCTCGAAAAGAGCAAGGTCGACTACACGGCTACGCAGTCGCGTGTTGCGCAACGCTATAGCGACCTGACCAAGAAGGTCAGCCAATACCTCGGAGCTGCGTAATGGCAAACGACATTGTGACGCGGGTCAAGAAGCAATCGTTCTGGGATCGACCGGAAGGCACGACTGGCATGATTATCGCTGCAGCCGGTGGCCTTGCGCTGCTGTATGGCGCCTACAAGGTCATGCCGTACGTCGCGAACCTGATGGAGAACACGTTCTACGCGTTGGCTTTCGGTGCTGGTGCGCTGGGTATCGCCTACGTGTTGATTGACGGTTCACTGCGCAGGCGGCTGTCGCTGCTGTATCAGTTGAGCATGGAGAAGCTGACGTACTCCATCATCAAGTACGATCCGTTCGGCGTCATGCGCGAGATGCAACGGCGCGCTGCGAAGAAGTTGGCGTACGCCGACGAGAAGATGCTGGAGGTTTCCGAGCAGGCTTCGACCATCAACAACGAGCTCGAAGGCATGAAGCGCGAGCGCGAAGAAGTGGTTTCGAACGTCAACTGGATGCAGACGCATGGCAAGGCACAAGAGGTAATCGCCGACGAAGCGTCCAAGCTGACCATCCTGTCCGAAGCGATCGAGCGTTTGACCAAGTCGTACGACGTGACCTACGGCTTCTACACGCACCTCCGGCGTGTGAAAGAGGAGTTCGAGCGCTACGAGAAGAAGATCGGTTGGGAGATCAACCTGCGCGAGCGCGAGTACAAGGCGATCAACGCCGTGGTGTCGGCAACGCAGATCATGCGGGCATTCATCAAAGGCACGGACGAAGACATCGAGACGCGCAATCGTGCAATCGCATTCGTCAATGTCGACTACGCCGAGAAGCTGGGCCGCATCGAATCGGCGATGGAGGACTCAACCAAGTTCCTTGAGAAGGCTGACATGCAGAAGGCCATCTACGCAGACAAGGGCTTGCAGTTGCTGAAGGATCTCAACAAGCGGGACATCAGCGTCGGCATGTTGCAATCGCCGCAGCCGGTTCCTGCATACATCAAACAACGAGGCTAACAATGGCACTCACAAAGGGGTTCAAGTTCGCATGCGTGGTGGCTGTCGCCGGCGCGCTGGTTGCGGGTTATGTGTATTGGAAGGGTCATCACGTACCGGCACCCGCACCGGTGGACGTCGGTGTGCAGGAACAACCGCAGCCACCTGCACAGCCTGATCCGGCATTGAGCATGGCAGCGCCGACACCGCAGCAGCAGCCCGAGCCGACTCAGCAACAGGAACCGGCACCACAACAGCAACAGGACGCATCGAGCAATCGCGGCATGCAGTTCCTGCTTAATCAGGGGAAGAAGCAATGAAGAAATTTCTGATTAACTTCGCGTTCTCGTTTGTCGGCGGCCTGATCGGTTCAGCGTTGGTGTGTCACTATGCCGAGGCAGCTCCGGTCGGTATTGCGTCCGGTCAGCAGTCGGGTACCAACTATCCGATGGCCGGCGACATTGCGCGTGTGTGCTCGACGCCACAGGCACCGATCACCAACGTGCAGTCGGACGGCAGCCTCGACAATCTGGCCAAGGTGTACGGCGACAAGAACGTCCAGTATGGCATCGTTCAAACGGACGCGCTGGTGTATCAGCAGGGTGTCGATCCGAAGATGATGGATCGCATTCAGTTGGTGTTTCCGTTCTTCTCGTCGGAGATTCACCTGGTCGTGAAGGCATCGTCCAACATTCAGTCGTTGGCCGATCTGCAGGGCAAGCGCGTGGACGAAGACGTCGAAGGGTCCGGCTCCTGGGTATCGGTGCAGGTCATCAAGTCGCTGACCGGTTACAAGTGGAACGCGGTCAACATGCAGCAGTCGCAAGGCTTGCAAGCGCTGCTCAACGGTCAGGTCGACGCACTATTCGTGAATGCGGGGCGGCCGGTTGGCATGTTGGCGAATGCGCAAGGCGTGCGTCTCGTGTCGATCAACAACCCGAAGCTGGACGCGTTCGGCCTGTACACGAAGTCGACCATCCCGTCTGGCTCGTACCCGTTCCAGTCGCAGTCGGTGCAGACGTACAAGACGGGCAACGTGCTGGTCACCTACGCGTTCAAGAATCAGTACCAGAAGGAGATCGGCGACCTGGTATCGTGTGTCATGCGCAAGCTGCCCGAGCTGCAACAGACCGGCCACCCGAAGTGGAAGAACGTCGACCCGACCGACATTGAACGCATCACCTGGCAGGTGCACCCCGCGGCACTGCAGGCCATCAAACGTGGTTCGAAGTAACAATAGCCATCCCATAAAGGAGAATTACAATGGCTCTGACCAAAGGCTTCAAGTTCGTCAGTATCGTTTTGATTGCCGGCGCACTGGCCGGCGGCTACGCATATTGGAAGGGTCATCATCAACCCGACCACAGCAACCCGGATATCACGTATGCACCGCAATCGTTGCCGGCCCAGCAAGCAACACAACAGCCGACGCCGCAGGCTAACTTCCAACCGTCGGCCGATAGCCTGCAATCGATCCTGACCAACCACACGGTGCGCATCTCTGTGCAGAACCCTAGTGAGCCGATCTACGGCGAATCGAACGGCACGCCGCATGGCTTCAACTACGACTTCGCACAGCTGCTGTTTGCGCAGCCTGAGTTCGCCAAGAACGGACCGATCACCGTGGACACGCACCACGAGGTCGACACCTACAAGGACGTGCCGCGGCAGCTGTTGGTCAACAATGGTGGCGCTGTGGTTGACGTCGCCATGGACGGCTTGACGTTCCCGGACGATACGCCGTTGGGTGTTGTGTACACGAACCCGTACCTGGATGACTTCGGTTACGCGCTTATCGTCAAGAGCGGCTCGAGCATTCGTTCGGCTGCCGACCTGAACGGCAAGACCGTTGGCATTCTGCAGGGCGACCCGGACGTACGTGCATTCGTGGCACGTCAATGGCCATCAGCGCATGCAGTGCAGATCAACGATAGCGACCCGCACTTTATCGACAAGGCAATCGACAACGGCACGGTGGACGCGTTCATCTACGACTACCCGTTCGCAGTCGAGTCGATCAAAGGCACCGACCTCAAGTTCGCGGTGACGCGTCTCGACGGCTCGAACATCGCCTACAAGATCGGCGTGCGTGCGCAAGATCAGAACCTGCTGGTTTATCTGAACTCGGCCATCGGTCGCGTCAAGCAGTCGCCGGCGTATAACGATCTGCTGCGCAAATACTTCATCAGTCAGCAGGTCGTGGTCGCTGCGGCTGTGGGTGGCGAGCGTTCGTATACCGTGAAGCACGGCGACACGCTGGCTGCCATCGCGGCTGCTACATTGGGTACCGGCAATCGCTACACCGAGATTCAGAAGCGCAACAACCTGCCGAACCCGAACCTGATTCAGGTCGGTCAGGTGTTGGTGATTCCGCGTTAATCAGTAACAACACAGTGAAGTAAATAGGGGTCGCGATAGGGAAACCGTCGCGACCCTTTTTCTTTCTGTGGAGCAAACAACATGACGGCAACGACAATGAAGGACGTTTCGACCCTGCTCGAGACGATGCTGCAAGAGAAGACGCTGAGCCTCGAAGCAATGGACAGCATCCGCAAGCTGAAGGAACGCGCTGACAAGGCTGACCAGGAAATCGCACAGCTGACCGAGAAGAACCGCGAGCTGAATGTCAGCACCGCACGTCTGCAGGGTGAACTGTCGGATGCTAACATCAAGCTTGGCGCGGTCGCAGATCGCGAGAAGGCTGTGCAGAAGCGTGAAGACGCGGTCCACCAGCTCGAGATGAAGGCTGCAGTGGCGCAGGCCGAGTCGAACGCGTACCGTACGTCCATGAGCATTGTGTTCGCGCCGAACGTGGTGCGTGAGTCGATCATGAAGTACGGCGCGATCAACGGCGGGAACGGCGTGTGCGTGCCGACCAGCGACAGCGGCATCGTCACCCACACCGAAGGCTATGCGCGTCCAGGCGACGTCGAAGCCAACAATACCGGCGCCGGCATAATTCCGAAGAACACGCTGTAATGAACGTCGCCCGCCACGTAATGCCGTTGCTACTGGTGCTCGTTCTGTTTGCGACAACCCAGTGTTACGGCGTCTTTCGCACACGATGGCGCGCCGGACATCCGATCTGGGCCTGCAGCGTCGCCATCTCGATAGTGGCGCTGTGGCTCAACTTCGGCGCTGTCATCTACCTGGTCAACGCGAGGTAACATGCAACAGAAATTCTGGACGGCCGATCTGCACTTCGGCCATGACGCCGTACTGCGCTACACCAAGCGCGGCGAGTTGTTCTCGGACATCAACGAGCACGACCGCTTCATTGTGCGTACGTTGAATCAGCAGGTGATGCCGTCGGACGAGCTGTACATCCTCGGCGACATCTCGTTCCACAACAGGTGGCAGACCGGCGATCTGATTGAGCAGTTGACCGTGCGGCGCAAGCACCTGGTGCTGGGCAATCACGATGAAGCGCTGGAGGAGTTCTATCGCGCGTCGGGGTTGTTCATCAGCGTCAGCACCCGCCTGAAGTTCACGTACTACGACCGCCACGTCGTCATGGATCACCACCCGGAAGTCGAATGGCATCGCTGCCAGTACGGGTCGTGGATGCTGCATGGTCACACGCACGGCAACTTCGACTACGTCACGCACGGGCTGCAGGACTACAAGATCTTCGACGTTGGGTTCGACAACAGCCCGAACTATCGAATCGACGGCCTGCTCCATCCGGACCATCACGGCTACAAGGCATTCCCGTTCAAGTGGCTGAACGAGTACATGCAGGACAAGAAGGTGATGCCTCACCACGGACAACACCGATGAAGCACATCAACTGGGACATCGACTGGGGTGCCGTGTTCGTTGTGCTGGTGTGTATCGTGCTGCTGTGCCTGGCGATTGGTGCTGTGTACGGCCTGATCTGGTTGTGGGGTTGGGTGTTCGTGCAGATCGTGAAGGCCATCGTGCTGGGCATCATCGCCATCATTCACGCCTTTAGGTAGCGTCGAAACAGGACCACTTTGCGGTGTACCAGATGGGTCCTGTTGGTCCTGCCGAAAGTTGTTGCGGCAATGAATTTGCGTTGATACGATGTGTGGGTCGTTCAATCACGGGCGACATTCACACGGAGCATCAACATGAGCAATAACGCAAACATCAACGCGCAAATGACGAACATGATTCGCGAGTTCGGGTTGCACGAAGTAGCGAAGGCGATCAAGGGTTGTATCGATACAGCGGCAGCAACGTTGAATGATCGTTTCGAGTTGCTTGACGAGTTCAACGTAGCAGACGAGGATATGGATTACCTTCATCTGCGGGGTGGCGTGCTTGATATGCTGATCGAGCATTCGATGCCCGCCAAGGCGAAGTAACATGCAGTAGTAATCAAACGGGGCTTCGGCCCCGTTTTTCTTTGGGATTGACGCTTTCGAATTTCGCATGTTATGATGCGACAGCGGGGCAATCCCGTCCCGCGACTCCCTCAGAAAAGGAGAAGCAACATGGCAGCATTGGCACAGGCGGTTTATGAGTTTGTCGCAACAAACCCGGGCGAGAAGTCGTCAGCAATCGTTGCAGGGTTGACGTCGTTTTGTCAGGCAACGCAACTCAAGCCGAAAAGCGTGCAAGCGTATCTGTCACTGCTGAAGAAAGCGAAGCTGTTGAAGGTGATGCCGTCGAACCCCGATGGCTCGGGTGCGCTGACGTATTACGTGCATCGCAAATGGAATGAGAAGCTGCTGGCGGAAGTCATGCCGGGGCCGGGTAAGCGTCGCTTCGCGCGTCGTCCCCTGCCCCTCAAGGTAACGCAGCCGGCACCGGCCAAGGCCGAACGCGCAGATCAGCGTGTCAACAAGCACGGTGTTCGTGTGCTCGAACTCGAAGTCGGCAACTGGGTTGAGCTCGAATGGAATGATGCGCCGAATGAACCCGTGCTCATACTTTCGCTCGAGCATCGACTCGACACCTACAAAGGCGAGCGCACGATTGGCACGCTGCACAAGGATGCCGATGGCTGGTATACGCGTATGGCCTCGGCAGGTTCGAGCCAGGTCGTGCGCGTTCTGGGGACGCTGACAATGCCGCGCTTCCCGAAGTAATCAACATCCCGCTGTAACGAAAGGGGCCCGCATGCTCAACGCGTGCGAGGCCCCTTTTTCCGTCTGCGCCCCGTCAAAACGCGCTATATGCCCCTGCAACGCCCGCGCATGACCCCACACCCACAACCCCGCAAAACGCCCCGTTACAGCGCGGATTTGCGGCGTTTTTAGTGTTGTTTTTTTACAACACTCTGTCAAACCGGGGATCGACAGCATGCAGCGCGCATGATAAAATGAAGGTGCAGGAAACCAACCCTCAGATGACGGAGAAAGGTCATGCGCAAGACACGCAAGGTGGCAACGCAGCAACGCATTTCGTATGGCGCAGCACGTCGCGCGGCATGCACGTATGGCGCGCGGGTTATTCGCGCTGCCGAGCGCGCGATGGACACGAAGGTCGAGAGCATCGGCACGCACGCCGAGTACCTGGAGTGGCGCAGGGCGCTGCCGTTGAACGTGCTCAAGGTCGTGGTGCTGTTCGAGATTGAGGCTTGCATGGAAGCCGACCGTCGCATGTGGCAGAACGCGATATGAGCGATTTTTCCGACGGCCCCTTCTGCCGTATCGAGATCACGCACAACATCCGCGACGGTGTGCGGACATGGTGCGTACGTGACGAGCGGCATCGTGTTGAGCCCGCACATGTGCGGGTTCGTGTATTGACGTCGGCTGACGCATTCCACAGCGGCTACTACAACGGCGCAACGCGCGCCAGCTGGTATGTGCCGACGTGCGAGTTGAGGAGCTGACATGAGCAAGCCGCGTTTTGAATTTCGCAAGGTGCCGCCGATGACGGAGGCTGAGCAGGCAGCGTATCGCAAAGCTCATCCCGACAAGGCGGCTGCAACCGATGCAATGCTTGAACAGTTGCGCAAGCAGTATCCGGAAGCGTTCGTAGCACAACCCAATGTTTCGCAGGAGGCCAACATGGCTGACACACAGGCACAACAACCGCAGGTCGTAGTTGCACACCCGGTCGTATCGCGCAACGGCGACATGTTCGTCTACTCGTCGTACTGGCACACGTGGTCGCGCGTGCTGAAGCCGATGCGCAATAACCCGATGCGCGGCAACCAGGTCGAGCTTGACCTCACGTCGCACAGCGCGGTGCATTGGTCGCGCGTGTCAATGCTGAACATCCGCAAGCATTGCACGGCGCCGCACATGGGCGATCGGGTGGTGGCCGAGCTGCCGGCTGAAGTCGTCGCCGAGATGACCCAATGGATGGGCGCTGCGCTTGTCGAGCGGCTGCTGCATGAGAACTTCATGCCACACATCGACTGGGCCGCGTACGAGCGCGCATGCAACGGTGGCTGCCCGTTTGAGTTCTGCAGCAAGTAACATCTAGCGCGGGGCTGGCTCAGCCAATCCCGCCAGTAACCATTTCGTCGAAGAAAGGACGCGTCATGAAGGCTAAGAAAGCCACCCCTACGCTGAACATTCACAACCAACGTCTGTACACGGCATGGAGCGCAGCCGAGCTGTATCAGCTGTTCGCTGAGCAACAGCAACAAGCGTTCGAGCAGGGCGTCATCGCCCGCAAGATTCCGGGCCGTCAGCTGATGAAGCACGCTGAGCGGTGGTTTGACGAGATCAAGCCGCACATCGCCAAGGTCGACACAACCGACAAGGCCAAGAAGCTGTCAGCGAAGCTCAAAGAAACGTTTGCCAATTCGCATGAGTTTGCGCGGGCTGTGTCGAGCACTACGGCCGGCAGCGCTGCCGAGTGCATTGCGACGCTGCAGGACAAGCCGATGCAGGCAGTGCGCGAGCAGTCGCAACTGACGACCCGACTGATGACAGTCGCCGAAGCGACCCTGGCGAAGGACATGCTGAAGAAGCACCTGAACCTGATCGGGCGCGGCTTCGTTGATCCGCAGCTTCCCGGCATGGTGCTTGGCTACTCGGGCGTGCGCAATGCGTCGTGCAAGCTCGGCAACACCGGGAAGGAGACGTTGCTGGCACGTGCCATGATGCTGCGCCTCGAAGGCATCGGCTACGACCGCATCATTGATGGCGCCGACCACATTCGCTATCACCACAAGTCGAATGGCAACCTGTCGATCATCTTCAGCCGCGCTGGCATTTTCGTTCGTGCATACGTCGGCGACGGTACCCGCCTGCTGCAATTCGGAGAATGAGAATGCTGAGAGCCCTGTATCAAAAGTTTCTGCGCCATGTGATTAACAAGGGATCGCCGATCACCGCTGACGAAGCGCGTGCCGCGTGTGTCACGTTGTCACCCTCGCTGGACGAGGTGCCCAATCCGATTGTTGTGCAATGGTTGGTCGGCAAGGCGCAGCGTGCGATTCGTGAGGCCATGCCACATTCAAACCATGTGGACGTGCAGTTCACCAAAGATCAGCTGCTGGACGAGGACGCCCGCGTGCCGAAAAGCCCCGACGCCCGCAAGGCGATGGCGCTGGGTAACGTTGCTGCGTTCATCCTGTCGCAATGGGGTTTCAGCGTCACGGTCAAGCGCAGGTTCATCGTGCTGCACGCTGGCGACGAAGACGCCGAGGATGAAGGCTGCGAGTATTTCCTGTCCATCGACTGGGGTAACAAACAATGACCACCTCGTTTCAGCTGTGCGATAGGTTCAAGCGGCGCATGTATCTGAGTGAGCCCGGTTCGATGGCCGGCAACTCGCAGGAGACGCTGTGGATGTTTCGCAACACGAATACCTTCGTGCGCGTGCGGTTCGACAATCATCTGACCGCGACCGTTGAATGGGATTTCCGGCAGGCACGGCGTCGGCCGCCACCGCGGGCAAAGGGCAATTGTTCATTCACGATTAACGGCTCGCGGGAGCTCAACCAGCTGGTGGCGTTCGTGCGCCCGATGTACACGTTAGCACGCTTTGAGCGCATCGATGAACATGAGGCGAATGCCGAGAGCGTCACCCGGCAGTTGATGAACAAGTTAACAGGGAGGGATCGAACATGAAGGCGCTACACAGCATCCTGCGACCTTACTACATAGCCATCGTGCGTGACCAGTCCGACGACTATTGGCAGTTCGTTATCAGCCCGCGCGGCCCTGTGGTA
>Ga0247674_1000072_pt1 | contig 12181 bp, 19 predicted proteins | sample CNK15_metaG_FD_183044 | JGI IMG/M metagenome (GOLD analysis project Ga0247674, IMG submission 183044) | Soil microbial communities from Purdue University Martell Research Forest, Indiana, United States - CNK15 | ecosystem: Environmental > Terrestrial > Soil > Temperate forest > Bulk soil...
CCCACGCCGTGATCATTCCCAGTCGCTTGTGGTTTCCGGTGGCTCCGTGGGTGGTGATCTCGATCTCCACGACCTCGTGACGGAACTCCCGCCAGTTCTCCCGGGTCACGATCTGCTCGGCCAGCTCCAGCTTGCCGGCTTCGGTTCGCGTGACGGTCTCGGGCATCTGTCCCGGGTTCTGGTCGTACTCCGCCAGCTCACGCTGGAGCCGGTCGTAGTTGAGGACGTCCGTGTTGCTCATGATGGTCCGCGGGATGGTGTACTGGTCGACCTCCTGCTCCAACTTCATCCGCGTCGGGTAGTCGAGACCCGTGGCCTGTGCGATGGTCTCGCGGAGCTCGGCCGCGTTGTCCTCGGTCAGACGGAGGGTGTTGATGTCCCACCCGAGCTGGTCCTCGGCGAACTTGCGCAGGCTCGGCATGACGTTGGTCCGCCGGCACCTGGCTCGTGCCGCCTTGGTCGCCGGGTGATCGCAGTTCGCGTGGCTGTTGCCCTTGCTCATGATCTAGCTCCCTCGGTGTCGTTCGTTGCTGACAAGGTCAACTCTATCCGCTCCGGGCCGGGCCGTCAAGGTGAGCGGAGAAACGTTTCTGCGTCCGTGTAAGCCGGTGAGCGAGCCGCCCGGATACCCGGTATCCTCGCTCCACACCAGCCGGCTCAAAACGCGAGAGGGGCCCTCCTCGTTAGAGGAGAGCCCCGCTCTGATGTAGTGCGTTGGGTCTAGCCCTCGATGGTCTCAGCGTAGGTGCAGGAGATGGCGGTCCGCTTGATCTTGCCGTCGGCCGCTTCGTAGTTGATCCACTGCTTACCCCACCCGGTGATCTTGACGCCCGACGCGATCTCCGACTCCTCGTCGTCGCTCAGCCGGACAGCGATGCGCACCCGGTCGTCCTTGTGCTCCCGCCAGTTGTCAGCGGTCACTCGGGTCGGCTCCCACTCGATCACCGCCGGCTCGGGGGTCTCAATCGTCGTCGTCGCCGGCTCGGCGATAGCCGCCATCAGAGCGTCGGCGAACTTAGCCCGAGCGCGCCGGCACTTCGCGCGTCCCGCCTTCGTCGGTTCGTGCGAGCAGTCGGCGTGAGACTGGATCTTGGACATAACTTGCTCCCTCGGTGTCTGTGTTGGTCTGACAGGAAGAACATTACAGACCTGGGTCGGTGCCGTCAAGGCCTTCGACGTGCCGACATCCGTCACGATCGAATTGTTACAAAACCCGGCTTGACAACGTTGCCAAGTCCCCAAACGAGGAGGGGCCCCGCTCTCGCGAGACCCCTTCTCTGTTAGCGCTGGAGCCAGCTACCGTCTTCCCGCTTGACCCACTCTTCCAGTCCCTGCTCACTCTCTACAGTGACCCGGTCGACGTGGTCGAACTTGCGAGCCTTGGCGACGCTGTCCATTGCCAGCGTCTCCAGCTCATCGGGGGTAACCATGTGTCGCTCGAACCCGTTGCACCCATCGAGAGACATGCTCGTCACGGTCTCTCCGATGGCCCACATGCACACGATAGCGAGGATCTTGGCCATTTGGCGCTCCCTGTTGAGTTGAGTTGGTGCGTTGTCGTTCTGACAAGGACAACACTACTCACCCCGACCCACCCCGTCAAGGCCGCCGGCACATCAATCCAAGTTGCTACAACGCCTGGGACAGAAAGGCCCTGTGTGCGCCGCTGTAGGGCAGGACGCTCCTCTCGGGAGCATCCCGCCCGGGCAGTGCTGCGAGGCGCCTAGAGCGTCACGTGGGGGTTCCTAATGCGCTCCGCGAGTCGAGAGGCTAGCTCATTCGCCACCGTCTGCTCGGTGACCATGTGAACCTGGGTATTGGTCGCGTACAGGGCCGGCACGTTCCGCACCACGCCGAACCGTCGCACCAGCTCCTGGGCGGCAAACTCCCTGATCAGTTTGGTCACGGGCTCCAGCGCCTCCGCGGCTAGCTCACCCACGACCTCATCCAGTTGGCGGGATTGTTCATCAGACAACTTCACTGCCACGCTCCCTCGGTTAACTCGGATGGTGATCTAGATCACACTACACCAGGTGGACGTCACTTTCAAGGATGCGTCACCGGCGTGCCCCGGGTCTGGCGGGTGGGAGCCGGCATATGCCGGCGAGGCTCTACAGGCCCGCCTGACGGCCTCAACAGCCGGCCTGGATACCCGGCATTCCTCCTGCCGCTCTGCCGCGCTCTGACGGCCTCTGAGGCCTCGACCAGAAGTTCGATATGGCAACGTTGCCAGATGATCATGGAGCCAACGCTCATACGAGGAGGCCCCGCGCTCTTTCGAGCGTCGGGGCCTTCTCTGCTCAGTTGGGGTCACTCACCCTCAGCCTTGGAGCGTTCCCGCCGGCACTTCGCTCGGGCACTCTTGGTCTTCTCGTGCTTGCACTCCGCGTGGCTGGTGTGGGACTTGGCGATCCCGTTGGAGTGACCCTTCGCCGGGGGCGTCGTCTCCGGGTCGGGCGCACCCTGGCAGATCATGCAGTCGGGGTGCAGGCTCGGGAGACCGTGGTTCTCGTCGTTGTGCTGGTTCTCTGCGCCCTGGTAGTCGTAGCAGGGCTCACAGATGTTGCCCTCAAGGAGCGAGCCGGACGCGTGGCGCATCTCGCAGTAGTAGCACATCTTCCGAGCCATTTGGATCACTCTCTCTGTCGGTCTCTCTTGCTTACGAGGACAACAATACACGAGACCCGCGGCGAACCCAAGGCGTGACAACGTTGCCATCCAAAAGATCTTGCGAGGGCCCACGCGGCTCTCTGACGGCCTCAGTGCCCGGGGTGGTATGCCGGGTATCCTCCTGCCGGCACAGGCTCTCACAGGCCCGCCTAGAGCCTCGCCCAAACGAGAGGGCCTGCCCTCGGTTGAGGACAGGCCCGCTCTGCTCACCCGCTCACTTGCCGGCGCGCTCCCGGCGACACTTAGCGCGCGCCGACTTGGTCGGCTCGTGCTCACAGTCCGCGTGCGACCCGCTGGCGCGGCGCGGCGTCGTCTCGGGCTGTACCACACCCGCCGACTCCGCGAGCTTCCGCTCCGCGCTCTTGCGCGGCTTGCGCGTGATCTTGGTCGGCGCCGGCTCCGCGTTCGGGCACTCGCGACCCGGGTGGATCACTCGCCGGTTCTCGATCTCGAACCCGCCGATGATCTCGAACCCGCACAGATCACACAGGGGGTTGCATCGAGGACAGCGTCCCTCCGCGTTGACTTCGCACACGGTGTCGAGGCAGCACTCGGTCTCGCCGTCGGAGTTGATCTCCGGGTTCTCGGTCTGGCACGTGGAGCAGTGCGTGGAGTTGGGCGTGAACTTCGTCTCCATGGGATCCTCGTTCCCTCGTCGTTGCGCTTACGGGTCTAACTATACCCGGCCTCTCCGGCCGTGTCAACACGACGCCCGCGTCTCTGTACGGCCGTCTAAGCCGCCTGACGTCCGCGATGGATACCCGGCATACCACTCGGCACCGCCGGCGCTCTGAGAGCCGTACAGGGCCTAGACCGCGAGAAGACCCGGGACGAGAGTCCCGGGTCTCTCTAATCGTGATCCGCGTCACTCACCCGCGGAAGTCACAGTTGGTGCACTCTCCGTCACTCTCCAAGTGCGACTCACACGTGGAGCAGTAGTGGTCGTCGTGGGAGCACGTAACGACGTCCCAGCAGCAGTCTCCCAGGAGCTCCACGTTCACGATCTTCACCGTGATCCCGGTCCACTTCATCTCCGCCTCAAGCGCCGCTCCCGCCGGCGAGTCGGAGTCCGCCATCGTCGTCGTCGTGCACTTGTCGTTCCCCATGATCATGCGAACCTTGTACTGCACTTGGATCACTCCCTCTCGTCGTCGTTGCTTGCTGACATGGATAACACTACGGCACCCACGCCGGCACGTCAAGGCGGTTGAGAAGGTTACCCCGGGGTAACCTTCGAGGCTCTAGACGGCTCTCAGAGCCGGCAGACGTCCGGGGTGGAATGCCGGGTATCGACCGGCCACGCTAGCCGGCTCAGAGCGCCGCCTGTGCGATCGGCTCTGTGCGCTCGCGTAGGCGCCTCTCAGACACTCGCCGGCACTCTCGTGCGTGCGAGCGCTCGCAGGCGCTCACAGGGACGCTCAGGCGCTTCCTCGGGCGTCTCTCGCGTCGTCTCGTCGCTCACGTCGCACGCCGGCTAGCGCAAACGCCGAGAGACCCGATCACTGGATGTGATCGGGTCTCTCTACTGTGCTTGGGTCACGCGTTGCTGTTGTCCGTCACGATCGTCACGACGTTGTCAGCCGGGATGCGCACCGTCTTCTCGTCGGTCTTGATCTGCACGAGCTTGGCGCTGTAGCCCGTGATCATGCCGCGCGTCGTCGGGTTGTCGTCGTTGGTAAGAACGATCACCCGCGACTCCTTGAACTCGCGCCAGTTCTCGCGAGTGACTTCCTCGGCGATCGTGACGATCTCGGTGATCGTCTCGGTCTCGATGATCGGAGCGGCGAGCAGCATCTTGGGACCGTTCACGAGCGCGTTGGTCGCGTCGATGATGATGTTGCGAGCCTTCGCGAGGTCACGCCGGCACTTGTTACGAGCAACCTTGCTGTTGACGTGCGAGCAGTTGGCGTGAGAGAAGCGAGCGTTCATTTTCTTGACTCCTTGTGTCTTGCGCTTGTTGCGCTCTGTCGTTCTTACAAGGCATACATTACGCGTTCCGCGTGGCGCCGTCAAGGCGAAACACGGGAATCTTCCAAGATCTTTTAGAAACCTCTGTGCGGCTCTGTGAGCTCCGCAGCAGAGCGACCGGTATGCCGGGTATCCAGGCACCACGACGCCGGCGCACAGGCGCTCTCAGAGCCGCGGCTCTCAGGCGCGCTCTGACGCCGGCACACACGTGCCGGCTCTCTACGTGCGCGCGTCGCCTGCCGGCTCGCCACAGGCGCTCTCAGGGACGCTCTGGCGGCTCTGTCGCTCGCACGTGCGCGCGTCGTCGTCGTGGCGCCGCTCGTCGCTCCCATGCGAGAGCGCACTCACTCTGTTGAGTGAGTGCGCTCTCTACTAGTTGATCATCAGCCAGTGATCATCTCCCAGTACATCGCGATCCCGTCGACTCCCAAGATCACGAACAGAACGACGATCACGCTGATCGTAAGAACGATCATCGTTCCCACGAACGACTCGTTCCCGTTGTTCTTGTGATTCATCATCTCGCGTTCCCTTCTCTCTGCTCTCTTGCTTACGTGGCAATCATACCACGCTCGTCGCGAGGAGTGCAAGGCGGGAACGCAAAGAAGAGAGAGTCCCACTCTTTCGAGTGGGACTCTCTCGATCACTCAGCGAAGATCACCCACGCTTGGGCGTGATCTTCGCGTTGGGGTGATCGCGCTTGATCTCTTCCGCAGCAACAGCACTGTACGTCTGGAGTTCGACGCGCTTCCCATCTTCATCGACGTACGACACGACGTGCGTGGGACGATCGATGTTGGGAGAGCGATCGTTACGCGTCTCACTCCCACTCGCGCTCTCGCGCTTCTTGATCTTGTCCCAGAGTCCCATCTGATTTCCTCTCTCTCGCTTGCTTACATGGCGAGTCTAACAGCCGCGCTCGTCCCATGTCAACTCGAACTCCCAAGTAACTTGGCGGCTCTGTGCGCCCGCCTAAGCCGGCGGTGGCGCCAGGTGGTATGCCGGGTATCGACCGACCCACACCAGCCCGTCTGGCGCGCGCTCAGAGCCGCGCCCAAATGAGGGAGCCCCCGCTCGGGTGAGCGAGGGCTCTCTCTGCTGTGAGCTGGTCAGTGACGCTTGATGTTGGGAGCGACGCGCGCCACGTCGTTGTTCAGAATCTTGACGAACCCATTCCCAGTCGGGTTCAACATCTCAGCCACGTCACGCAACTTGTTGTAGTCAGACTGGGTCATGTCGGGCTTGATCAACTGAGCCGCGATCTCTACGAACTTAGCGTTGGCGTTCGGGTTGTTCGGCATGATCTCTCTCCCTCGTCGTTCTCTCTTGCTTACGTGGTAAGTCTACCACTCATGCCACGCTCAAAGCAAGGCGGCACGCAAAGAATCTTGGCGGCTCTGTGTGGCTCTGTGCGCGCCGCTAGCTAGCCGCCTCTATGCCAGCATACGTCTGGCTGCCGCCGGCGCTCACGCCGGCTCACAGAGCCGCGTACGCCGGCTCACGACGCCTCGTGCCGCGTGCCATCGCTGCCGCTCGGCGGTCGACGTGGCAACGTTGTCAGAGCGGCGGTGCGCTCAAACGCGAGAGAGCGCGCTCACTCTGGCGGAGTGGCGCGCTCTCTCTAGTGGCTAGCTCAGAGGGTCACGTTCTCGAAGTTGTCGCGGATCGCGTCACGCGCTTCTGCGGCGATGTTCGAGTCGGTCGGGTCGATGGCGCGGACGAAGGTCATGATCTCGTCGACGTCGCGCTGGGTGAGCTGGATGGCGTCGTCGGGGTCACTCTCGAAGTCGGCGCGGATCGCATCGCCGACGTACGTGGCGAGGTACTCGGCGATCTCACGATCGGTCAGCGCGTTCGTCTTGGCGATGATCGTGGCGTGGTCGTCGAGAGCGCACACGTACTCACGCTCGGCGGTGTGGATCTCGGGGAACGAGTCGGCAGTGTTGTCGAGGATGTACGTGGCGTGCAACGAGTTCGGGAGGAGCGCGGCGCAACGAGCGAGGAAGTTCGTCTTGGCTTCGTTGTAGTTCACTTGGCTCTCATCTCTGCTCTGTCGGGAGAGTCTGTCTCTCTCTCGATCTGTCTTAACTATACCACGCTCTCGCCGTGCGAAGCAAGGCGGGACGGCGACCACTTCTGAGGCGGTGCCGCCTCGGATGAGGCTCCCATATGAGGCGAGCCGGCCTCAGGTGAGCGCAGGCCTGTACGCGGTTCTGAGAGCCGCTAGCTAGCCGGCGGAATGCCGGGTATCCGCCTACCACGCTAGCGCCGCAGGCGAGCGTACGCGGCCGCGCACATATGAGAAGGCCCGCCCTCTTACGAGGACGGGCCCGCTCGGATCGGGTTACTCGTTCATGCACGGCTCACAGCAGGTCGCACACGGAGTGGAGTGCTGGGGGCACGGCTCGGTGGTGCGGAGCGCGTGGTCGAGATCGTGAACGAGGTAGTCGTGGTCGTCGTCAGACCCGCTCAGGGTGTTGATCATGAAGATCATGAACGCACGCGGGTCGGAGTTGTCGCGGTCAGGGGCGACGGAGTAGATCGGGAACAGACCCGAGATGGGCTCGGAGTCGAGGGCGTCAAGCACAAGCCCGGGCAGTTCGTCAAGGGGGAACCCGACGGTCTGAGCGGCGTGGATCAGGATCGCAGTACGCTTGGGCGAATCGATCGCGGGGTCGGTGATGTTGATCACGGGGGTCTCACTCTCTGCTCTGGCGGGAGTCTTTCTCTCGCTCACAAGAACAACTATACCCTACTCAGTCCACGTGCGCAAGTCGGGACGGCAACCACATGCGAGGAGGCTCCCGCTCGGATGAGCGGAAGCCCCCTCTACTTGCCGGCAGTGATCAGCGCTGGTTGACGATGATTCCCATGTGGCGGAGGATCGCGTTGAGGATCATGGCCTCGGCCGCCGCGTAGATCTTGTGGGCGTCGTGGCTGTCGTCGTCTCCCACACCCTTCTCGTCGCAGCGTGCCAGGGCGATCAAGTCGGCGTGGTCGGCGATCTTGCCGGAGATCTCGTCCACCGTGTCCTGTGCGACCCTCTCAAGATCGGCGGCCTGCATGATCTCGGCGATCTTGCCCTGGATCGTCGTCGTCGGGGTTCCCACTGTGACTCCTCTCGGGCCCGTGTCTCGGGCTCACAACAACTACTCTAGTCGGCCCCGCGGTGCCGCGCAAGGCGATGGCGGGAACCGGCATATGCCAGTCTCCGCCCCGCTGACAACGTTGTCATCCCCCGCGCTGCGCACGAGGCCACAGGCGGCTGTCTAAGCGCCTGTCGCCGGCGCCTGGTATGCCGGGTATCCGGCGACGCCGCCGGCGTGCGAGGGGCTGGCTAGACCGCCGAGAAGCCCGATCACTCTCGCGAGTGATCGGGCTCTCTGTCAGTGAGTCTCAGCCGGCGTCGTACGTCGGTTCTTCGCCGGTCTCGTGAACGTGCTTCTCTTCCTCGTAAGCGCTCTCCATCGTGTCGAGTACCATCCTGATGTACGTGAGCTCCGCTGCCCGCTTAGCCTTGGGATTCTCGATCTCGCTCGCGACCTTCTCAGCTTCCGCCTCGATGATCCCGAACCCTACAGACGCTGCTCCCTGAAGACCCACGACCTTGACGATCTCTTCCACAGTCTTGATCATCTCGCCGTCGGACAGCTTGTTGACGCTCATCTCGCGACTCCCTCTGTTGAGTTTTCAATCTGTGAGCCCTGCTGTCGTGCTCACAAGAAGAACAATACACGAGTCGGCTAAGCGAGTCAAGGCGGGACGTCGTCGGCGTGTCGAGGTACGCGACGGAGTCCAGCAAAAGCTCTGTGCGCTCCTGTGACGCGCTCACGCGCACTCGTCGACACAGAGACTCACAGACACGCGTACGGAGCGCGAGACGCGCTCTCAGGACGTCTCACACATGCGAGAGAGCGAGAGACACGCGCTCTGTGCGCGCGACTCCCGCTCTCTCTAGTCAGGGCTTGATCAGACGTTCACGCCCTCGATGCCCATCCAGTTCTCGCTCTCGATTCCCACGCTCGCGGGGTTGATCTCGTAGTAGCCCTGGCACCCGATCACGACGACTTCCTGGCCCCCACGGGCAGCGTCGGGCAGGACGAAGTGGTCAGCCGGGTTGAGATCCACACCCAGCTCGTTGTCACAGTCGTGGCACGTGGTGGTGGTCAGCAGCTCGTTGGACTCGTCGTCCAGCTTGGCCTTGGCGGCGTTCAGATACGCGAGGGTGTTGGCGTTCATGGGTTGCTCCCATCTCGTTGCTTGGGCTTACAAGAAGAACAGTACACCCGCGTGGCGTCCGTGTCAAGGCGAGGAACCCAGACATGGCAAGAGGGCGGGGAACTGGATCGGACCCCCGCCCTCTCAACTATCCCGGCGGCATATTCATGCCAACCCAAAACGGGACTACACCACCAGTCCCGTCATCACCGCGAAGAACTCCGCGAGGTCGCGGTTCCGCTTGACGAGGTGGGGATAGAGGGCCGCGGGGTTGGCCCCACCCACCTCCTCGGCGAGACGCTCCAGCAGGGCCTTCCCCTCCCCCTCGGCCTCGGACTCGTCGGGGCCCTGGAAGTAGTCGGCGAGCTGCGCCGCCACTTCCTCGTTTTTCTCCCACACCCGCTTGAGGGTGGGGTCCTGACACACCAGGTCGAAGAACTGGTCCAGCGTGTCCCGGGTGTTGGTCATCTTTGTACTCCTTGCGCGTTCAACGTTCACAGAATGAACACTACCAACCGCGGTGATCACGTGTCAACCCTCCGGGGCCCGTGCGGCTTCGCGGTGGGTTCGACCGCCAAAAAGCCGCCCCCTCAGGTAGCGGGGACGGCTTCAAGGTTTGATGTGGGGTGAGCTGGCAGCATCTGGACTCTAGGGTTTCACGGGCCCACTCCCGGGTGAACCATCCGGGACGAGTCACGAACTGTCCTGCCTACTTAGCCCGGGACCTAACCTACCGGGCACCCACCCCCATCTTCTCGCGTCGTCGGACTTCACTCGGCTCCCTCTCCGACAAGGGGAACCCCCCTCATTGCCGGGTTATGAGCCCGGTTGAGCGACCGGAGGTTCAGGCCGGCGCCGCTGGACAGGCGGCGGACACGAGAAGTTTTCGGCCTGGCGAGTAGGAGCAACGACCGCCCCAGGAGCGGGTGAGAACGGGTTCCCCTTCTCGCCAGGCCTCGTACCTCCAACGGGATTCGAACCCGTGCTACCGCCTTGAGAGGGCAGCGTCCTGGACCACTAGACTATGGAGGCTGGTCCTGGTGGGGAGAGGTTCCCGTGGACTAAGCCGCAGCTTATCCCCTCTCCCCACCGGGTCTATAGGTGCCGCCGGCATGGCGGGGTGCGTAGTCCCGCGCCATCCGGACACTGTATTGGCATCATGCCGGCGGCCAACACCGCTCAGTGGTTTACCTCGCAACCAAGGGCGGTGGAGTTTGGCCATCGCGGATGCGCGATCCCGGGTGGCTAAGCACCGCGCAGGAAACTCCGACTAACTCCCATGGCCACTCGACGGGGACGCAACCCCGCGGAGCAGATTAGAAGCCGGGCCGACTTTAACGGCCAGTAGAGTCCCCACCCTCTAGCGGCATTTACCGGGCGTTTCACGGCCCAGCGGGATGGCTTTTCAGGGCCACCCTTCGCACCCACAGCAGGATTCGAACCTGCACTGAACGGCACCTAAAGCCGTCGCCTCTAACCGTTGGGCTATGTGGGCCTAACATCAAGCACGCTGTGGAGTTCTCAAGGAGCCTCTCCTTAGCCCCCCCGTGCATGTAGGAGCGATGCACAGGGGGACCGGCAAGGAGCGTCAGGTGGCTGACCGGGGTGGCACACTCCGCGTCGGTGACTGACAGGAGAAGACTACAGACCGTCACGCGAGTCTGTCAACCCTCCAGTTTCTTCGTCCTAGTCACCGGCTGGCGAGACGCCTTCCACGCCTTGTAGCCCCGCACCGCGGCAGCCTCGTCCTTGTCATTGAAGGTGTACCGCTTGCCAGTTCCCGGGTTGTTCCACGACGGGACCGAGCGGAGGAACCGCCGGAACTCCTTCGGGTCGATGTCGTTATCTCTAGCCACCTGTGCCCCACTCTTTGCCACGGCTCTGCTCCCTCGGTTACGAGGGGTGTGGTACGAGCCTGCACCACACCCCCCTGATAAAGCGTGGTGCTCAGTCTCAGTGGTCCTGGTTCCACATGCGCACGATTTCCCCGATCTTATCGCCCGGGAACTCGTACCGACCGTCCGGCTTCTGGTACTCCCACTGGAGTTCCTTGTTCCTCCGCAGCCAGGCGCGGAAGGACTTGGCGTCCACTTGCATGGCGGTGGCAAGCTCTGAGGCGCTGTATACGGCGCCGGAAACAGGCGCTGCGATAGAGACATCAGGCGCGCTCTGCTCGGCGCTCACAGGCGTCCTTACGGGCGTCTTGGACGTGCTCTGTGTGAGAGTGCTCGGCGTGAATCGCGTGTCAACGAACGTGAGCGACGCGGCGGCGACCCGGTCGGCGTGTGTCTTGTGCCCATTCGCTTTCCAGCACTTCGGGCAGTAGTGGATCCTGCCCTCGACCAGCTTGGGGCGGCGGTGTTTGGAGTACCTCTTGGAGCAGGTCGGGCACGTCGCCTGGTAGCGACCCTCCACAGTAATGGCCTCGTTGCACTTGGACGCGGGGTTCCGTACGCCGCACTGGATGGCGATTGCCTGCCAGACCGGGCCGTGGCCGGCCTTATGACCCGCGAGGGCGTGCGCGATCTCGTGCCGGCACACCTGCTCCACCACATCCACGTCGTTCAGGTCGACGAACGACGTGGACAGGAGAAGGTACTTGGGACCGTACTCACACAGGCCGAGGGTTCTTTTCCGCGTCATCCAGCGGAAAGACCAGCCCTTCTCGATCAGGCCGAACTCCCCCATCAAGTGGTTCATCATTGCTGCGGCTTCGTGTCGCTTCATGTCTCCGAGTCTAGTACCGTGGTCCTCCACCTGTCAACCCGCACACACCGCGGTTCCCATACCGCCGAGAAACCTCGGACAGGGGGAGCTGTCCGAGGTTTCTCTACTGCGAGGGTCAAGCGCGGCAGACCATCTTGCCGATCGGCTCGTGTCCCGTGGCGATGCGCACGTTCCGTCGTGCGGCCGTCACCAGCTTGGCGAGGAGCTCCGCTTCCGCGAACCACTCGTCCTTGATCTTCTTCCACTCCGGGTTGATCTTCGCCGCCGGGTCGGCGAACACGGCGTCGGGGATGTTCACAATGTCCCACTCCTCGGCGGTCAGGTGCACCCCGTTGGCGTGGTCGGACAGCCGACGCTCGGCCTGATCGCGCAGGAACCAGAGCATCTCCAGCGTCTCCAGCGTGCGCCCGTAGGCAGATCGGGTGACTCGCACGGTCTGGATGATCTCGGACATGTGATTCTCCTTGTTGGTGCGTCGGACTTGCTGACAGGACTAACGTACTGCACCACACCAGCCCGCGTCAAGGAGCCGGCGCAGATACCAGAGTGCCCCCGGCTCGGGGGAGCGGGGGCACTCAGGAGAGGATCACGAGGGGGC
>Ga0247674_1000073_pt1 | contig 11793 bp, 27 predicted proteins | sample CNK15_metaG_FD_183044 | JGI IMG/M metagenome (GOLD analysis project Ga0247674, IMG submission 183044) | Soil microbial communities from Purdue University Martell Research Forest, Indiana, United States - CNK15 | ecosystem: Environmental > Terrestrial > Soil > Temperate forest > Bulk soil...
GGTCCCACCCGTCGATGCGGGCCACGGTCCGGCACTTCGAGACCAACCCGTTCCCGCAGCAGCGGTCCGAGGGGAGCGCGACATGAGCGCCCCCGGATACCCCGAGTACCTGGGCATCCTGGCCATCCGGACGGCCGACACCCCTGCGAACGCCGTCAGTGAGGACCGCTGCATCGAGCGGCCGATCGGCTGCGGTCAGCCGCTGATCGGCGAGGACGGCACGGCCCGCGTGTTCTGGGACCAGGCCGAGGCCGCCGAGTACGAGGCGGAGTGGCGGACGACGGGGCTGTGCCCGGACTGCCAGGACGCTGCGGACACGGAGTCGGTCCTGTGACCGCCCGTCGTGTCGTGGCTGTCGCCGGGTACTGGCTGGCCTTCGCCGTCCTTCCGCTGCTCGCTGTGGTCGGCGCGGACTGCCTGCCCATCACCGACCCCGCCACCGCCTGGGGCGCCGACGTCTCGGCCGGATGTGCCGTCATCGCCGCGCTTACGTGGCTGCCCCGTCCCTCCCGCCGAAAGGACAGTCGCCGTGGCTGACCAGTCCCGCCGCGAGGTGCTCCTCGCCGCCATACAGCACCACGACCGTCCCGTCAGCACCGAGTTCGCTGTCCGGCTCCTCGACGGCACGGAGTGGGCCACCGGCCGCAACACCGTCCGCAAGCAGCTCCGCGGCCTGGCGCGCGCCGGTCTCCTCGCCCCCGTCGACACCGACCAGGGGCGCGTCTACCACCCGATCCACCCGGAAAGCGGACCGCACGTGAGCCAACAACCCGTTCGCCCGATGCCCGACCACGAGCGTGTCCTCGGCCAGATCGCCAGGGGTGAGGTCGACGCCAGCGCGGCTGCGGCCCGCAGGATCGCCGCCCGCCACATGGCCGCCTACGGCAACGCCGTCTGGGGACCCGCCCCCACCGCCGAGGTGGTCGTGCTGCCGCAGCCCAGCACGGTCCGGAAGGACGCCGCCTGATGACCACCACAGCCCCGGCCGGGACCACCACGGTCCCGGCCGCCGGCCCCACCGTCCTGGGGTTCTTCGAGCCGGGTTCGGACCCGTGGCACGCCGCCCGCGCGAACGGGATCGGCGGAAGCGAGATCGCCGCCGTCCTCGGCCTCTCCCCCTACGAGTCCCGCTTCTCCCTCTGGCACCGGAAGAAGGGACTCATCGGCCCCGTCGAAGAGTCCGAGGAAATGTACTGGGGCAAGGAGCACGAGCCCGCGATCTGCCGCCGGTTCGCCCGCCAGCACCCCGAACTCGACGTCACCCCGGCACCCACCTACTGCCACCCGGACCGGCCGTGGCAGATCGCCAACCCCGACCGGCACGCTGGCCCGGATCTCTTCGAGGCGAAGACCGCCCGCGACGACACCGGCTGGGGCAAAGAAGGCACCAGCGAGATCCCGGTGCACTACCGCGCCCAGTGCATCCAGTACATGGACGTCACCGGCTGCCGCCGTTGCTGGGTGGGTGTCCTCATCGCCGGGTCGGAGTACCGCGAGTACGTCGTCGACTACAACGAGGACGAGGCCCGCATCCTCCGCGAGGCCGGCGCCCGCTTCATGGACGACCTCGACCGCAACGTGCGCCCGGATATCGACGGCCACTCCGCGACCTACCAGGCGATCCGCGAACTCCCCGACGGCTTGGACGACGTGGACGTGGAGATCGAAACCGTACTCCGCGACCGCTTCCACGCCGCGCAGGACGCGTTCTGGGCGGCCGAAGACGAACTGACCACCGTGAAGGGCCTCCTCCTTGACGTGATCGGTACCGGCCGGCGAGCGGTCTGCGAGCGGCTGCGGGTTGCGACCCGCACGGTTCGCGAGGGCCGCACCTTCCAACTTCTTCCCGCACGCACCCGAAGGAACGCACGATGACGGAGAACACCATCGGCAACGCTGTTGCCGTCCGCGACAGCGGCCCTGAGGCCGTCGTCCAGCAGTACCGCGAGGACCTCACCGGCGCCCTGCCGTCCCACGTCAAGGGCGAGGTGTGGATGCGGCTCGCCACTGGCGCGCTGCGCCGTGACGCCAACCTCCGTCGGATCGCCAGCAACAACCCGGGTTCTCTGATGAACGCGCTCCTGGAGTGCGCCCGTCTGGGCCACGAGCCCGCCTCGAAGTCGTTCTACTTGGTGCCGTTCGGCAACGAGATCCAGGGCATCGAGGGCTACCGGGGTGTCGTCGACCGGATCTACCGGGCCGACAAGATCAAGGTAGTCCACGTCGAAATCGTCTACGAGAACGACGTGTTCGTGTGGATGCCGGGCACCGTCGACACCCACCAACCGCCCCGCTGGGAAGGCCCGCAGCAGGTTCCCTACCACCACGCCGACTGGTTTTCCGACCGCGGCGAGGTGAAGGGCGCCTTCTCCTACGGCGTCTTCCACGACGGCACTGCCTCCCGGATCGTGATCCTCAACCGGAAGTACCTCGACAAGGTCCGCAAGGAGTCCAAGGGGTCCGAGGGCCCTAAGTCTCCGTGGGTGAAGTGGTACGACCAGATGGTCCTCAAGACCGCCGCCCACCGCCTGGAGCCGTGGGTGCCTACCTCCACCGAGTGGCGCAAGGACGAGCCGCCCACGGCCACGGTCACCCAACTCCCGCCCGCCGGCGCGCCCCAGCTGTCTGCTGGCGCGCGTGTCGAGGACGACGACGAGGGGCCGATCGAGGCGGAGTTCGTCGACGATGAGCCGACCTCGACGCAGTGGCCGGCCGCGGCTCAGCCGGGTGGTGCGGCATGAGTATCAACCACCGCGCTGAGGCCGAGGAGCACCTGAGGGTGGCTGCCCGCGAGTTCCTCACTCCCGAGGGAGATCCGACGCACGCGCTGGCCGCTGCTCAGGTCCACGCCACTCTCGCCGCCGGGCAGACCGCGGTGGTGGACGCCGCCGCTTACCGGCACACGATCCAGTCGCTGCGGTTCGCGCTGGTCCGGCACATCGCCGAAGGGCTGGCCCTGAGCGAGGGCGACGAAGCCCATCAGCACGCCCGCGGCCTGGCGCAGTACCTGGACTCGGTCGGCCTCAACGTCGACCAGGAGGTGGACGCCTACATCGAGGGCCTCGGCTGGGGCGACTCACGCGACGCGTGGCTGAACCCGACGGCGCGCCGCGAGAAGTGGGACCGGCAGGCAGCCGAGGACGCCAAGCGGCTGTTCGGCGGCAGCGATCCCTGGACCACCGGTCAATAGCCCGCACACGAGAGGGCGCCCCCGCGGGTATCGGGGGCGCCCGGTCCCAGCACACCACACCAGCACGTGAACGGAGAACACCATGGGATGGCCCTTCGTCTCCCGCCGCCGCTACAAGACTCTCGCCGCTGACTACTCCGCCCTGCACGCCGACCGTGAGCGGATCCGCGGAGAGCGCACCCAGTTCGCCAAGGACCGCGACGCCCAGAAGGCTGCCGCCGAGACCGCAGCCCGCCTGTTCAACGAGGCGGACGAGGAACTCGCCGCGATGCGTGAGCGGCTGGCGCAGCACCCCGTGTCCCGCGACATGGCCGCCGTCATCGACGAGCACACCGCACACCGCCAGGCCCTCGCGGACGCACTCGGCGTCGCCCGGGACGTGGGCTGGCTGGAGCTGGTCCGGCAGGTGGGCCAGTTGAAGTCGGCCGGCGTCGTGCTGAACAAGCAGTTGACCCGGACCCGCGCCGATGTGGTCTCGCTGTCCAACGAGCTGGCCGAGACCCGCGAGGACCGGCGCCCGATCGACGGCGCTCCGGCCGGGCCGCGGACCGAGTCGGCCGAGCTCCTCCAATCCCGCTCGCACGCGCGGGCGCTGGAGGCCCGGCTGAACGAGCTGACCGTCGCGAACCAGCACAGCACTCGCGGGAGGAACCAGTGACCAGAACCCAGCTCATCCGGTCTCTCCCGCAGCCGCTGCGGTGGGCGGCGCAGGTTGTGGCCCCGACCGGCCAGCACCGGGCCCGCCCCGACGGCTCCCTGGTCCGCACGACGTTCGTGCGCTGCGAGGCGTGCGGCGGCGTCGACTCCGCCGCAACCGTCCACGGGTCCGTGGTGCGCTGCGCCGAGGGCCACATGCAGGAGGTGGCCGCGTGAACACCGCCGCCATCGTGATCGACCTGGGCTACACGGTCGTGTTCCTGCTGGCCGCGTGGGTGCTGTACCGGCTGTGCCGCACACCCCGCCGGACGCGTATCTCGGTGATGCCGGCCGAGCTGTCTCCCGAGGACGAGGCGCTCGTCGCCGAGGCTGCGGCCCGCATGAAGGCCTACGGCGAGACCGTCGCCGACTACTACGACACCACCCCGGGGGACCGATGACCAGCAGGAACAAAGCCAAGGGTTCCGCTTGGGAGCGCGCCATCGTCGAACACCTCCGCGCCGCCGGCTGGCCGTATGCCGAACGCCGCCTCGCCGGAGCCGCCAAGGACCGCGGAGACATCGCCGGAGTCGTCGGCGTGGTGATCGAGGCAAAGAATGCCGCCCGCCTGGACCTGGCCGGATGGACCGCCGAGGCCGAGACCGAGCGCGTCAACGACAACGCCTGGCTGGGCGTGGTCTGGCACAAGCGCCGGGGCCGGGCGTCGGCCGCGGACGGCTACGTCACCATGACCGGCGCCCAGTTCACCGCACTCCTCGCCAAGGCCCTCGACCTCCAGCCCGGGCTCCCGAGCAACGAGGAGGCGGCCTGATGCCTCGTCCCCTGCTTGTCGACCGCGCACAGATCGCCGACCTCGTCCGCCCCGGAACCCTCTCCGACACCGCCATCGCGAAGCAGCTCGGCATCAGCCGGCCCGTCGTCGCCAAGGTCCGCACCGACCTCGGCCTCGTCTCGCCCGGACGCCCGCTGCTGCACGCCACCCTGGAAGACGCCTACCGGGCGCTGGCCATCCCCACCGGCGACGGGCACATGCGGTGGCCCCGCGAGCGTGGCGGCCAGAGCCCCATGGCCAAGGTCGGCGGGCGCATCGAATCCGTCTACCGCATCGCGTTCCGCGTCCACCACGGGCGGGAGGCCAAGGGGACCGCGGAGCCGACGTGCGGGCGTGCCCAGTGCGTTGCGGGTGCGCACATCGAGGACGCCGTCATGCGCGCCGCCCGGCCGCGCCCGCTGCCTCGCCCGGCCGGGCCGGTCCCGAACGGCACCCGCGACGAGATCATCGAACTCCTCGCCCAAGGGTTGTCGAACCGGGAGATCAGCCGCCGTCTGCGTACCGACCCCAAGCGTGTCGCAGCGATCCGCCGCGAGCTCGGGCTGCCCCGCGCCACCACGGTCCTCGCCGTCTCGCTCGACGCCCTGTGGGCGACGTACACCAAGCCCCGTCTGGGCGGCCACCTGGAGTGGACCGGCTACTTCCGCGACGGCGTCCTCCCCGTCCTCAAGCATCGCGGCAACGACTACACGGCCCGTCGGGTCGCGTTCCGGATCGAGCACGGGCGGGGGCCCGTCGGCCGGGTCCGGGCCGGCTGCGGGTGGGAGCCGTGCGTGGCGCCCGGTCATGTCGAGGACCAGCCGATGCGTGAGCGGTTGGACGCTCAACTCTCCGCGATCTTCGGGGAGGTGGCGGCATGAGCCACGACCAGGGCTCCGTGCCCGACATCACCCAGGCCGTCGACTGGCGTGACACCGCGCTGTGTCGCACCGGTGGCTTTGACCCGGAGGAGTTCTTTCCCTCCAACGGCACGAACGGCTCGGTCTCGGCAGCTGTACGGCACGCGCAAGCGATCTGCCACGGCTGCCCGTCCCGCCTGCCGTGCGGGCAGTGGGCGCTCGATAGGCGCATCGAGCACGGCGTTTGGGGCGGCCTGTCGGAAGCCGACCGCCGGGCCATCCTCCGTCGCCGAGGCAAGCAGGCCGCAGCGTGAGCGCGCGGGTGCCGGAGCCATGCGAGGGCATGACCGGTGACCACACCGGCCCGGTCCGCTTCTACCGGACGGGCTGGCGGTGCAACGCCCACAGCCCGTGGGCGGAGGCCGGACAGCCGGAACCCCAGCCCGGCCCCGGTTATCCGGCGGGGGCGTGGACAACGCCGTCGCCGATCTCGGACTCCCGCGTACACGACGCGCGAGCCATCGCCAGCGGCAAGAGGCGTTCCTCGCAGGCCAGCTACCGGGCGGCGCAGGCGGCCGTCAACCACCGAAAGGAGACCGGCTGATGGCCACCGAGAAGCAGCACGCCTGGAACAACGGCGGCCCGCCCCCGCGGCGACTGCCGCACTTCCATCAGCCGAAGTTGACGTCTGCGCAGCGGGACGAGATCCGGCAGCGGATCAGGGACGGCGAACGCTCGATCGACCTCGCCGTCGAGTTCGGCGTGAGCCGGGCCACCGTCAACCGCTGCCGCTGACCACCTGACAGCAGCCCCGCCGCGGGACGTGCGGCGGGGCCACCCAACCCACAGGAGAGCAAATGCTGTTCAGCAAGAACAAGCCCACCACCGACAACTACCCCTCCGTCGACCTCATCGGCCTCATGAGGAAGGCCGCCGTGTCACTGGAGAAGACCGGGCTCACCGGCCAGCGCGCTGCCGTCTACCTGGTCCTGGACCACTCCGGCAGCATGTCCCGCTTCTACAACCGCGGCGACGTCCAGCGCCTCGCCGAACAAGCCCTCGGCCTCTCGGCGAACCTCGACGACGACGGCACCGTCCCCATCGTCTACTTCGGCACTACCGCGGAGGAGCCGTTCGACGTTCGCGTCACCGACTACCAGGGCGTCATCGACCGCACCCACCGCGGCGTCCGCTGGGGGTCAACGGACTACGTCTCGGCCATGAACCGGGTCGCCGCTGACTACCGGCGCAGCGGAGCAGCGACCCCGGCGCTGGTGATCTTCCAGACCGACGGTGAGCCCAACCACCGCGGCGCGGTCGAGCAGACGCTGCGGGACCTGTCGACCCTGCCGATCTTCTTCGCGTTCGTCGGGTTCGGTGACCGCGTCCAGTTCCTGGAGCAGCTGGACACGCTGACCGGACGCCACATCGACAACGCGTCGTTCTTCCACGCCCCGGACCCGCAGCGGGTATCGGACGAGGACTTGTACGACGGGTTGACGGGCGAGTTCGCGCAGTGGCTGACCGCCGCTCGCGCCGCCGGGATCGTCCGCTGATGGCCCGCTTCCTCGCCGGTGTCGCGGCCGGACTCGCAGCCGGAGCGCTCGCCGCCTTCATCACCAGCACCGAGGCGTGGTGGATGGCGGCCGGAGGGGGCGCGGCGCTCCTCGTCTGGTTCGGGCACCTCGCCGCTGAGGCGCTGATCGACGCACTCGACGACGCCCTCTGACCACCCTCCCGGCGGCCTTCCCCCTCGGCGCCCCCACGCCGCGGCCGCCCACCCCGGGAGCCGGCACCCCCCAGCCGGCTCCCGGGGCCCCACACCACACCTCAGAAAGGAACCCGCATGACCGGCCGACGCACCACCGGCGAGGCCCGCATCCGGCTTCGTGAGCGCGCTGCCCGCCTGTACCTGGAGGGCTGCACCATCCAGTCCACCGCCCGGCAGATCGGCCGCTCCTACGGCTGCACCCGAACCCTCCTCCTGGAGGCCGGGGTCAGGTTCCGGCGGCGCGGCGGCAGCAACTTCAGGAAGGCGGCCGTCTGATGGCCCGATCCATCGGCATGGCCGCCGACGCCACCGTCTTCCGCGCCGTCATCACCAAGCAGCTCCGCGACGGCACCACCGTCACCGAGTACGAGGGCCCATACGGGGCGATCGGCGCCGCCCGCGCCCGCGTCAGCTTCTGGACCAACTACCTCGCCGTCCGCGACGAGGAGACCGACGAGCCGACCGGGGAGAGCCGGGCGTCCGGCTACGTCGAACAGGGCTCCGTCACCTGGGAGCGCGCATGACCACCATCCAGCCCACCCTCGACGGCACCCTCCCCACCCCCGCCGACGACTACGAAACCTGGGTCGACGCCGTCCGACCTGCATACGTGACCGCCGCCCAAACCGGCCGCCCTTTCGTCTGCTGGAAGATCGCCGACGCCAACGACCTCCCCAACCCGCCCTGCCAGGAACGCGACTGGGCACGGCTGATGGGCCGCCTCCGCCGCGAACGCATCGTCCGCTACGACGGCTTCGGCCTCGCCCGCGACAAGTCCGCCTGCCGCAGGTGGCGGGGGACCGCGGAGGCGATGAGCGGGAGGGCCGCCTGATGTGCCCCCACTGCCACGCCCCCATCCCGCCAGGAGCTGGTTTCTGCCGGGCGTGCAGCGGACCCGTCGGTCAGTAGACGCACACGACAAAGGCCCCGCACATGGCGGGGCCCGGAGGAGAGGAGGAGACGGTGTCAGGACTTCGGGGCGGGTGCGATGCGGGCAACCCACTCGCGCGTCAGACCGGACCAGCGGGCCATGTCAGACGGGCCAACACCCTGCGCGCGCCATTGCACGAACAGCTCACGGAGAGCCTCGTCGTCGCGTTCGAAGACGGCCTTCGACTTCTCGCGCTTACGGGCGGCTTCCCGGATCTGGGTCTCGGCGTCGCTGGTCATGACGCCCATAGTGCCACGGCGAAGCGCGTCCCCGCTACGCGTTCGCGGTATGAGGTCGCGAAGCGCGGTCGCGAACGGTATTCTCAACTCTATGACCGCGATCCACACGGATGCACGTCGGTTCAACCGCAGTGCGCCCAACTTCCAGCGCATGACTCCCGAGGAACGGGCGCTCGGACGCGGCGGCCTGTACCGCTTCTACGACGCCGATCAGCGCCCGCTCTACTTCGGCATCAGCATCTCGTTCGAGATCCGCTGGGATGCCCACCGCCTCAAGGCGTCGTGGTGGCCGCTGGCGGAGTTCGTGGCGCTGTCCTTTTACGTCAGCACGCGGAACCCGCTGCACTCCTACGAGACCGCCGCCATCTGGCGCGAACGCCCCGCCTTCAACCGGAAGACACAGGGCCCCAACCGGCGACGTCTCGCCCCTCCTCTCCCGCGCTTTCCCGAGGTCGGTTGATCTCTGAGGCAAGAGATCCATAACGGGCAGCACTTCACCCATGCCCTGACCAGCGCAAACGTTAGGAACATCAATGCCACGCATCCGCACCGTGAAGCCGGAGTTCTGGGAGGACGAAGTCGTCGGACTCCTGCCCCGCGATGCGCGACTCCTCTTCATCTCGACCTTCAATATGGCCGACGACGAGGGGCTGCTCCGTTGGACGCCCGCGTACATCAAGGCGCAGACCTTCATGTACGACGACGACCTCAACCTGAAGCACGTCGAGTCGCTCATGGGCATGCTCGCCGACGCCGGACTGGTCTTCCCCTACATCGGCGGCGTGGCCCGGCAGCAGATGGCGGTTGTCGTCAACTTCCGCAAGCACCAGCGGATCAACCGGCCGCAGAAGAGCAAGCTGCCCCCGCCGTCGCTCGGCAACCACAAGGTGCGCGAGATGTACGCCCGCCGCGACGGCTGGATCTGCCAGCTCTGCGGATACGACATCCCGCGCCTGCCCGTGGTGGACGACTGCCACAACCTGTCGATCGACCACATCAGACCTCAGTCGGCCGGCGGCAGCGATCACCCCTCCAACGTCCGGGCGGCGCACCAGGCGTGCGACAAGAGCCGCCGGGATTCGCCCGACGGAGCCGACTTCGTTCCGCCCCGCAGTCTGGCCGGCCTGGACGAGTCAGTGAGCGACGCACTGAGCCGTTCAGTGAACGCACGCGAATCCGCGATGAACGATTCACTGAACCATTCAGTGAATGAATCTGACGCTCTGTGGATGTCCGAGGACTCCAGCGCCACGGACAGTGAACTTTCTTCACTGAACCATTCACTGACGGAAGGGAAGGGAAAGGAAGGGAAAGGAAGGGAAGGGAACACCCCCCTACCCCCCAGGCAGTCACCCGGCAGCCCCGCCGTCGCGCAGACGGGCGAGAGGCCCCTCCCCGACCGGATGACCGACGCCTTCCTCGACCGCTACCGCACCGGCAACGCCTACAAGCCGCGCCAGGTACGCCAGGTCATCGCCGACGCCCTCGACAACGGCACATCCGCCGACGAGTTGTGGACGGCCCTTGAGCGCCTCGGCTCCCTCTCGAAGCCCATCAGCGCCGGAACCCTCCAGTTCGCGTTCTCCGAACTCCGCAAGCCCAGCAACGTCATCGCCCTCCCCGGCGCCTACCCCACCCGCGAGGACGCCGCCCTCTCCAAGCGCAACGCCGCACGCGACTACCTCGACCAACTCGCCGACCAACTCCGCGCAGCAGGGAACGATCAATGACCCCCGACCAGATTCCCGCGCTCCTCAAGCGCGTCAGCTACGCCGACCCCCGCATGCTCCCCACCGACCGAGGCGAACTCGCCGGCCTCGCCGCCCTCTGGGCATCCGTCCTCGCCGACGTCCCCGCCGACTTCGCCATGAACGCCGTCGGCGAGCACTACGCCACCAGCCCCTTCCCCATCAAGCCCTCCGACATCGCCGACCGCTGGAACACCAAAGTCCGCGACCGCATGAGCCGTGACAACGGCACCTTTGAACCCAACGACTTCCCCGACCTCGACCCCGACGACGTCATCGGCTACCTCCAAGCGCTCCGCGGCCAACGCACCGCCGTCGCCCGCGGCTTCCAGCCGCCGAACACCGTCAAGGCCATCACCGCCGGAGCCGCCGCCGACGAAGTCACCACCCGCCTGAAAACCCTCGGCACCTACATCCCCCGCCAGGTCGACGAAGCCCTCGACGCCCACCGGCCGGTCAAGGCCGCACGCCGGGCCGCGCTCATCGCGGGGGAGCCGGACGCGCTGTCGGTGTCCTGCGACTGGTGCGACGCAGCCGTGGGCGAACCGTGCCGTTCCCGCCGCGTCGACCCGCACGGCGGCGCCACCAGCAACCGCCGCCGCCCCACCCCGCACCCGTCCCGCCTCGACGACGCCCGCGACGCCATGAACCAGGAGCCGCAGCCGTGAGCGCCCACGTCTGCCCGCCCTGCTGCCACCACTGCCCCGACGCAGAGGGCGCCGTCATCCCCGGCTGCATGGGCACCGCCGCCCTCGCCCTTCACGACGGCTCCTTCGACTGGTGCACCTGCGAGGTCGATCTGCCCACCGAAGGCACCGCTGAGGCGCAGGTCGCTCTCCTCACCGCCCGCGTCCGCGAACTCGAAGACAAGCTCGCCCGCCTGGAGGCACAGCAGTGAACGACCACCCCGTCCACCGCGACGACATCACAGCCATGGACAAACAGGGCGACCTCCACGCCTACATGCGCAGCCTCATCCGCCCCACGAAAACCACCACCAGCAGCCCCAAGAAACGCCGGAAACCCAGCTGGGGCGCCGTCCCCATCCCACCCGACCACCGGCCCGGCCAATGGCCACCCGGCACCAGCCCACCCGGACCCGCACCCGAACGCAACCTCCCACCCGAGACATGGGACCAAGCCGTCACCGACTACCGCACCACCCGCCCCACCGACGAAGAGGAAGACACCCCATGAGCCCCCTCGCCCAACTCCTCCAAGAAGACATCCCCACCCGGCCTGCCCCACGCCTGACCCCCCTCACCGACGCCGACCGCGACAACAACTGGGCCGCCCTCTGCCACGCCGTCGGCACACCCGGAGCAGAACGCCCCCACCTCCGCCTCATCCACCCCGCCGCCTGACCACACCGAAAGGCACACCCATGACCACCAACCACGACGAACACCAGCCGGTCTCTGAGTACCGCGACGACAGCCTCGACCTCCTCCACGTCGACCCCACACCCGACACCGACGCCAACCCGTGCCACTGGACCGACTGCCCCCTCGACGAAGGACACAACGACCCCCACCCCACCGTCTGACCTGCGCATCCGGACACAGCACACACCCGGGCACAACCCG
>Ga0247674_1000074_pt1 | contig 11625 bp, 26 predicted proteins | sample CNK15_metaG_FD_183044 | JGI IMG/M metagenome (GOLD analysis project Ga0247674, IMG submission 183044) | Soil microbial communities from Purdue University Martell Research Forest, Indiana, United States - CNK15 | ecosystem: Environmental > Terrestrial > Soil > Temperate forest > Bulk soil...
CCCCGAGACGAACGCGGGCGGTTTCTCAAACAAAGGATAGCTGTTGGTGCGCGAGACGAAGCGCACTCAAATGGGGTGCAACAGGAGAGGGGGAGCAAGTGACAGAGCAAGACAAGAGTTCGCTGACGCCTCGCGACGAAGAGCAGTCCTCTTTAGCGGCAAGGGCTGAATTGATCGAACGAATGGCAAAAGCCATGTATCTTTCGACCAATCCGGGAGACGAGTTTGAATGGTCTGTTGAGCCTGACGCACTATGGAACAATGCGTCTGCCGAGCATCAGTATTGGATGGATTTGGCTATTGAGGCGCTAGAAGTTGTGGAGAAAACAATCGGTGCCGAAACTGCTGCGCCTTCCGCATGGAAGACTATCAAAACGGCCCCGAAGGATGGAACTCATATCTACGCCCTGAATGCCAATGCGACATACGGATTTGGTTGGTTCGGCGACCCGCCACAGATGATTCCGGAAGCAACAGTTGTTCACTGGTGGGAGGACGGCAGCACAATGGGATGGTGGCCGTCTGTCAGCCGCGATGGAGATAAGGGAGTGCCATTTCCAGCCACTCATTGGCAGCCCATTGTTGGTCTTTCCGGCAAATCAGAATCGCCCGTTAAAAGCAGCGACGGCGTTCCTGCGGAACTACTATTTACCGGAAAATGGCGGCTCGCGACGAAGCAGCCGATAGGCGGATGGTTCGTAACCAAGCGCCTGCATGAGGAAGGCTACAATATCACCGAGCGCATTGCAGAGGATGAGTGGGCCGATATTGAAGGCTACACCACCGTGACTAGCCACGCCTTTCTGCCGCCGACGCACTTCCTGCCATGGTGCATCACGACGTACCTGAAACGATTTGCACAGATGCGTGCTCCGCGAGGCAAAGCCACATGAGGGGCATCACAGAAATCAAGGCCAGCATTGCCGCCAAGGGCGAGGAACTGCGCGCCCTCTACACCGAACTGGACGAAGCCCTAGCGGCCCGCCATGCCGACATCGTGCGCAGATGGGACCTGGGCGAAAACTTCGCGAGCATAGGCAAGGCGGTGCATCTGCCGAGCTACACGATCAAGAACATTCTATGGCGGGAAGGCAGAACAAGTGCGGGCAGGCATGCCTTGATGAGCTACCGGGAGAGCCTGAAACCACGGGCAGAGAAGGTGACATGACCCGCCTGGAAATCCTCGACGCCCAGATTCCCATACTGGAAGCCAAGCTGAAGGCCATGCGCAAGGAACTGCGGGGCCTGAAGCTGGCAGAGACGATGCGGCGCCTGCATCAAGACCCGGCCTACAAGGCCAGGGCGACGGCAGGAATGCGGGCCTTCTGGGCCACCGCAGAAGGGCAAGCAAAGGCGAAGGCCAAGCGTCCACCCCTGCTCAGGCCCCTCCTGCCATGGCCCAAGGACGCCCCGGAGAGGCAGCCCTATTACAACCTGAGGCGGCAGGGCTGGACGCGGGAAGACGCCATCAAGCGGGTCAATATGCTCTACAGGAAGGCTGCATGACAGAATCAGAAGCAAAGACCAAGACCTGCCACAAGACGTTGGTGCCGATCGAGATGCCGGGTGGTGGCATCGGTCCCTATTTTGTCCAAGCCCCTAAGCCCTGCATCGGCTCTGCCTGCATGGCGTGGCGGCGGCTATCTGGCCCAGGGGTGGAATATCACACCTTCACCCCTCGGGAACACTACATGGGGCGGGACTACGGCGGCGAACTCGTCGTCAATGTCATGGGCGACGACGCGCCGGAGGAAGGATACTGCGGGCTTGCGGGCGCTCAGACAAAAACAAGCGGGATTGCAGGCAAGCCGTGAACGCGTACGACATGTGGGCAATCCGCCAAGCAGTGGAGCCTTCACGCTGGGATTCCTTCGCCCATCTGATCGCCACCAAGCGCAAGGACCCGCCGCACTATCCACCTCCGGACCGGACATGGGCCAACCTGTTGCCGGAACTGAGGGAGACAGGCTTTGCCCGATTGCCGGTGAGTGTGGGCACGGATGCCTTGCTGGACTGGTTCAAGCCCCTCAGTCCGGGGGCAGGGCCGCATATCTACAGTGGGCCGAATGCGGCTTTTAGCTGCTACCCCTCGGGCTACGTTATCCGCTCCCCTTTGCTCAATTTCATGAACGATCCCAGGCTCTTAGGGCTGGTTGAGCTTTACATGGAGTGCTGGCCGACACTGTACTCGATGAATGTCTGGTGGAGTTATCCCGCCGACGAACCACAACTGGACCACATGCAACGGTTCCACCGGGACCGGGATGATTGGCGGTTCCTCGCGCTTTTTGTGTATGGCACCGACGTGGATGAGGAACATGGGCCGCACCAGATGATCCTGGGCTCGCACCGAACGGACGAGGTTGGCAGCGGGGAGGACTTCGACAAAGCCTGTGAGCGGAAATACGCTAACCAAATCAACACGGTAACGGGTCCAGCGGGAACGGCCTTTCTTGTGAACACGATCGCGTTGCACCGGGGGCTACCTCCGAAAGTGGGGCCGCGGCTGATCGCTTGGGGCCGCTACGGTTTATGCGCGCCGAATATCAATTCTTATGATTTGGAAGGGGGTCCGATCGCGGCGCGGGTGATTCCTTCGGCGCAAGTCTTCAACAATGCGAAGGGGCGGTACATCAACCGCCTGTTGCTGGACTTCGACGCAGGACCTTACATGGAATAGCTGATCCTCAATCGCGCACACCAGCTGGGGGCGTGCGGGACAGGGGATCAGGTTTTAGCAATTGCTACGAGCGCTTTAGAAACTGCGGTTCGTTCTAGTTCGCGAATATCTACGCCCGGGCCATACTTTGCAGCGCAATCAAGATCGCTCATCAAAAAGACTTCAACTATTTCTCTCAATATGGCCTTCAATTCGTGATTTGTGGTTTGTAGTCTTTCCAATTCCTCATGTGATAGAGTTGGATCGCGGCTATCGTCTTGAGCAATCATCGCTTCTTTGATAGCGTCCATGGCCTTATTCCTTCGCTTTTGCTGCCGCGTCATGGGCAATCTTTCTCAGATCAGCGATATGCCTGTGCAGGAAATCGACATAGCTAGCGGCTGCTGGGCAATCTCCCGGATGCTTAGTGGAGATTGTCTCTAGTGCTTTCACGAGAGCGATTACTTCCCGAGCGAAAGGCTTTGCCATATCAGCCCCGCGCCACCTTCCATCGATATGGCGTTGCGCAGCGTCTAAAATGGTGGTCATTTCGTGAGTCCTTTCGTATTCCTCGCGCTCCCAATTGGTCCAAAAGAGAGGTTTCATTAGTTTTTAGCTGGCAGATAGTTTTGAATAAGCGGCCATTTGCGCATCGCGATAGGTATTGTAGGCTGCTTCGGTCACGAAGCGCGTTCCACAATGGCCCTGATAGACGCTGCCGATCTGATGCTTGCCAATGCCGCGAATGGTGCGCGTGCCGTCGATTTCCCGAAGGTCAACACTGATGGGCGTGTCGCGAACGATGCGGAACCAGCCTTGCGCATTCGCCATGTCGCCCGTGTAGAAGATTTTGTCGTTGGCCATGTGGTTTCCCCTTTCGATGTCCCGAATATACGGCTCGGCACCTAAACTGTCAATACACTATCTGGCTAATATTATTGCGTATTGACATTTAATCCGGCCTTGTGTATTTACAGGCATGGTCAAGGCGAAACCCAGAAAGGGAAAGCGGATGCGGGAGGGGTATGACCCGCCGTTGCTGCTCTATCTGCGTCAGGGAACGCGCCATGCGATCCGCGCCAAGAACGGCCCGCGCTCGGAGGCCAAGACCATTCGCAAACTATTGGAGGAGGCTTTTCCATGCTCCACGTCGTAATCTTGGCGAGCCTCTTGCTTGCCCTCCCAGCCTACGCCCAGCAGCCCCAGAGAGGGCCTTACGGGCCAAACCCGTATCCGAGTGCCCAAACGCAGATTCTCCCCGTAGCGCCCGCCAGCCCTTCCTGGGGCACGCCTTCGCCCAGCATCACGATCCAGGGACCCACAGGGGGAAGCCAGATCTTTGGCCTGTCGGGTGTTGTAATCTGCCAGTCCTACGGTAACGCCACGTACTGCTTTTGACCCAAAGGATTCCTGCAATGGATGATCGATCAAAGGCCGAAACGCCTACTGAATGGGCCACACTAGCTGCCCGCAGAATTTTGGAGAAGTTTGACGACGAAGCATCTGTCGATACCGCCCACTACCGCGACTGCAACTTCATCTTGGCATCTGCGCGAATAGCCCTTCGCAACAAGGACTTTGCGGCGCAGATTGGGGCGATCATGGAGCCGCGAAGAGCGGAAGATCAGGATTTCATACCGCGACCTTTTCCAACAGGATAGCCGCGCATGAGCCTCTTCGTTCCCTCTCGCCGCCGCTTCCTGTTCGGTGCCGCCGCGCTGATCGCTGCCCCCGCCATCGCGCGGGCTGGAAGCCTCATGCCCATCAGCACGAAGTTTCAGGACATTGGGCACGTCATCTACGTCCGCACTGATGGTGACGATCTCCTAGGCTCTGGGCAATCCCATGCGCCGTTCTCTTCGATCCAACGCGCCGTCGATTTCATCAAGAGCATGGGGCCATTAGCGGAGCCGAAAAAGATCAAGGTCTGTGAGGGAACCTATCCCGGTTCTTTCAAGATATCGGACCTTGCTTGGCCGCTCCGCTTGGAGGCGGAAGAGGGCAAACTGATCCGTATCACGGGCGACGCCAGCATATCCAACAGTTACATTCAGATGAGCAGCGCACTGATACCGGCAGGCCCCTCGCCAATGCTCTTTGTGAGCAATCGCGCGATCGTTGACGTGATTGACGGCCCCGCTGCCCTTGCCGAGCAGCCCTGAAATGCTATTCTATCCAAGAGGGGGTCTTAGCAGACCGGAACCTTGGCGAGTCTCTTTCTCCCCCACGGGGCTCGCTCTTTCATGTGGAATCAAAGACTTAAGGGCAAATTAAGTGCCTGTTCGCGGACGACCCAAGGGAACCCCCACCAAATCGTGGGCAGACGCCGTTCGCAAGGCCGCCAATGACATCGACAAGGACAAGAAGAAGCGCAAACTGGAATTGCTCGCCGGCAGCCTCGTTGCGAGGGGCATCGACGGCGATGTGTCTGCCCTCAAAGAAATCGGCGACCGCATTGATGGAAAAGTCCCGCAGGCTTTGATCGGTGGGCAGAAGGGCGAGCCGCCGATTGCGTTTCAACTCGTAGAACTCTGCCCCGTTTATCCGCGTGAAACCGAGGATTGAACTCCCCGCCAAGCTGGTGCCGATCTTCAGCGGACCGGCGATGTATCGCGGCGCGTGGGGCGGTCGAGGTAGCGGAAAGACCAGATCATTTGCGAAAATGGCCGCTGTTCAAGGCGCGAGGTTTGCCCAGGCCAACATGCCCGGCGTGATCGTTTGTGGACGCGAGTTCATGAACAGCCTGGACGACAGTTCGATGGCCGAGGTGAAACTGGCGATCGAGTCGGAGCCTTGGCTGGCCGAGCGTTACGAAATTGGCGACCGTTACATCAGGACGGCAGATCATCGAATAGATTTCGCCTTCATCGGCTTGCGGCACAATCTTTCCAGCATCAAATCCAAGGCCCGCATTCGCCTGCTTTGGGTGGACGAGGCCGAGCCCGTCAGCGACACGGCCTGGAGCACCGCGGACAACACGGTTCGCGAGGAGCAATCCGAGCTGTGGGCAACGTGGAATCCGGAGCTGAAGAACAGCGCAACGCACCGGCGTTTCCGGGCAGATCCCCCACCGGAAGCCAAGTTTACGGCCTTGAACTGGCGGGATAACCCATGGTTTCCCCTGACGCTGAACAAGAAGCGCCTCGAGGATAAGGCGAAGCGTCCGGAGCAGTATCCGCACATCTGGGAGGGCGAGTTCGTGACGGTGGTGGAAGGCGCCTACTTCGCGGCCTGTCTGACGCAGGCCAAGGCTCAGGGGCGCATCAGCAACGTGGCGGCTGATCCGATGATGACCTTGCGGTTGTTCTGCGACATCGGTGGCACGGGCAAGCGCGCGGATGCCTTTACGATCTGGGTGGCGCAGTTCATTGGCCGGGAAATCAGGGTTTTGGACTACTACGAGGCCGTAGGACAACCGGGGGCGGCGCATCTCGAGTGGTGCCGGAAGCGAGGCTATACACCTGGGAAAGCCCAGTTTTGGTTGCCGCATGATGGCGACAGCCACGACAAGGTGTATGATGTGAGTTACGCATCAGCGTTTCGTTCGGCTGGATACGAGGTGGAAGTGGTGCCCAATCAGGGAAGTGGTGCTGCGATGAGTCGGGTCGAGGCCGCGCGCAGGTTGTTTCCAAGCGTATGGTTCAATGAAAAGACCACCGAGGCGGGCCGGGATGCTTTGGGCTGGTATCACGAGAAGCGGTCGGAAGATGACCGGAATATCGGACTGGGGCCAGATCACAATTGGTCGAGCCACGGCGCTGACGCCTTTGGGCTAATGTGTGTCGTTTACGAGGAGCCCGAGGTCAAAGCGCAGGAAGCACGGCCTCGGCGCGCTTCTGGGAGCGGTTGGATGAGCCGATGAGCCCCGTCACGAAGATGTACTACGACGCTGTTGACGAGCGCATCGTGATCTTCCGCGAAGATGGCACAGTCGAGAGGCTGACCGCGGTGCAAGTGAGGCAGCGGGCATTGTGGCGGGATGGCAAGCCCCAGGTGGCCGAGGTGCTGGGGCTAAGGGAAATGGCGGTGAAAGTGGGAGGGGAATGATGGACTTTGAAGCCCTTTATCGACACCAGGAGCGGTTGATAGCAGAACGCGACAGGACCTATCCTTTTGAAGATGTTAGCGTTTTAGCATCCAAACTGGCTTTGTTTGATTGCTATTTCACGATTACGGTCGTGTGTGCGGACGGGACAAAGCGCATCATCGAACGGGAAATGCCGGTGAAAGCATGAAAGACCAGCCGGTCAACCGAGGCGGCATTTACGCACGCTATTTCCTGAAGCCGCAGACAGAGCGGAAAGTCGCTTCTATCGAGGTTAAGGTTCCTCCGGGCTTGGAACTCAGCGTAACGGAGTTCTCGACCAAAAGGCGGTCGAGCACTTCGGGTTGGGAAGATGTCCCGGAAATGTCGTTACCAAAACTCGTTACCAAAACTGCGTTACCAAAAGTCGGCCGGCCACGCAAAGCCAGCAAGCTGACGGCAGCCGAGAAGCAGCGGGCCTACCGGGAGAGGAAGAAGCATGGCTAAGAACTGGATCGCAGGCGCTGTGAAGAACAAGGGCGCACTCCACCGCCAACTCGGCATCCCGCAGGGCAAGCCGATCCCGACGAACGCGCTGGCGGTGGCGGCGAGCAAGGGCGGGAAACTGGGGCAGCGCGCCCGGCTTGCACAGACGCTGAAGGGGTTCAAGAAATGAGGCTATCCCGCCGCGGCTTGCTGGGCTTCTCCATGGCTGCCCCGGCCATCGTAGCAGCATCCAGTCTGATGCCGATCTCGACGCTGGTGCTCCCCCGCAAACGCCTGATTCTCAACGCCGCCGTGACCCTCTACGTACGACCAGATGGTGCTGACGGCGCGTTTCGATCCGTCAAAGACGCGCTCAGCTACGTTCAGCGATCCGTCCATTTGAACGGACACGAGGCCATCCTTCATATCCCCTACGACCGCAATTGGTTCACTGGAGTAACGAGGCCGATAGCATGACGATCACCTACATTACCAATGCTTGGGGTCTCGCATCCTCGGCCCTGTATTGCGTGGCTGCCTGCTACATCGCGTGGGGAATTGTCAAGCTGAGCAGGAGATCGTGGTAGCATGATCTCCCGTCACCTCGCGCCCTACGGCCTCAGCTGGTACGCCTGGTTTGACGTGGCGGCGTGTACGGTGGGGGCGTTTGCCCTGATGCTGCTGGCGGTTTGGGTGCATTATGGCTGACCTTTCCTTTCCAACAATCTCGACGCTTTTGCCCTCCAAGATTGTGGCGCTGATCTATGACATGGAATACGACGATTTCGTTGTGATCCATGCGGATGGACAGCGTACGCGCATGCCGTACACGGAGGAACTGGGCAAACTATCGTCTCAGTACGACGCCTTTTTCACGAAGGTCAACGACATCGGCGGTCCCTTCTGGGATGCGTGGAGCGCCGCTGTGGACAAGTTTTTGGCGTGGCATGGCTGAGAACCGCTACCACCCGAACCACAGCAAGAACGGATTCGGATTGGAGAGCTTCTTTGAGTTGGATGACGTTTTCACCAGCGAAAAGCTCGTGACCAGAGTGACGGAGGTTTCGCGGGCGTACAAGAAGCCGACGCACGCTTGGATTCCGACCGAAGGCATGCGGCTGCTTCACAAGGCGTTCTGGGATTCTTTCCGCGACCGCGGCCCGAGGCACAGGAACGCAGCGCGCTGGCTGTGCGACCTGGGCTGGGGCATCCGCGACAGTGCCTTGCGGGAATACCTCGCGCCCGAACGGGAGGGGATGCACTGATGGCCGAGGTGGTGAAGTTCCCCGGCACCACTGTCCTGCCGCTCTCCGTGCGCACGGTTCTGGATGCGGCGCCTGATGATCTTGGAATTGCGCTGGTGGTCGGCAAGGCGGCGGACGACACGCTGTATCTGGCGGGGACGACCAGCGATCTGGGAGAGGTCATGCTGCTTCTCGAGCGGGCCAAGGCTTTCACGCTCAAGATGGCTGAAAGCAACTCCGGGCAGAGGTTCGTGTAAATGGCCACCAGCCTTCCCTACGAATCACAGGACGAGCGAAACGTCCCCGCCGACGAGAAGGATACCGACCTTCACGCCACGGCGATGCGGCACGCCCACGAGGCATGGCGAGCGGAGCAAATAAACATCGCGGAGGGACGGGAGGACCAGCGGTTCGCCTTCGGAGATCAGTGGCCGGCGGCGGACAAGCAGGAGCGGGACAGGGAGCGCAGACCCTCCATCGTGGTCAATCGTCTTCCGCAGTTCAAGCGGCAGGTGACGGGGGACATCCGGAAGGACACCCCGGGCTCCAAGGTCCTGCCGAGCAAGGACGGGACGAAGAAGAAGGCGGAAATCTTCACCGGGATGATCCGCAACATCGAGCAGCAATCGAATGCCAAGGCGGCCTACATCCAAGCTGTGGATAACGCCATCGACTGTGGCATGGGGGTGTGGAGAATCCTCAAGGAGTACGAGAACGACAACGCCTTCGAGCAGGTGCTGAGAATCCGGCGCATCATGGACCCGTTCGGGGCCTTGTGTGATCCGGTTGCGACGATGCCGGACAAGTCGGATGCAAGGTATTGGTTCATCTTCGATGACATGGCCGAGGAGGAGTTCAAAAGACAATTCCCGGGGATGGCGACGGATAATTTTCCCAGTCCTCCTGAAGGCGGGATGATCTGGCGGATGGACAAGACCATCCGGGTTGCCGAGTACTGGTACAAGGAGGAGGTGGTTCGCACGCTTGAACTTCTCGAGGACGGGACCACGCGCTACAGCGATGAGGATGACGCCGTTGAAACAGCCGACCAGAAAGAGGAAGAGGGCGAAGGCGATACCCCCGAAGAAGAAGCCGTCGAGGCCACCGACGATCGGGGAGGTGCTGGACCGGCTGGAGCAAAGGCGCCTGCTGGCCCGAAAGTTGTCCAGACCCGATCAGTAAAGACGTGGAAGGTGATGCAGTGCCTGATGTCAGGCAGGGACATCCTCGAAAAGCCGCAGGAATGGGATGGGCGGTATATCCCCATCGTGCCGGTGATCGGCGAGGAAGCGAGGATCGACGGGCGGACGCTCAGGAAGGGCATGGTGCGGGACGCCAAGGGGCCGCAGCAGGTCTATAACTACATGCGGACGGCTTCTGCGGAGTACGTCGGCAAGCAACCCAGTGCCCCGTTTGTCGGCACGGTGAAGCAGTTCGCGGGCCATGAGCATGTCTGGCAGGAGGCCGGTTCCGCGAATCACTCGTATCTGCCGTACAACGTCGATCCACAGGCTCCTGGACCTCCGCAGAGATCGGCTCCTCCCACAGGGGCGACGGGGCTTGACCAGCAGGCAGTGATTGCCGCGTCGGACATGGAAGCGGTCATCGGCATTTACAGGTCCAACCTTGGAGCGCCGAGCAACGAGACCTCGGGGAGGGCGATTCTCGCGAGACAAAGGGAAGGCGATACGGGGTCGTTCTTCTATGTGGATAACCTCCGGTCGTCGCTGGCTTACTCAGCCAAGATCCTGATCGACCTCATCCCCAAGGTGTACGACACGGCGAGAACGGTTCGCACGTTGGCCGAGGATGGCAGCACCTTCGACATGGTGCCGATCAACCAGCATTTGGACCCGAAGAACGTGCCTCCGGGCATTGAGCCCGACCAGCTGTCCAAGGAAGTGCGTGAGACCTTGAATGACCTCAGCATTGGGGAATACGACGTGATCGTGTCGTCGGGACGGGGTTATGCCAGCCAGCGGCAGGAAGCGTCGGAGGCGATGACGAATTTCATCCAGGCATATCCCGCGGCGGCCCCGGTGATCGGCGACATGATTGCCAAGGCACAGGACTGGCCCGATGCGGAGGAAGTTGCCGAGCGGTTGAAGGCTATAAATCCCCTGTTCCAGCCCCCGAAGGGACCGGACCCCAAGGAAGCGGCGGAGGCATTGGAGAGTGCGGCAGGGGCAGACCTTACGCACGCACAGGCGACGGGGCAGCAGATCGAGAACCTTGGCATGGGTCTCCAACTCGAGGCCCAATTGCGGGCGTTGGGGCAGATTTTGCCGGCCTTGCAGCAGATCGTCACGCAGATGGGGCAGGTTCAGCAGGCACCGCCACCGCCGCAGGGTCCACCGCCGGGCATGGCGCAGATGAACGGGCCGATGCCGCCGCAGGGCAACGGGGCAGCGGGACCGCCGCAACTGACGCCCTCGGAGTTGGGTGAGTTGGAGCCGTTGCCGTGAGCGACGTGGTTCTATTTCCGGGAGCCAAACTTTCTCCGGAAGTTCTTCTGCATCAATGCCTTGAGGGTGTTGAGGAATACAAGGCGGCCTTGGTAATTCATATGGACAAAGGAGACGTGGTTGATATCGCCATGTCCTGTATGAGTTTGGCCGACCTGACTTTCATGGCCGCGAAATTGCAGATTTATGTGGTGTCTATGTTGAAGGGTGAGCCCCCCGATGAAAGTGCTCGCCTATTCGTTCCAGACGATAGCGCATAAGGGAGGAACAGTGAGCGACACAACCGAAGGCGTTGACAACGGCGAGGAAAACAAGCCACAGTCACCGCCAGTCGCGCCGCAAGGCGAGCCGCCGGCCTCGACCCCGGCCCCAGGGGACACCCCTGAGACTCCATCGGACGAGCCCAAGCCCGAAGATGAGGGCGAGAAGCAGAGCCGACGCGAGGCTAGAGCGTTCGCCACCCTACGTCGTGAAAACCGGGAACTTTATCGCCGTCTCGGGGGTCTGGAAGCGATGCTGCAGCAAGTGCAGCAGCCACCGGCCCCGGACGGCACTACCCCGCAAAGGCAGACCCCGCCACCCGATCCCGCCGTGGAGGAGCTGAACCGCTCCATCCTCGAAAGGATCGAAGACGAAGGGGGCGAGTATGGCGAGGTGGTCGAGAAGATCACCAAACCCGACTTCCCCATCACGGTGGCGATGCGTGACTATCTGGCGACATCGAAGAACCCCGCCGCTGTGGCGAAG
>Ga0247674_1000075_pt1 | contig 11599 bp, 10 predicted proteins | sample CNK15_metaG_FD_183044 | JGI IMG/M metagenome (GOLD analysis project Ga0247674, IMG submission 183044) | Soil microbial communities from Purdue University Martell Research Forest, Indiana, United States - CNK15 | ecosystem: Environmental > Terrestrial > Soil > Temperate forest > Bulk soil...
GGCTTGGTATGCCAGGAAGGTGGCTACTTTGGCGATTTGTTCGCCGGTGTACGGTGCAGTCAACATACGTACTCCTTTCGAGAGTAAGTGGTTAGAATGCCGCCTAAATTAATAGGCGGTCATCCAACGACTTAGTGCTGCTGTGGCCTGGTGTTGACGAGAAGTACTGGCGCCTGAGGCAGTTTGGTCTCGATGCGCTGAAGCATGTATGTAGTGAAGTTGGAGATCCTGGTGTCCATTAGAATGTCCATGTGGCTGCTCCATCTCTTTGGATCCAGTTCCCCGCTGATAAATGCTATAGACAGTCTGAGCTGCTTCACTGCATCATCAGCTAGGATCTTCGAGGAGTACCAGCATTCCGGTATGCATATTTCGGAGATACCGTATTCGGTATAGCCGATCTCACGGTGCTGATTACCAGCCGCTATATCGGCATCGAATGGATTATCGTATACCAGGCACCCAGTCCACATTCTCTTGGCATTGAAGATGTGCCAAGTGGTGTCGTCGGTATACCCACCGGGGCCATACTCGGCGTCATCTGCGTTCTTCATCAGGTAGTCCCAACGATAGCTCCCGACGTCTTGGAGATGCTTGACTCTGTACTCCCAGGAGCCATTGAGAGCGAGAGTCTTTAAGATGTAGATGCCGTTGTCTGCTGACATGGGATGTTCCTTGAATGAGGTTTGTTTTGGGCCGGTTGTTGTTCTGGAGTACCGGCCGAACTCAGCCTTCGTATCGCTTTCTGGTGGCGCCCATCTTTACTGGCCCCCTACGGGGAAGCAGTTCCGTTCCCATCTCAGGGAACCAGCTCAGGGATTGCTGCCCATATCCGACCCCTTGTGGGGGTCCTCGCCTAGGGAGTGGCTGGGGGGTACGGCGTATCTAATCCGCCTCCCGTAGTGGGGGTATTAGCCCCCACCGAATTCCGCAGTTATGGATTCCTGCGGCCGTTTCTTCCTCCAATGAGGTAAGCCTGCTAGACCCTTTAGGGGTAGTCCCACCCCTTACGGGGAGGATCATAGCTCGCGGCTATGTTTAACAGGAAGGCGTCCTAAGACATGTACCAATGTCATGGACTTCTTATGGACTCTTAATCCATAAGCCCAATGGGCTAGTGATAGATACAATAGCCTATCAACTATATATACGCCCAAACGCCTTGTTCTACACATCCCCTACAGGGGGCGCAGATACCGGGGCTATTTGACTTCTTTGGGCTACCCCCTATAAGGGGCGCATGCGTAGGCTCCTTATCATCACCGATCACAATGCTAAGACGTTGACCACCCTGGGTACCCTCCTAAGGCATACCCTCCGAGGGCTACCCAGAGACGTGTTCGACGATATCACCTACTTCGGTGCCCCCCTAGGGGATGAGCCAGATATCAAAGAAGTCCAGGACTTTAACTACGCCGATTATACCCATGTATTGTGTATCAACGATCTCATGGCTGGCGGCTCCATTGGACCATTTATCGGTAAAGCTGAAGTTGCTCTGTATGTCTGTGAGCCATCCCCGTATCTCAACATCGATGTCTTTCCAGGGCTAGAGCATATTAACAAGATCGTCGTACCCTCGGTAGCCATTAAAGAAGCCCTACAGGAGAGCAGCACTACTGGACTAGATGTCATTGAGGATGCATCTGTTGTTAGCCCGAGTATAGACTATCGGGAGTACCGCAACAGATACATCTCTTCCGGTGATATGCTCAGGGAGGACGTCCTCGGGGCTATAACACCGTTTAAGCCGGAGAACTTCGTCATATTCTGTGATGCCAAGCATGCCGCTGAAACCTGTCATATGTACAAGCATCTCCTCGGCTACATGCCACAGTCTAGACTGCTGATTCGAGCCAATAGAGAACAACTGGTTGAAGTCGAAAGCGTAATCAATGGTAACGATATCGACTCCTCTAAGGTGATCATTAAGACCCCCAAGACGGCACAGCAAAACGCCGCAATGTACTTGGTGTCCAATTTGATCTATAGACCAAGCAGCTTCGGGTTCTGGTCGTTTACTATGCAGGAGGCTATGTGCCTCAACATCCCCGTAGCAGCCGCAGATGACTACGTTGTCGGTGAAATGGTTCGCGGTTCCGGGATATCATTGCCTACCTCAGAGTTCGTGCCGTATGGCCGTTCATACATCAATAGAGTGAACAGCTACGACGCCGCTAAAGTAGTAGCGGAAGCCTGTAGTAATAGACACACCTTAGAAGCCGGCACAGTAGCCGCGCTAGCTAAGTATGCTACAGCGGACTACAGAGTAAGTGCTAGGAGCCTCATCAAAGAGGCTTTCGGTCTCTAGACCTTAACGGTAAACCTGTTGATCGAGCTGTAGAAGTCCCAGGCCGATCTACCAAAGGTCCATGAGTCCTCAGTGTCTATAGACACCAGGAACTTGTCCTTGATGAACGACCCCGTTATCTCGGACTTGGCCGGTAGCGCTACTACTGTTTCACCGAGCAGGGAGTAGAAGTCCTTAATACGGACTTGCACCCCATCTACGGAGCTGTCGCTGATCTCTTGATATGGCAATGCCCCATCTTGAGCTGCTTTGACGATATAACTGAGCAGCCTCGATGATAGGGAGTGTGACTTCTCTTGAGCGATACCGTCTAAGTCAGTAGCTGCGGTCATAAGGACGTTAGTGGTACCACAGTAGTCGGTCTGTACGGTCCTAGCTAGCTCTCTATAGAATGTCGTACCATGTTTCGGTAGTGGTTTAACCAACACCTTTTGAAGAGCAAAGAACACACTACGCATCGCTGAGAAGTCGATGGTACTACCAATGTTCAATACCGACCAATCGGTGAACAACTCAGCTAGTCTAGCGGTTTTGATATCGACGTTAACCAATAGGTTCGGAATGACTTGGCGGTTAACGATAGTCTTGAGATACTCAGTATTGTAGGTCACCGGTACAAAGAGTGGCTCCGTCTGAGTTATCCCTATTTTTGTTTCCGAGGGATTGTGAAGGGGATCAATGCCGAAGACCTGGCTGTATCGTGACAGTATGTGGCCCTCGTTAACCATTAAGAAGCCATGTCCAGGTTTGTCGCCGTAGGTCAGGACGGCATTACCCAGTATGGCCATGAACATCCGGCAGAAGGCTTCATTGTTGAAGTTATCTCGTTCGGCATCACTTAGTGGGACCGGTAACAGCATCTTGGGACCGTCTATGGTCTCGTAGCTGGCATAGACATCTTTGGAATCCACGATGAAGTACGGCATCCTCATTAGCTCGCCGTCCCAACCGTAGCGCTGGCCCTCCATGATGGCTGCGGGCTGCTTGAACTTCTGAGAGATATCGAATAAGCGATTACGCCAGGCCTTATCGACGTAGATAAGGTGGCCGACTTTCATCACAATAAAGGATTCAAGCCACTTAGCGGGATTAACTCTGATAACGTTATACTGCTCCTCGAAGTCGTAGCTCTTCCCACCGTAGACAACTTGGCCGGTAATAACGGCGTTACCACCGGACCCCGGTATTGGCCTGACGGTATCCAAGTAGAACATAGCTGAACTAATGACCTTGCCTTTGCAGACCCACCCATTGGGCGTTTCAGATACCGTTGAGCCGGACCAATCAATGGTCTGCGTAGCGGTCTGGGCATTCAGCAATAGGCTGAGCTGTTTAGCATCTTCTCCGGTGACGTATGCTATGCATTTAGCCTTCTCAGCGGACTCCATGGTAATACCGATCAAATCGGACTTAGCCTTACTACGGGGTAGCTTGAGCAAGTGCAATGCCAGCGCTTGATGCGCCGGTTTAGCGTTCAATCTGATGAAGTTAACGAATTGCGCATATGAGCCGCCACAGGGGAAGTTCACTTCTTTGTCGAAGCTCTGCGGTAACTGGCTCGTTGTAATGACGTGCGCCGCAGGGGTGCCCGTAGCACGGATCAGCCACGAGGTGTCATCGTCGTAATCCCAGAAGACGGTTCCACGGGTCTTATAGGTCTCAGCGGTGTCCCGTAAGCCATAGGGGACAACGAAGCCTGTTGGGGCACCATCATTGGATGCTGACCACAGTGTTAGCCGAAGGGCCAATAGGGGGTCAGAGATGACGAAATTGACATCATCTCTTACACTGGGCAGTAACCCGAAGCCATTGGCCGGAGCGTCTCTATTAACGATTTGAAGATACTTAGCGCCCCTCTGAGTAACGAGCCAGAACCCCAGGACGTCTGTTCCGTCGTAACAGGGGATGGCGACGGCGATGTAGTTGTTCCACCACCGCAGAATCATGTCGCCATCGAGAGTCATCTCCATGGGCATGTCTTCGAGGTCTTTTCTAAACAGCGGGATGATGTGTGGCATCACCGCTTGTGGGGTCATCAAGCTGAACCGGCAATTGTACTTCCCAAGAACGCCGGTAAAGCTCGCTGGAGGATCCCGGAGCAGCTGAGCTTTTTCAAGGATGAACTTACGCCAGAGCAATTGGTTCTTAGTGGTCTTGACGTATTTCTCTTCATCTTTACCTAAGTCCAGTAGCGCACGAGACTTAAGGTAAGCTATAGAGGACTGTAGCTCTTCTTTCTTGTAGGTGCTGTACAGCGTGACCATGTCACCGCTGAAATGGCATTTACGGCATACAACGTGCCAGGGATGCCTGATTTCTAACTCTTTGGTACTGCACAGTGGACAATTGGTTATATGGGGCAACGGCTTAGAACAGTCGATCCCCATGAGCCCAGCTACTTCCTTTACAATGACTTGCATGCCCATACCATAGCTGGAAATACTAGATTTCAAGAGTAACCTTTAGGCAGGAACTAATATGCTCACTCTACAAGCCGTTGTCAAAGCCTCTGGTGTCCCTGAGTTCGTTAAGTCAGCGTCGATACCAGCTGAGGTCGAGTATGCCTATGATACCAAGGAAGCGACATACCTCTCGTATGTCCAGGCCTTGATCAAGAACGCTGATGCCGACACGCTCAGCGATGCCTGCGACTACGCCAAGTTCTGGGGCATCGCTGCCGACTGCGCTAGAGCCAAAGAGAAGATTGCCGCTCTGATGCAGACCCCCGAGCTGAGCGATAGCGATTATGCTTTAGTAGCTGAGGACAGAGGCCACAAGATTCAGAAGTACGCCGCCTTTGACGGTCTAACGACTGTCAACGCCGCCGAGGCGTTCTATGAGAACCGTGAGAAGTATCCCTATGAGTGGCGCAACAAGATCGCGCAGAACCTCTTGACGAAGGCTGCTCAGTATTGTGCCATCATGCCGGACTACCTCCAGGTCTACTTGGAGAAGGCTGCTGCCTATGGCGCCGCCGGGACTGGCGCCTTAGATGATGCCCTAATCCTCCGGGAGCAGGCATGCCCCAAGGAGCACAGTGATAGCTTCGACAAGGTAGCTGTTCTGATCGAGTCCATGATCGGTGATGAGAAGCTCCGTACCGACCATGATTTCGTTAAGGACGCCGTAGCCGTTATCGACCAGTTCGACACTCTCATCGGCTTCAGGGATTCGTTAGCCGAGGATATCATCCCCGACGAGCTAGTTCTCAGCAATCTCCAGAAGATGGCTAGTACCGATAAGAACATCGTCAAGCTAGCTAATGGCTTCGAGTTAGACGTCAGAGATTTGACTAAAGACGATCTCAACGCCGTTGACTGCAAGCTAGCCGGTATGTCAGCTGAAGAGCTGATTGATGTCCTACCAACCCTCCCACGCAGTGACGCGGACTTGCTTACACGTATTCTAGTGTAATAGTGTCCGCGCAGACACTATATGCTGACGCGCCAATTCAAACGTGCCGCTGAGCCCTACCTATCAGGCAAGAAGCCGACATTTGCTACTATCTTAGTTAGTATTCTCCTCAAGGCCTATGGAGTTGACGCCTTGGAGTGGGAGAACAACACCATTGAGCTGACTGTCAAAGAGGACTTTGGGGTCGAAATGCCACGGAAGGTGTTCGACAAGATGATGGCGCTTCTTACAGTACTCAATACTGACATAGCTTATAGAGAAGTGTCGGTCTTTGACCATGTTGTCCACTCGCTCTGCGGCCAAGGTGCCGGTATTGAGCACGGAGTACCACCTGTTTTAGATATCGCTTGGGCCGTCACTGAAATTGAAATAGCTGACCCAGCCCCAGTAGGTATCGATCCAAAGCGTCGGTGGAGCGACAACATCAAGGCATATGTTAGAGTAGCTCTTGATGACGAAGGCATGCCTATTGCCCCGAAGACCCTGAACTTCATCAAAGATAAGCCAGCTCCTACGACGGATTCAGATGCTCTAACCGTGGCATCGTCATGGCAGGGCAAACAAGATGAGGCCGATGAGGTTGATCAACACGTCGAAGAACTCGTTAATGTCATGGTGGCTCAGCTGGCTACAATAGGGATAGCCCTTCCTAGCCCAAACCAGAAACACGCCGCAGTTAATCCACGGACCCAGTTACTAAAGACTCTACCCGATGGCACGAAAGTCGAAGAAGTCGATGGTGCAACGGTTCGTGATAATATCCGAACAGAGTTCATTGGTGGCGGCAATCATGAGGCGACACCCGAAATACCGAAAAATGAAATTTGGCTAGAAAACAACATGCCGCCGCAGGAGAAGTCCAAGATTCTGCTGCATGAGCTAGTTGAACGCGCTTTGATGCGGGAAAAGGGTGAGTCCTACGACAGAGCGCATAACGAGGCTAATGCCGTAGAAGGCCAAGCCAGAGGCATGCCGGAACAGCCCAAAACTGCTGAGTGGACTTCACCGGGCAATGAAGAGGCTCATACTACGAAGCACGCCCCAGAGTTTGGTGGCCCCGAAGGTTACGCTGCTGCTGAGAAGGAACACTCCTCTACTCCAGCTGAAGACGAAGTAGTCAAGGATAGGCGCTGCAAAGGCACGTCATGTACTACTGCCGTACTGTCACGTTCCCGGGGAACAGTTCACGTCAAACGGGACAAAGACGGTAAGACCGTCACGCTGTACAAAATCAGTACTGAGCCCTGAGGCCGACGATATTAACAATTAGGCTGTCGGCCTTGAGCATGGCCTTTAATGTTTGCAGTTCCGATACAAAGTTGATGTTGCTACTGACACCCTGAAATACCTGTTTCGGTTCCGGAATGGATCCAGTCTGGCCACAACACTTAGGTGGTGCCCGCTTAAACCGCTTGAGATTACGGAGTGGTTCCAATGAGGTCATCCAGTTATATACCGGATCCCTGGCGAGTTTAATTAAGTACGGGTGGTTAACCGCGACTATCTTCATGCGTTAGTAATCACAACTGTAGTCGGTGTAGCCAATGTCTGTAAGCGGTTCATTTGATTGCACAGTTCCTGGATATCCGCTTCGATTGTCACTATTCCGGCGTCAGCTGCTGTAGCCGACAAATACACTAGATCAATGGCGTTTGCTCTAAAGGTAGCATTGCCGGGGTTAGTGGACAACGTGTTGATATCGCAGGTAGTGGCGACCCTACTGAAATACGGGACATTCGTTACGGTATCCTTGAGAAACACAAAGATACCTTGGTCCACGAAGCCCGTGACCGCGGTAACAGTCATAGTCAGTCTAACAGGTGCCTGTGGACAGGCCTGGTAGTCTGGGGTCAGCTGTACCGACAGAGTTACGCTATAGGTCACGGGGCTACCAAGTTTGCAACTGCGCTAACGACGCGGAGAGTACCGCCAGCCAAGCCGCCGGGGCTGCTGTTGTTCGTCAGACGAATCAGCCACGTCCTGTTCTGAGCCAATGTGACATCAGAGAAGTTCGGAACGATGATGTTCTGCATCACCCCAGGCAGACCGGTATTGATAGTACCACCGAATACACGGACAAACGAGGTCGAGCTAGATGGGGCCCCAGCATCGAGTCTGTAGAAGTTGACGTCAACCAACTTCGAAGTCACTGACCCAGCTACGGTATCGACGAAGGCTGCAATGTTCAATGTGAACTGAACCGCAGTCGATACGTCGAAGTCAGTACCGGCCTGGAGCAGGAAGTCGATGTAGTCCGTTGAGCCGGGTCCAAGACCGTAGCCATACATAGCGATGTTGATACCGCTGGGAACGCCATTGGACGTCACTGGAACCGTTGGAGTGACCTGTGGTGACGTAAACTGACTGAACACATATTGCAGGGGTCTGGATGCGATACTGCGCAGTGTGACTCCACCGGCCCAACCTACCGTTGCGTCTCCTATCGTACCGGTGACGCCAACTCCACCGACACCTTTCAGGTTTCTGACACCATTGTTGGTAATGGTAATGGGGCCATACCACCCATTGGTGTTGTCACCATGGGGACCGCTGATACCAACTGAACTGTCCCCGGGAATGGCACGGGTAACACCCATTGTAGCTAAGACACCATTGGCCAGTTCGGAGAAGATCTGGTTCGTAATGGTCTCAGACAGGCTGACATCAGCTGTCAGTCTCGTGGTCCACAATGTGATTGGAGCCGCAGTCGCAGTGACCGCGTAGTCCACGGGCCACGGTGCTGTACCATAGGCGTCAGTCATCCACCAGATACCGTACTGGTTAATAACAACCGAAGCAGTACTAAGGATCAAACCGCTCTGTGAGAACTGTGCGTTTTCCGGAGGCAGTACTGGGAAGATAGCGCGTAGGGCAGTCTCAGAGGTCTGCTGGATGTTGTAACCGAACTTGGCCCCAGTGGGGATTTGGACGCCGCTGACATAACCGGGGAAGTACGTGGCGTTAGCCGGCAGCCAACCCTGTAGTGCGGCGTTGGGGGTGTTGACGCTTTGGGTACCACCGAAAGCTGGATCTACAACGGTACCAGCTGGAGCACCGACTAGGAACCGTTCGAGGTGGATATGGTCTAAGTAGGCACCGCCATTGACTGGCACGATAACTATGGACCCATCGGGCTGGAGAGTACCTAAGTAGATACTCAGTGAGCCCGGTAGCGATGAGATCTTGCCGGGAATGGTGCTGAGATAAACGGGGCCAGCAGCGAACACCCCGGTATCAAATATAGCGGCCCACTGTCCAGTGGTCAGCTTGAGGTAGCCAGCAGGGACGATATCTGCGCTTGTTCCGGAGACATTCGAAATAATACCAGTAACTTGTGCTGACGCAGCGGCGGTGCTAAAGGTGTCAGAGTTGACAGCGGCGAAAGCAGCTTTGTACGTACTGGTGACGATGTCGAAGTAGACCGGAGTACCAACCGGTAGAGTAGTGAACAATACCTGTGACCGCAGCAACAGCGTAGCACTGGACATCAGTGCTAGGATCTGGGCATAGAGCCAGTCGGTGCGCTGCGTCAGGTCCTGTAGCGGACCCTCGGTATAAGCCGCTGAGACCGGATTACCATCTACGATGGTCCGGACTGTTGGGGGGAAGCTAGCCATTAGTCAGCCTCCACCATCCACGCCGCCGAGATCTGACCGCTACCGGCAGCCGGTAATGGTGATGGCAACGCGAAGTATGCATAGAGCACATCGCCGGGAATGGCGTTCGTCGGAGACGCAATTAAGCCCAACATAAAGACCTGGCTTCCACTACCACTACCAAATGGCAAGGCGTTAAGCGAACCGACTGTTGCACTAGCAATCGAGACGAACGTAGCTTGGTTCGCGGTATGATTGACGTCAGAGGTGCTGAATGTCGGAGGCACCAACACCGGCGCTTTGATGAAGTCCTGGGGCGCCGTTAGTGATCTGAAAGTGTTAGCTGAGATAGTTCTAACAGGGGCCGGAGCGACGGGGCTGCCACCGTTTTGGAAGGCAAAGTATACCGATGATATCCGGTACTGCGATAATCCACCGAGCAGCGCCGTGACGATGTCGCCACCGCTGTAGACGATGATATTGCTGGAATCACGGTACTCACCGGCTTCGTTACTGACCCTAACGTGGCCCCGTAACCCGCTGAAACAGTCTTTTAACATGATACTATCCTAAGGTCTTATAGAGGTAGTGCTACCGCGATCACCAGACAGCAACAAGTGGAGTATAATCCAAGTAGACCAATGAAGCTCCTGACGTGCTGGCAACGTCTGTAGCTGGCCCAGCACTGTAGCCGTACCCAACGTTCTCAGAGGTGTCTGTCCCGAGGTTCAAGTCATCGGTAATAGTCGAAGACGCAACTGCTTGCTGGATAACGATATACGACTCCTGAGGTAGAGCCAGTAATGCGCGATCAGCGAAGCCAGCGGCGGTTTCTGTTAGGTTGGCTAGGTTACACGATGCAATGTAGATACCATTACGAATGAGATCCCCGACGATCAACTGCATTGGGTTCACGTTAGCCCCCGGGGTGATGCTGGGGTAATACGTAATGAAGTTCACGTTACGGTCAACCCAGTATTGTTCGACGTCAGCGGGGTCACCACCAACGGGGAATCTGTAGGGTGACGGCCTCAGGGCGTCATAGGACCATTGTTGCGTCGTGTTTAAGAAGAAAAGTTGTGCAACACGGCCCGTGGAGAGGGGTACATTGAATATCAAGCCAGGAACATCTGTAGATGAAGCGCTAGCTATGGCTAAGTTACCATCGAAGAACTTGATCCCATCTGTTATGGGCTCCCCGACTTTAAGAAGGGTGCCCGGAGGGGTTATGACATTTACTGTCAGTGGGGCATGGTAGACCGTTGTGTCGGTTATGACAGCGTTTTGGAAGCCGTCATTGACAACCGATCTGACTATTTCCGCCGACGTAGCTACGGGGAAGCCAGCCGCGACTGATAGACCTTCCTTGAACGACAAGATCGACGGACCCTTAACGTCTAAGGAGTACATGTTCCGCAGCGACTCAACATAAGCCTGGCTAGACGGTTCCTGGTACTTCAGTAGCCAGCCGGTCCAGTCGAATGGGACGTTGAGGTCAAGTTCTGGGTTACGTGCCCACAGTATGATGTACCGCTCACCGCTTGGTGTGGTTCTGACATTGAGGTACGTAAAGGGATTAACTAAGAAGTTGATAGTTCTGGTATCAGCGGTGTAGCTGAACTTGCTGTTGTCGATGACATGCTGTGTCGCAGTGATGCTATCGTACAACGTAGTGATGCTATTGAACTGAGGTACCAACGGATACTCAAATAGATCAGCACCAGTTTGGCCGTAGAAGATCTCGGGCACCGCGGAATAGTGATAGGGGCCACCGTACAGGGGATACGACAAATTGATGAGGTGGTCCTCAAAGATGATAATGGGGTACCACGGAACAACGGCGAACGGACGCAGCGTAGCAATGGACTGCGCATCTTGGAAGTTCTGCAAGATGCTCAGAGTCTGCATATACGTGACAAGTGTCGCGTATGTCTGATAACGGACTAAGTCGGCATCGCTCTGAACTACTTGGGTTCTCCAAAACGAATCTAGACCCAGCCATACTTGGTTGGGGTTATTCTCGATACCAACTATGAGAGCATTCTCGGTGTCGAACATCTTATACCAGGTTGACAGTTACGAGGGCCTGTGTCGTAGCAAAGAATGCGTTTTCATAGGAGACACCAGCCGCCAAGTTTGTCGGAATAATCAACTGCGTCCCCAGCTGGTAAACTGGTACCAAGGAGCCATCTTGGCCATAGATGGTACCGCTCATGTTGAGGGTTCTCAGAACTAAGTTGGATGACTGGGCCTGGATGATCTGACTAATGGTGAACGA
>Ga0247674_1000078_pt1 | contig 11137 bp, 31 predicted proteins | sample CNK15_metaG_FD_183044 | JGI IMG/M metagenome (GOLD analysis project Ga0247674, IMG submission 183044) | Soil microbial communities from Purdue University Martell Research Forest, Indiana, United States - CNK15 | ecosystem: Environmental > Terrestrial > Soil > Temperate forest > Bulk soil...
CTTTGATGAGTGCCAAAAGATCGTCCCTCGTAGGGCGACCATAAATCTTCCCATCCATTACCCAGCGAACATGGGCTTTAGTTTCGTCAAGCTTAGGATAATTCCAGTCTTTCATATCTAGTCCTTTGGGTTGATGATGGATTCAAGTTCGTCAGCGCAGGTGTCACGACCTTCCGAAATGCCAATACAGCGCCGGTCGTCCTCCATGGGGTCGATGTCAGCCAAGCGACGCCACCCCTCCACAAGCCCCATCAGGTCTTTGTGGTGCTGTTCGAGGGCTTTCTGAGCATTCTCAAGCTCACGTAAGAGGCTAGACACAAGCATGCTGCTGGTATCGGCTGGGTAGCCGTTAATCGTGGTCCCCATGGAGGCCGGCATAGCGCAGTCAACCTTGCACACAGGGCAGGCATACCCTTGCGGGAATCCATGGCGGCAATGGCCGAAGCTGCTAGTCATTTCCATCATCCTTCTTCGTGACGGTCTGCCGAAGTTCCTGCATGTACTTGCGTACCAATGCCGCCTTTTCCAGATCAGACCAGTCGAGCAAAGGCTCAACAACCTCCACTGTTGGCGACGATAGGTCGCGGGCGTCGTAGATCACTCTGGAAGACATAGCTTGTTCTCCGTGCCATGGATTCGAAACGTATCGCTGAATTCGTAGCCACAACGTGAACACGTCTTCTTCACGTACAGCGCCTTCCATTCGCCGGTTATGTTCGATGACATGCCGAAGAACCGCCTCACATCAACCGTAGTTCCCCAATCGTCGTGGACGAACTTGTGGCCTAGGTAGTCGCACAACAGGCTCATACCTTCCCCCTAGCGCGCTTGATGGCCCTGTAACGGCTCCTGTGGAGCGCGTCCAGGTCGATGTATAGGGATGCCTTGGGTTCCAGCAGGCCTCGCACCATGCGGCTCACGTGGCCTTTCGTGATACCTAGGCAATCCCCGATCTGCTGCATGGTCATTCCTGTACTACGCAAGTCTTTCAGTTTCTCAATCCACATATGTCCTCCGAATGTGGTTGCATCCTAGCACCGTTTACGGCAGGATGTACATATAACTTTTGGCTAGTATCGGAATGGAATCGACGCTGGCAATCTAGCCACATCAACGGGAGAAACGGACATGATCGAAGACTTGATGACCTTGCAGGCCGAAGAATGTAACGCTGAGATTGAGCGGGTGAAGGATGAGCTGATCAGCGATAACGAGCGCTTGGGCGATTACATCTATAGCGAGCTGGCGGATGGCGACAAATACGCGGTTCAGGCAACCGATCACATCACGAACAGCTACGCCGAACTCGTCTCCATCCTCTACCAGTGCGAATCCATCTTCGCCGACCTGTTCAACGGCAAGACGCTGGAAGAAATCGGCAAGCGACGTAACCTCCAGCCGTTCCGCATCCTTGAGTCGATCCGGAAGGATTGCCACGAGCTGGTGGAGCGCTGCGTTGTGGCTGAACTTACTGACAAGTTTGGGAGTGATGAATGAGCTTCGGTTACGAGGAAGGTGAAGTCTGTGGCCGAAACGGATGCAAAGGCATCATTCGCGATAAGCCAGTAGAGAACTGTTCGTGCCACATATCGCCGCCATGCCACGCATGCACAGAGGATCGAGCCTACTGTGACGAATGTGATTACGAAGGGAAAAACAACGAGCACATGAACGGATTTATCGGAAACGTGGATAAATCTACTGGCATCTGGAAGTCATTTGAACGACGCCAGCTTGACGCCTCAAAAATAGATTGGCACTCCTTGTCGCATACGCACTTCTCCATGATTAAAGAAGGCGTCTATCCGGAAGGAACGACACGTGATCAGGTTCTAGATCTTGTAAAAGGAACATTTGGTGGCCGATTCGAATATTTCGGAAATGGCAAGTTCAAATACATCGCATATACGGACTGATATGACCACTGGAATCGAACTCTATCGCGAGGTTCAGGCCATGAAGACCGACATGAACGACCGCATGGACGGCTGCAAAGCCTTCTGGACCTTCATCGTAATTGCCACGCTTTCCGTCGCTGTATTCATTGTCTTGTCTAGTGGGGTGGGTAATGGATAAGTTTAACAATTGGGTTGATGAGGTTCTCACACATAGAGAATTGCCATTGACTACTGATGAATACGATTCAGCAAAATCTGGATGGAAAGGTGCCATTGACCGTTTAAAGGTTACGCCAGAATTGATGGACATTTTTACTGATGCTTTTCAGGACGCTTACGATGGATTCAACCTCAAATATGCACACGAATATGCTCTAAACGCTGTTTTCGTCGCATTGAAGGATGAAGTGTAATGACAACTCTTTGCGTTGAAGACCTCAGCGAATCCGAAAAGAAGGCTATCGATGAAGCGATGGCGAAGCTTGACGGGTATCTGGCGATTACACAGGTGGTTTGGGTAGGCGATGGGGAGGTGGGGAAATGAAGCCGGATTGGAAGGATGCGCCAAGCTGGGCCCAATGGCTTGCTCAGGACCAATCTGGAGCTTGGTATTGGTATGAAACTGAGCCTTATGCTGGAACTTCTACATGGAATTACAGTCAGGGCCGAGCCGACTGGGTAGATACGCCAGGTTGGAATGAGACGCTGGAGAAACGCCCATGACCACGACGATACGCGGGAAGTCGGGCAAGGATTCAGTCCGCGCACTGCTTGATGAGCACGACAAGCTCATGGAGACGATGGAGAGGGCTGGCGCACTTGAGGAACCACTGAAGGTTGTCTCGGCCAGCAGCGAGGCTTACCTAGAGGTGTCTGCACTTGAGGTGTTCTCGTTGCTCCAAGCTCGCAAGCAGCGCGTAGAGACGAAGCTCGAAAACCTTGGCCTGAAGATCGGCGATGAAGTGGAGAATGCGCAGTGAGTGACTACGAGCGCGAGCAATCGCCGCCAGATACAGATGACGAAATCGAGGATATGGGATGATGGAACTTCATAGCGAAAAGATTGACTTGATCCTTCCGGCCCTCATTGCGGCAAAGGGAAAATTCACTGCGGCCAAGAAGGATACGGAAAACGCTTTCTTCAAGTCGAAGTATGTCACCTTGGACACCGTCATTGAGGCTGTTAATGGGGCTCTCCTTGAGCAGCAGATTGCCATTATCCAGCCCACTGTCATTCGGGAAGGCGCAACGGTCCTTATCACGCGCTTCTACCATGTATCCGGCCAGTGGATGGGCAGTGAATACCCGGTCTATGCGGTAAAGAAAGACCCTCAGGGCGAGGGGTCGGCGCTTACCTATGCTCGGCGCTATGCGCTCATGGCACTTGCTGGCATAGCCCCTGAGGACGATGATGGCAATGCCGCCACCAAAACCATCCAGGCGCAGAAGAAAACGCCTCCTGTAAGCACTGGAAAACCTCAGGACGGCATGCGCCTAGAGGATATGAATGCGGATCGTCAGGCTACGATCAAGGACTACGCAGAGGCTGTCAGCGAGTATTGCAAGGCTGGCGATGTGTCGGCTGCGGCTATGGAATGGCGTAACTGTGAACTTGAGCATGAGGAAAAGGCTGCGATGTGGGGGCTTCTGGCTTCGCATGACCGCTCGGCTATCAAGCGCTACCTAGACAACAACTAATGGCTACGACCTTCAGGCTATCCAAAGGAGATTTCAGGGCTACGGTTCTGGCTAACGCCATATCGTTCATCAGTGGCTTGCCGGATAGCCGAGTTTGGCGCATAGAGGTCAAGGAAGACCGCAACTCTCGCTCTACGCAGCAATGTAGGTACCTGAATGGCGTTGCTTTCGCGCTTCTAAGTGAGGCTACTGGCTATGAGCGAGACGACATCGCCGAGTACATGAATGGAACCTACTTTGGGTGGCGTGACAAATTACTTCCAGGCAAGCGTGAGACCAAGGTTCCTGTTAGGACTACCACGACCGACGAGAACGGTAAGAGGTCGGTTCTGGACAAGATGGCGTTCAGCGATTACGTCGCTTTCGTTCAACGTTTCGCCGCCAAACATGGCGTTTTCATACCTGACCCGGAGTGACTATGGCTAATAAGCTTGAGAAGGCCTGGATGGACGCTGTAGCCAAGCTCCCATGCGCCACCTGTGGTTGCTACGGGGTGCATGTCCATCACATCAGGGAAGGCCAGGGGAAGTCACAGAGGGCTAGTAACTTCCTGACGTTGCCGTTGTGCCCATCGTGTCATACCGGACCTCAAGGCGTACACGGCGATAAAACCATGATGCGGATCATGAAGACCGATGAACTTGGGCTTCTGGCCGACACCATCGAAGCAGTCTTCCGAGAGTTTTCAGGCCATCGGAATTAAGGATAAGTGCATGAAACAGGAAACGTCGCTGCGTAAGAAAATGGCCGTTCGCGAGGCTGAGAAAGCCGGAAATGTTGCTGACAGCATGGAAGTTAGGATGGCTCTTATTGCTCGCGTCCATGCTGGTGAAATCACTCTTGAACAAGCACAGGCTGAACTTAAGAAGATCAAGGCTTACGCCTTAAAGAACGGAAAGACAACACGTTCATCCGTTTTTCGAAAGGCATAGACCATTTGGCCTAATTGCCAATCACCGAACATCACGAGAGCATACGGCCATGGACAACGAACCGGACTACCTGTTTTCAAACCTACGATTGCGCGACTTGGCTCTGTTTCTTATGGACGTTTCGGACGAGCTTGAAGACCACGCCGACCAGACGGTACAAGCACTTCGCGTAATCCTTTCAGATACGGCTAGGCGGATTAAGGACGAGACATGAAAAACCTCTCTGCGTTGAAGGAGCAGGCGAAATGAATGATCTGTTGCATATCCTTCAGCACTCGCTTGGCGTCAATCAGTACGGCCAAGGTAACCAGTACCGTAACCACTTCGTTACCAGTAAAGGTTCCAAGGACTACGACGGGTGCATGGAGCTAGTAGCCAGAGGACTGATGACTCGACGCGCTGGCAATGCGCTGAGCGGTGGCGATGACGTGTTCTTTGTCACGCCTGCCGGCATTGACTATGTGGCGCTCAATAGCCCCGCACCACCGCCAGAAAAGAAGCTAACGCGGTCACAGCGGCGCTACCGCGATTGGGTTCGCGCTGACAGCGGCTTGGATTTCTCCGAATGGCTTGGCATCAAGCCGAAGGTATGGCCATGACCCCCGACAACCGCGCTCTGTGGGAGCTGGTGGAGAAGTGGCGTGAAATGCCTATGTACCTTCGCTCATCAAAATGCGCCGACGAACTAGCCGCAATCCTTGAGCGTCCCTTGGTGGTTGGGGATGGTGAGGTGCGCCTTTGGGACACGCAATGGATGAACATCGTCAACCACGACGATTGCTATCGCGACTGGTCGAAGGATGACGCTATCGCGCACGCCGTGAAAATGACGGAGCAAGCCATCGCGCGGAATGTAGCTGATGGGCAATTGCCGACGCGCAAAGACACGAACGAATCGATGGTGAGGGGGAAGTCGTGATCGCAGCCCTCTACGTCGAGACAGATGGCGCGTACTTCGGCTTACCTGGTATTGACCCGTGGGACGAGGCGCGAGACGCCAGGCGCTATAGCGGTCCGCATCGCGTCGTCGCCCACCCTCCATGCCAGCGCTGGGGAAAGTTCTGGGCTGGACAGCCGCTGTGGATTGCCAGGACTGGTGAGCGCAAGAAGAAGGGCGATGACGATGGCTGTTTCGCTCACGCACTCGGCAGCGTTCGCAAGTTCGGCGGTGTCATTGAGCATCCGCATGGGAGCCATGCATGGCCTCACTTTGGGCTTGCGGTGCCGCCGCGCACTGGCGGATGGATCAAGGCCGACGATTTTGGTGGCTGGACTTGCTGCGTTGAGCAGGGACGCTACGGGCACTACGCGAGGAAGCCGACGCTTCTGTACGTAGTGGGCTCGGAACTTCCTGAGCTTCGCTGGGGCAAGAGTGATCCTGAATTCCCCGCTTGGGCGATAGAACGATACGGCCTGGCGAAGTGCAAGCGGGCTGGCGAACTGGCCTTCAAAGGCGGCGGCAAGGACAACAAGCACCGCATTGGAACGCCGCCAGAATTCCGTGACCTACTCATTTCAATTGCAAAGGACAACAACCCATGACCACCGAGCGTAGTGGGATGAGTTTGGAGCGTGTTCGTAATGACATCATTGCCTTCTATACCTGGGAGAAGGACGACTCGATTACTGAGATGTGCAAGATGTGGGTTGCTGCCATCGACGCCCACCTATCCCGCGATGCGGTTGTGAGCTTTCCTGACCTACCGTTGCCACATGATTTTGTTCACGATGGAACGGCACTTGGGGAATATGAGGATGTTTACAGCGCACAACAGATGCGCGAATACGCGCGGTCCTTCGCCGCCCGGCATGTGGCTATCCCTAATGAAATTGATCATTTTTTCGCTCCCGAAGATGATCTATCCAGCTACTCGGATAGGGACTACGCGCAAGGCTGGAATGCCTGCCGTAAAGCCATGCTCGCGCAACGGGATGGGGGTACAAAATGAACTGTCCTCAATGTGGCAATCAGCTAGAGCGAGTTCGTCAGAGCCCGCACAGCATGCTCAACAGCTACCAATTTGATGCCGTCAAGGCAGGTGATTGGTACTGCGACAAGTGTCCATCTAACGGGCGTGGTGGCAGTCCATACGCGTATTTCTGGCAGCATGAAGTATCGGAGGATCGCGGCCATGACTGACAATACCGCCGAGCAGCTTAGGGCTATCGAGTTGGACGAAACTGCTCTGAACGATGCCGGATGGGCTTTCGTTGAAGCTATGCCCCATGTGCTTCCGGGGCCGATATGGAACGAACTGAAACCAGCGCTTAGGGTGGCTATCGCCAAGTACTTGAATGGCACCCGCGCCGATAGCGGTGAGGCGGTTGCTTGGCTTCACACCATGCACATGGAGCTTGGCCAGACAGCGCGGCTATTGAACGAATCATCTACCCATCCGTGGGGTACTCGCGGTAAGCACTACGACGAATCGTACACCGTCACTTCCGAGCCTCTATTCACCCACCCGCGCGCCACGGCGGTTGATGTGCGGGATGCGGAGAGGTATCGCTATCTGCGCAAGAGTGCGGTTGCCGAGTGGCGCAATGGCCCAGGCCTTTACTGGCACCTTCCGCGTCACATGTTAGGCAACAGTGAGGAAAAGTTAGACCAGCACGTCGACTCCCAACTAGCCGCCATCGCCAGCCGCGAGGATAAGTAAATGGCAAGTCTTTCGGTCAAACTGAAGTGCCGATACACGATCAACAACGCCGTCCGTGATGGGCTAATCAAGCGTCCCGACAAGTGCTCATGCTGCGGGAAATATCCGCCACGCGGCAAGGACGGAAGGTCGCTTATCCATGGCCATCATTTTTCATACGCAAAGCCAAAATGGATAGTATGGCTTTGCACTAAATGTCACGCACAGGCTCACTAATGAACGCCATCTTTAACATGCCGATTGGCAAGAACAACAACATTCCAGACCAAAACAAGGAACGAAAGTCGCGTAGCCGTGGATCGTTCCCTACCCGGACAGTCTTCAAGATATCAGGCGAACGCTTCACCATTGCCGAGTGTCTTGAACGTACCGGCATGACAGACGCGGCCTTCCGAAAGAAGTATTCGCGCCTAATCGGTAATCAGTACGAACCAACCTGGGACCACTTCAAATGCAAGTGAAGTCTGAGGTTCCTAAGCTTAAGAAGCCCTGCCACCCCTGGCGAATAGGTGTTCCATTAAATCCACCCAAAGAACCTAGCAAGCTTCCAAACCATAATTGGCGAGTCATACCAAGATGAACCTTGTTCTCATCCCAGGATATGAAGGTAAGTATGCTGTATGTGATGAAAAGTACATCGTTCAACTAGAGAAATATGGCAAGGTTCTTCCTGCCCCTTTCTTCTTGCGAGAGATGCATGACCAGTACGGTTATGCATATGTGAGTATTTACAGAAATAGAAAGAATTCGAGTCAGAGAGTTCACCGACTACTGATGCTTACATTTTGTGGACCATCTAATGGCCTTTCTGTTAACCATAAGGATGGCGACAAGAAGAACAATTCGCTATCTAATCTTGAGTATGTAACCCACAAAGATAACATCAGACATGCTCATAAAATGGGACTTTGCACTACTCATCGTGGCGAACTACATTCCGGAAACAAAATACCAGAAGACGAAATTATCCGGATAAAAATGGAATATTCGTCATACACCATGGTGAATCGAAAGCCATACAGAGGCTTTTTCAAAGATCATGCAATAAGGCTTGGTGTAAGTGATACCGTCATACACTACATAGCCAAGGGCCGAAATTGGTCTTATCTAAATCCGAATGGAGATGTGATTCGATGAAAGCCCGATACGACATCTACTGCGACGGCCTAAAGGTAGCCTCAGCCGAAGGTCCGCAAGACCAAGCCGAGCGTGAGGCATGGCACTACGCTTGGCAGTATGAGCAGGATGGGAAGGTTGACGTTTACCGGATTGAGGGTAAGACGAAGGTCAAGCTTGGAGACTGATGGTGACAATGCATCTAACACCGGTGCCAGGGTATGAGAACTCCTACGCTGTCGGTGAGGATTGTCATGTCTACTCTTTGGTCACTACAGGCGGCGTCAATTCAAAACGGTTGACTCCGCTTCCAATGAAATACTTTCTAAGTAAGCGTGGCTACTACACAGTAAAACTTTCTAAAAATAGCAGTCAGAAGCGATATTTTGTTCACCGTATAGTTATGCTCGCTCTCGTTGGGCCATCCGAACTTGATGTAAATCACATGGATGGTAACAAGACAAACAATCACATTTCAAATCTAGAGTATGTGACGCGCAAGGAAAACATTGTCCATGCTATATCGATAGGACTTAGGAAGCCTTTCCCAGATTATGACAGATCCAAGGTAAGACAAAAGACGCGGTTTTCTGATGCCGAAATACTAGAAATACGGGAGGCATGCTCAAAGGCACTTGATGGTAGGAAGCGCTTCCCACACAAATCTCTACAAGGTCTGGCCTCTAGATTCGGCGTACACAAGTCAGACATAAGAAAGATATTTCTAAGACTAAAGTATAAGCATTTACCCTAGAGCGAAGGTTGATCCCTAGAGTTTCCTGAAAGAGAATACGATCAACTATCACGAATCTTAGGGGCGGTTTGTACTCAACCGCCCCTCTTTTTTGGGGCAGTCCAGCAACCTTGGGAGAGACCGTATTCATCGTGATTTTTTATGGATATCGCCGTCCTGTTAGTCAGAATGTCATCAGGACTAACGTAAATGGCTTCCCATCCCTTACAGACATCAAGCTTTGTAACGACCTTAGGGCTGCATCCAGCCATCATCGCGTAGCTTGCCAGCAGCGGTAGCAGGGTCAGCATCAGACACTTTCTGCGCAGGCGCTTCCGGAAGTTGCGAATTCGCTGCTTCAATGTCATGGCGCGTCTCCACGGCCTGAGCCGTCTGTGTGGCGATCTGTGCGTCTTGGGTGGCTTCGTCTATTTTTGCCTGGTTAGAGGCTTTACCGGATTCGCGACCTTTCAGGAAAATGGCGGCGATGGCGGCAGCAATTACACCAATGCCGATGATCCATTTGTAGAACTTGGCCCACAATGCAGCAAACATTAGTCTGTCTCCGGTCGTTCAAAGATGTCTTTCTCATCCTTTCGGCGGTTGACAAGTCCATTCACCACGCGGCCAGCGGCCTTGTTCCATGCAAGAAATTGAGCCGAAGCGCCGTAGTAGTCGCCACGCTTGAGGCATTTTAGAAGCGTAGAGTTGCTCAAGTTACCTATGCCGATGTTGTAAGCAAGCGAGCAAAGCGAGCCCTTCTGGTTGTCGTTTAGAGGTACGTCGAAGCCATCTATGGCACTTCCGATAGCATCAATACGCCTCTGTAAATCGGCATCAGCCTCAGATTGCGTCCATTCGGTGGTTGATCCAATGTCAGGACCTGTAGCCCCATAGCCTATAGTCCATGGAGCACCTCCGGTGGCCGGATCAGGATAAGCCTTGAGTTTGCATCCTTCCCAATGCGTAATCAGCGCAAAGGCAACTTGACGCCAATCGATCACGAAGGGCTACCTTTCTTGGTCTGCTTCCAGTGCTTAGCTGCCAGTCCTGCCAAGCCTAGGCCATACATAGCGTGCTTGGCAGGAGCTGGGATATCCGCATACCCGATGAGGCCAGCTGCCTCATTGTAGATGTCGCCAAAGAACAGCACGGCAGTCAAAACCCACGTGCTCCACTGCGACCAAATGGCTTTCACATCGGTGTTGATCTTGTCGCGCCACCCCATGGTTATTCTCCAGCCTTAGATTCGTCAGGCTTCGGCATATCGGCTACCAAGGCCGCCAGATATCGGCGAGCGTCATCGGCATCGCTGAATCCAGACGCAAGTACCGACCCATCTTCGGATTCGATCCTGTGCCCCTTATCATCCGAAACAACCTTGGCATTCTGCGGACGCGGTCCGCCTGCACCTACCACAACGGTACTCATTTAGCGCTCTCCTGTTTGGTTACTTGTTCGTCTACTTTCTTCGCTAGGTCTGGTGCCCATTGAAGGATCACCGAAAGTTTGTCGTTTGCTACATCAATACGCCGCTTCTGATCTATTTGGTCAGCTCTTGAAACAAAAGTCAGGGTGAGCATGACAGCGCAACATACGGTTGCTATCCAAACGGCTACCCAAACAGCCGGTCCGCCAGCATCAATAGTGATGGACTGCGTTGACGTATTCTGATTGTTCCGCTCCGCCATGAGAAGGCGAAGCGTCCCATTCAGTTCGTTGAACTCTTTCGTCAACCTTTCTGCTGCCTCACGATCCCCTGAATCTTGAGACATAGATCACTCCTTGGTTACGGTGATGCCGAGCCTTCCTACGAGTGTGTGAACCATGCCACTAATAATGTCCAATTTTGCATCAATGGCCTGTAGAGCGCCTGTTTTAGCGTAATTGTCAGATATATATAGCTTAAGTGCATCAAGTTCACTTTTCGCCTTCATGTGAGACATCGTCACCCAGATAGCCCAACCAATGCCGAATGGGCATAGGATCGATAGGAGGGTCTTGATCAATTCGGTGCTCATGTATGAGTCAACACAATGGATACGCTATTAGTCGTATTCACGACAAGTCCACTAACCGTATCGGTTACCGTACATGTTG
>Ga0247674_1000079_pt1 | contig 11077 bp, 28 predicted proteins | sample CNK15_metaG_FD_183044 | JGI IMG/M metagenome (GOLD analysis project Ga0247674, IMG submission 183044) | Soil microbial communities from Purdue University Martell Research Forest, Indiana, United States - CNK15 | ecosystem: Environmental > Terrestrial > Soil > Temperate forest > Bulk soil...
GCCAACACCACAACCGGCTGGGCCTGGATCACGTTTGCCGCCACGTCCGCGTTTCCGACGGCGGGCACGCCTGCGCCGGGCTTCCCCGTGCCTCCGGGTGGCGTGGCAACCTATAGCCTGCCTGCGGGCACGGATGGACGCTCTCCGGCAAAGCTGACGAACGTTAGCGCGATCCTGTCTACCGGCACGGGGAACGTCTATGTCTCGCTCGGTAGCGGCGCATGATCAAGCTGTACGTGCTGAATGTGCTCATCGGGATTGACCAGCTAGCCAATGCGTTGCTGGCTGGCAGTCCTGACGAAACGATCAGCAGTCGCGCCGGGAAAGGGCAAAAAGAAGGCAAGCGCTGGGCTTGCCTCTTGTGCCGCTTTCTGGACTATCTGCAGAAGGATCACTGCGCCAAGTCTATCGAGCTCGATGAAGGCGCGGACGCCGTGATTCCGGACTGAAGCCATGCGGCTCGAGTGGTTTCCAGTAATGCGTGGATTGTCTCAGGCGTCACTGCTTGTCCCGCTCCCGATGGAGCGAAGACGCCGGCCAGACGACGATGCCTCCGTTCGGCGCGAGGCGCACTGCAATCGCCCGCAGCGCCCAGTTCACGTCAACCACTTCGACCCGCGCGCGCCCCTCACCCCAGTGGGGGCTATAGGCAATATCGCCTCTCGTCAATGTGTAGTCGATTCTCTCCGCATCCTCTGCATCCGCCTTCCCCGGTGAGGCGAGCACATAGCGGCGCTTCTCATACGGCAGCCCGGACTGCTTGCCCAAAAAATCCGCATCGGCTTCCGTTTCGGTGTAGGCCCAGCGGTCGCTGTCACCAATTCGCAAGCCCCATACTTCCGGCGCATCATCCTGCGGCGCCTTCCCCGGTGAGGGGGTGGCGAGAGCAGCGCAAGCCTGCCATGCGGCACGAGCAACAGCTTCATCGTGCTTCGTAAATCCGCTCGTTTGGTCAAACCACTGCTCAAAGGACTCAGGGGCGCGCTGCGATTCGTACTGCCCCTTGTATGCCCAGCCACTGATGAAGAACGCCATGTTCGAAGCGTTCTCGCCAATACTCAGATTGTCCGTGCCCAAATCCTTTTTAGCGTGCTGCCACGCCCAGTGGCGGGCGTCGTCCTCGTTCATGTAGGTGGTCGGTGCCGGCAGCAGTTCCCCATCTGCTGGGGTAGTGGCGGGGGTGGGGCTCATGTCGGCTCCTTGATTTCGGCGCGGATGGCGTCGGCGCACCACTCAGCGCCGTCGTTTGGCTCGCCGGTCAGAAATTCTCGTGCCCAGAACTTGCCTTTCTCCTCGCAAATCTCCGCTGCCCGCTCCATGCCTGCGGCGTAGGCGGCTTGCCAGCCTTCCCATGACAGCCATTGGCTCGCCCCGGAGGCTACGAGGTAGTTCTCATAGGCTTGGCGCGCCGTCATGCCTTCTCTCCCTCATTGGGCGCCTCAGCGGCGGCGAGCATGGCGCCATATGCGATCCCAGGCCACTCATGGGACTGCATCGCCCGCATCATTTCAGGCGTCGGCACCCTCGGCACCAGCGCATACCCCTCCGGAATCTCCACCTCCGCCCGCGAGGACGATGCGCGCACATATTCGATGTCTGTATCGAATTGCCGATCCGCACACCAGCACACATCTTGCAGATCGTTGAAGTCAGATTCTTCAGGGCAGTCCTCGCCAACGACTAGAAAAATGCGATCAGGCGAAGATTCACGAATGTTTCCGGCAATGATCTTTGCTGCGCTTCGGAACAAATGATTTCGGCTTTTTGCGCATGCCTCATCCGCAATCGCTGCTGCCTTCTCCATACCGAGCGCCATACCCTGCCGCTCAGCGGGCGCAGTCGCTGCGGGCTGGGCGGCGAGTTTGGCGATGCGCGCCACCACTTCGCTATCTGCCCATTCCTTGTCGCAGTCCAAGCTGCTGTGGCCCAGCGGATGGCCGGCGCTCAAGCCGTCACCAAAAGCCAGTTTCCACGCTTCATCCCATGCGGCTTTGGCGATGGCTGAAATGTCGTCCGCTTGATTGTTCTGTTCGCTCATTTCTTCCCCTCGTTATCGTGATTACTGGCCGCGCGGATTGGCGCGCGTATGGTGCTCGCTTGGCTCTCGTGTCATCCGCTTGCGCACGCTATCTAGCCCGCGCAGCGTCTTCTGCCTCGGCACGTCATAGGTGCCCGAGCAGATGTTCGTCAGCGTCCGGATGCTGACCTTGGACTTCTGCGCGATCACCAGCCATTTACTGGAGCCGTCCGGCATGCGCTCGCCTCGACTGGCCTGCAGCCATTGGCGGATTTCATCAATGTTTGTCATTTGTGCTCCCCGTTTCGTTGGTTCGATTGTAGCTTATATGCGCGCAGTTATGCAAGGTATCTGCGCGTGTCTTCGAGCAAATCCAGTTCGGTGAAGCCGTAATGCTTCGGAAATCCTTTCGTGCCCAGACCATGTACGCCCGTCGCGCCCCGATGATGCTCGGGGCAAAGCGGCATAGTATCCAGGTCACTAGCCCGCTTACTTCCCTGGCCCGCGCGGAGATGATGCACTTCCACGCCATAGGTCAGGAATCCTAAACGCCTGCAAACTGCGCAAGGTAGCTGCGCGACTCGCCCCATATGCTCCTTGTTCGCCTTGGGTTTGGCTTTCGGCGCTTTCTTCTTGAGCGCCGTTCTCCGGAGTGGCGTGGATCGTTTGAGCATTGGTTATCCAGCTAGCAGCAATATCGGCGGTCTTGGGTGCGGCGCGTTTCGAGGCATCCAGCAATCGGCGCTTGCGCAGATGCTCCTCATGGTCATCCGGGCGGAAGCGCTTGCGGCGTTCGTAGTAAAGCCGTTGCTTCTCGGCATGCGTCTTGGGCTTGGGCCGCTTGGCGTTAGGCTTGAATGCGCCCAGCGCAAACTGCGCGACGTACTTGGTTCCTTCCAGACGCCATTCGGACACATATACTTGGAGGCCGATGCGGTCTTTCATCTGCTTGCGCACGACCGAAGCGTTAAAGCCGGTGCGCTCGGCGATCTCCGGCACGGATCGCACGATGCCATCGCTCAAGAGCTGCTCAATGCAGATCCACGAATGCACATAGGTCGGCTTGCGGCTCACTGGGCGTATTCCGAGCTTCAGGCGCTTTGCCATGGAAATGATGGCGCTCTGGCTCTTGCTGGGCAATAGATGCGCCCACAAGCGAATGGGATTGCTGGTCGGCCACCATTCGCGCAGCATGGCTTTTTCGGGTTCTGTCCACTTGGGTGCGTTCATGGGATGATCTTCTGTTCTGTGCGACGCGAGGATTCGAGAGAGCGCCAGACCTCCGCCCGAGCGCGGGCAGCTTCGATCAGCCAGCGCAACTTCTCTTCTTCTTCCGTAGCCACGCGCAACCCGTCCAGCAGTTCCAGGTATTCCGGATGGGCCAGCGCCTCGCGTTCTTGCGCCGCAGCACTCGGATGCGCGGCGGCTACCTGCTTCATCAGGATGGCTTTCTTCGATTTCAAAAAAGCCTCCAAGTACACACGATCCGCCTTCGCCTTAGCATACTTCGGGGCCGCGTCGCGCAGGTAGTCCAAACAGCGAAAGATATTCAGTTCGCCTTCTTCTGTCATTGCGGGAACGCCATCGGGCGAATCAGGGCCAGTTGCTTGGTCAGCTCTTCAATCTCGCCCACCGTCTCCGCCATGCGGGCTAGGTTGTCGTGCATGAAGGCAAAGTGCCGTTCCGTATCCGTCGCGCCCTGAATGTCCCGTAGCACAGACGTTGCCGCGTTGTTCTGCGACTCGCACATATCGCGCAGAGACTTCAGCGCTGTTTCGCGGGCGGCGCGGACAATGGAGTATTGACCGCGTGCAATGATCTGCTCGGCGGCGATTTCGTTAAAGTCGATCATGCTTGCGACCCCAAAAGAATTGCCTTGCGAGCTGCGCAGGCGTCCGCCACCTTGGCCATCTGCTCCGGGTTGGCGCCCTGGTCTTGTGCCTGGTGATACAGGTTAGTCAGCGCCTTGACCGATCCCGCATTGGCGATCAGCGAAAACGTTTCGTTGGAATCGAATGGCGCGGCTTTCCACGATGGATCTGGCCCTTGTGAGCGGCGGCGCGGCGCTACCTCATGCGTATGCAAATCCGCGTCGTTGTCGCCCTCAGTCGGAATGCAGAAGGTTTGCATGGCTGCGTACTTGTAAGCCGCGCTCATCGCCTTGTTCGTGGCCTTGTCGCCCGAATCCATCGCCTCGCCATAGGTCTTGATGGTATGGCGCGTGCCATCCGAAGCGCTAACGAAGTCGAATTCCGCCTCGACCACGACATAGAACAGCACGCCGCCCTTAGCCGTCTCGCGCTCGGTCACAGTACGTCCGATCATGCGCGGCAGGATCACCAGCCCATGCGCGGCCAGACGCGGCGCCAGCGCGTTATACACATCATCGATGCCCCGGAACGAATAGCCCTGTTGCTGGTTCTTGCGCGCCTTTGAGATGCCCTCGGCGGCCATTTCTTTCGCGACCGCGCAGATTGCTTGATAAACGTTCATGCTCCCCTCCTGTTCCTGTTGCTCTTGTGCGCCACGTTGCGCAAATTCCATCGCGCCACCATCGTTGAAACCATCGTCCATTACTCTCCCCTTGCTTTGGCGATGGCTGCGCGCACCGGCTCAAGTGCATCAAGCAGGTATTGCCCGGCATTGGTATACCTTTCGCCAACGGTCATTTCTGAGGCGATGGCCTCGAGCGCCTTGTGTGCTGTCTCTAGCGCCTCATACAGATCTGGAGCGGCGGCGATCAGGCGCAGATCGGCATCGCGCTGCAGATAATCTGCAAAGGTCAGGTCTGTGGCGACCATCACCGCCTTAACGTTGAAACTAGGCCCGCGCACCTCGCGAAAACTTGGATAGTGTTCGTGGTCAACGACTTCCCACGGCCCCGGGGTAAATTTCTTATCCCTCATCATCCCCTCCATCCCAGCATCAAGCCAATCAGTACGCCAATCCCCAGCGCCCATACCCAAGACAGAGCGCTGTTGCCGTCCGTGGCGAGGCGCGTGTCTTCGTAGCAGTCGCGCATCTGGCGCGGCGTTTTGAAGTGCGATGGCTTCAGCATGCTTCCTCCTTAGAACGGGAAATCATCGGAATCGATAATCGGCTCCTCTGCCGGCTTGTACTCGATGGCCTGCAGCTTGCTAATCTGATCGAGGATGCTTTGCTGCAATACTGAGAAATCAGCGCGAGCCTTCTCCAGCCTCTTCTGCAGCGCTTGAATCTGCGCGAGACGCGGGTCAAAGCCTTCGGGAACGTCGACACGCGCCGTGTGCTCGCAAACCACGAACCAATCGCTTTCAGGGTTGAAGTCAAAGAACGTGTATTGCAGCTTGCCGTCCCAGTTTTCACGGGCATACAAGTGCCCTTTGATTTCAACCGTCTTCATTGCTTTCCTCTCGTTCGTGTCGCTCATTTTCATCCCCTCGCGGCTTCGGTCACTTCGTCGGTGTAGTTGTCTTCCATCCACTTGCCCCACTTCTCGGGCCAGGTCTTCCACGGCTCGCCCAGCAGTTCCTTGTTGGCGCCCAAGATCTGCACGTCGAACAGCGAGATGATATCCGGCTGGCCGGGTTCGCCCGGGTCGCCGTTGCGCTGATAGCGCGTCTCCGGATAGCCCTTGGTGTACTCAAACGTGAGCTGCAGCAGCAGCCCGTCGTCGCATTCGTGCTCGATCTTGATCAGCATTTCAGTGCTCCAGTGCGACAGTGAATACCATGCGCTGTACTTCATTCCAGCGCGGCTCGTGATTACCCATCGGGCCAGCCTTGCGGGCGCCGATTTGCATCGTTGCAGCCATCCCGCCATACATGCGGTCAATGACCAGATTCATCTCTGCCGCCAGACGCTTTGCCTTCTGCAGATCTGCTGTCTTGATGGTGATCAGTTCCATTTCGCTTCCCCTCGTTATGTTGTGCTGCCCGCCGTAGCGGGCGGCTTGTTACAGGACCGTCACGCGAATATTGAGCGGCTTGTCAACGCTATCGTACGCACGAAGACGCTCCACGGTTTCATCGACGTGGCGCGCGTGGCATTTGATCTGGCGCGGGCGACCGTCCACATTAATGAACTCGATCAGGTGCGAGTAGATCCCAACCTTGCGCAGTTGGCTGTCAATGTGTGCTGCGCTCATGCGTGCCGCGCGATCCTCGCTGATGCAAGCGTCCCAGTCGTTCATTTTGTTCCCCTTGTGTGTTGTGTTGATGGGCTCTACTGTAGATACCTGCCCGCAGGTTGTCAAGCGTCACGCACGCAGAACATCTTTCAGAGATGCGCGCAGATATCCTTGCGTTCATTCTTGAAACATCCTAATATGTAGACAGCCGGGCAGACGAATGAGACAACCGGCGATTTTCTAGCTTGTCATCCGGGAGATACAAAGTGGGCACTACCTTTATCTTGCGCGTCGTCGGGACTTACGGTTACTGGACCATGCGAGTCCGGGGCCATCAGATTGAACGGCAGTACATTCCATTCGCTAACATCGTCTGCGCCTAATCAGGCGAACCGGGGAACACCATGAAAAAGAACCAATACGAACGCATCCTGTCCGCGCTGCGCAAGGCGGGCCGCAAGGGATTGACCACTGCCGAGCTGGCCGCGCTGGTGTCCAGCAATTGCGTATGGCGTCGCGTTGCCGAAATGCCGATCTGGCACATGATCGGGAATAAGCGGTTCTATATCGACCGCTCCAGCCGGCTGATTAACAGCCGCCATGTGCGCGTGTATCGTCTTGTTCAGGTGTGAATTATGATGCTCCTACTGCCGCAACTCGCCTGGATGATCATGGTAGGCGCACCCCGCCAGAACCCGAAGCCGGAACCGGCTGTCAAGCCCGCGCCGACGGTTCCCAAGGATTGATACATTTCGTTGCAGCTGCGCGTCAGCGGTGACGCGCACTGTACAAAGTGACGGCGTATCGGTAACATTGTCGCTAGATGCAAGTCGTATGGCTTACATCCTAAGTCGTAGGGGCAATCCCTATGATCCGTATAGCCCCTCTGGTTTGGTCGCCGGAGGATAACGCTAAAACTGAGAGCATCCAAAGAGGGGAGCTGTCGCCGTAAGGCCCAGCGCCCTGATCTCAGGCAGGGAGACCAGCCCCTCTCTTTGGATGCCGGTTAAAGAAGTAGGTAAAAACTCCAAATGAGCATTATCAGAGCTGCACGTCCGCAGTCCAATTTCTATATTTTGGACAAGCGGATCAGTGAGGATCGCGGTCTGTCTTGGGCCGCTCGGGGACTTCTAATCTTTCTGCTTGGCAAGCCAGATCACTGGAAAGTGTCGGTAGAACATCTACGAAAGGAAACGCAAGCCAGCGCGAAACCGTCTGGCCGGGACGCTATTTACGCGATGCTGACGGAACTTATCAAGTCCGGCTATGTAAAGCGTGATCTGTCTAAGTCTGATGGCGGCCAGTTGGCTGGTTACGATTACTACGTGTTTGATGAGCCTGTAACTCTAGGTGATTCAGAAGACGCGCCGTGTACGGCTTTTCCGGATACGGCTGAACCGGATACGGTTGAGCCGTACACGGCAAATCCGACACTAGTAAGTACTGATCATAAGCAAGTAAAGAATAAAGCAAGGACTGAAAAGAAACCCGATGCTAGCGCATCGTTCTCTGTCCTCAATCTCACGGCTGACGGACTAAGCGAAGAATTGGCCTATGACTTCATGATCCATAGGAAGAGGCTGAAAGCCCCGATGACAGAACGTGCATGGAATGCCATCAAGCGTGAGGCTGCTATTGCAGGCTGGACCCTGGATGCTGTGATCTGTAGGTGCCTTGAGAAAGGCTGGCGCAGCTTCGAGGCGGAATGGGTGATGCGAAATTCTAACCGCGCTACCGGAAAGCAAGCGGAATGGGATTCCGTCATTGCGGAATTTGCCAGAGGTGGCAAATCTGATGATCCTTACACCATCGACATGGAGTACGTATCGTGAACGAGCAAGATCGAATTCCCTTCGCCAAGGTGCTAGCGGCCACACTGGATGCCTACGGGCGCCGCCCTCCCATGTCGGATACCGTCGAGCTGTGGTTCCAGATCATGCGGCCTTTCAGCCTGGAACAATTCCGCATGGCCTGCCAGCAAGCCGTTATCACGAATCCGCAGAATCCGCCGACGCCAGGATCTGTCCTGCAGACGCTGCGGAGCAAGGATACGAGCCGGCCCGGCGCCGAGGAAGCATGGGCGATTGCCGTGCGCGCCTGCGATGAGTCGGAAACCGTCATGCTCACCGATGAGATTGCGCAGGCCTGGGGCGTCGCCCAGCCAATTTTTAACCTAGGGGATGAGGTAGGGGCACGGATGGCATTCAAAGAGGCATACGGGCGCATTACGGAGGCCGTAAACGCTCCGGCAAAGTGGTGGCCATCCATCGGCAGTGATCCTTACAAGCGGGATACGGCGCTCTCCGAAGCCAAGCGGCAGGGATTGCTGCCAGCTCCCACGGCGCAGGCCTTGGCGTTGCCGGATGAAACCGACAAGAGCGATCCCGACCCGCAGGCCGTGAAGCGATTCAAGCAGGCCATCGCGGGTTTGAAGTTCGCTAATGAAGCACGCGCAGCGCAGCGTGAGGCCGAAGCAGAAAAGCAACGGTTGGCCGTGCTGCAGCGCAAGCAGGCCATCGCGGACGTTGTGGCGCAATACAAAGGAGAGGGGAAATGACAGATCGTGAATTACTGGAACTGGCGGCGAAGGCGGCTGGGTACACATCAAAATGGGATCAGCCGCGAGGCTCAAATACGGGATTTGTCCGGATTTTTGACGGAAACAGGTGGCCTATGTGGACGCCGCTATCCGATGATGGCGAAGCTTTGCGCCTAGCTGTGAAGCTCGAGCTAAGTATCGACGCTTTCCATGAAGCCGCCGTTGTTGGATATACGACCCAAAAAGGCGAGGAAGAATTGTATGTGGATGCATTGGCTGATCCTTACGAAGCCGTTCGCCGGGCAATTGTGATGGCGGCGGCATACATCGGCGAGGCCATGCCATGACCGTCGAAATCTACCTGGAAATGCTCCAAGCCCGGCGCCGCTACCATCTGCGCCGCCTCTTCAGAGAGGACGAATCGCAGAAGGATTTCGCCAAGCGCCTCGGGGTGAACCATCACTACTTTTGTGCGCTGCTATCCGGGCTGCGGCCCTTCAGCGAAAGGCGCGCGAGGGCGATCGAAGACGCCTGCGGACTGGCGTTCGGATTTCTTGACAGCGAGGTGACGACATGAATTGTAAGCCGGGCGATCTGGCATATATCGTGCATGGCGGGAACCTAACGGGGCGCGTGGTGCAAGTTCTCTATTACGCGCCAATTGGGGTTAGCTTCGTACTGCCGGACGGGATTACCCAAAACGCGCAGTCGTATGAATGGGTATGCTTTTTTCCATCGGAGGTCGATGCGCCGATGAGCCTTGGCAGCACTCGTCCGACTCATTACGCGTGCGTTCCAGACAGCAAGCTGCGCCCAATTGGCGGCGTTCCTGTCCATGATGAAGAACAAATGGAGGTACCAGCATGAATGATAAGTGGCTCAGATGTACGATCTGCTCCAGCGACCAGCACCGCATGGAGGATTGCCCGTGGACACGCATTAGGCTGGCGCGATGACGGCCAACGATGAAATCCTGTACACCTGCGCCGGGCTGCTGCTGGCGCTGTTTATGACCTTGGCATACCTACTTTGGAGGGGTGAATGATGACGTTGCGAGAACGACTACAAGAAAAGCGAGACTGGCTGGCCAGCACGCCAGGCATAAAGGGCGCCTATACCCATCTGACGGTGGCGGAGCTGGACCGGCTGCTTCGCGGACTAGATGCGGTGGAGAATGCGGTGTACGCGCCGGAGCCGGATTTGCCGAAGATCAACCATAGCCTGATTGGGTTGCCGGAGCTGAGCTGGCTGGAATATGAAATCCGAAAACAATTCTCCAAAGACCTTGCATAACTGCGCGCAGCTTGCTAAGATTCAGTCATCGACAACGGAGCACACAAGGGGAAGCGAAATGTTCAAGATCAAGAATCTGCGCACCGGTAACTTCGCAAAGAACGCCATTGATCGCAAGGTGTTCACGTTCGACACGAAGGATTTGGCAGAAAAGTTCGCGGCAAGCATGAATGTGTTTGCTGCTGTTGACCGCAAGCGCGACCGATTCGTAGCGGTAACTGCCTAATCACCACTCGCCCGCTACGGCGGGCAATAAAACCAACACGAGGGGAAGAAATGGACGCAATCAAGGATTTCATCGGCGGCGCTCTGACCGTTGCCATGGTGGTAGTGATGTGGGCGATTGGCTGCATGGTCGGCGTAATCCCGATCATCATTGGCTTCTGGCTGTGGAGCAAGGTTCTTGCATGACTGAAGACCGTTTCGAGGAAATCCTGATCGCGGCTGATCCGAAGCCTAAGCGCGCCTCGGGCAGCCCAACGCAACGCAGTAAGGCCTATCTGGAGAACGCTGGGTATCTGGTAGCCATCACGGAACGCTGGAATCCCCATGCAAGGGTGCGCCAGGATCTGTTCGGTTTCATCGACATGCTGGCGGTTAAGGAAGGCGAAATCCTCGGCGTGCAGACAACCAGCCGATCCAACATGAGCGCGCGAGCCAAGAAGATTGCCGAGCATGAGAATGTTGCGGCGGTGCGCAAAGCTGGTATGCGGCTGGAGGTGCATGGCTGGGCCAAGGACACGAAGGGCCGCTGGGCCGTCAAGGTTCAAGACGTTTCGTGAGCTAACAGGAAAGAGAGGGGAAGCAATGAAGACAAGAGTTGAGATCACGGAAGACGACCACGGCCATATTTCCATCACAGGCTCGCAGGGCGACTAAAATGAACCATTAGATCCTAGTGCGATTCTTGGATGGCTGGAGCTTGCGGTGGAAGCCATGGAGGCTCTGATTGAGCATGAGGCGAGAGAGGGGAAGAAGCAATGACCAAGAAGGCCGCACCCAAGCTAACGACCTGCCCCAGCGCAGCGTACCAGGAATACAAGCCGGATCTGGCGACGAGACAGGCTATTGAGCGCGCCCGCAGAGAGCAACCTCCGCTCCTGACTTTGGCATCGGCCGT
>Ga0247674_1000080_pt1 | contig 10896 bp, 16 predicted proteins | sample CNK15_metaG_FD_183044 | JGI IMG/M metagenome (GOLD analysis project Ga0247674, IMG submission 183044) | Soil microbial communities from Purdue University Martell Research Forest, Indiana, United States - CNK15 | ecosystem: Environmental > Terrestrial > Soil > Temperate forest > Bulk soil...
TTGCTCAGGGTGCCGATAGCTCCGATAGCTGCGGCGCCTGCCCCAATCCATGCTGCCGGCATATCATTCTCCCTTCGCGATCAGCACTTCGTCTATGCTATCGCGGTCCGTTTCAGTCGTACCGTGGACGCAAAGCCAGACAATATCCGTCAGGGCTTCGATGCGATGCTCGACGCCTGCCGGGACGATCATGACAGACGGAGCTTCGTGTTCTTCCACTTCGTTGGCGTACGTGACGCGGACTTTGCCGGCGCACAGGACGCTGTAATGTTCATAGTTGTGCCTGTGCGATCCGATGACGTAACCCGCCGGCGCGCGCATGCGGCGCATATAAACCGGGTTGCCTTCAGTCGGAAAGTAGTGTATCACGCCCAGCGTGTCGTCCAAAGTCATCGCTTGTACCGCCGTTCGTAGTCGTGGGTTTGCAGGCACACGACCATGACGATGTAATCCTGATCGCTGTTGTTGACTACAGAATGGTTGACCGTGTTCACGAACCGATGCACGTCCCCCGGCCTGTCCTGTATCGATTCGTCCTTGTAGCAGAACGACGCGCCGGGCGCGCTCTGGATACACACGTTGAACTTGTCGTAATAATCGACGTGCCAGCTCTTGTCCACGTGGGGGTGGATCTGTTTCCCCGGCTGTACGCGCCAGATCATGATGTCGCCAATTCGCTCTGCCTCTACGTGGCGCGCGAGGTCGAACACGATTTTGCGGATAGCGGGCAGTGCGTAGTAAGCGCCGTACCAGATCGAATCGTGCTCGTCGTTGAATCCCTTCCAGTTGCCTGACGCTTCGTACGCGGTGCGGTCATTCAGGCGCACCCAGATATCATCCGAGTCCCGGTGAGGACCGTTCGGTCCAAGGCGTTCCGTGAATTCGTTCCACAGGTTCGGGTTCTGGTGCAACTGGAGGGCGAGAGGCGCCACGTCCACGCCCTGCGCGACTTTCAGGAAGTTCTTCATGCCGGGAAGTTAGACCAGAAATTCTGCGGCGGGGAACCGAACATCTGGGCCTGTTGCTGCTTGTTCTGTATGGACTGCGAAGTCACAGCAGCCGCCACGTTCTGCGCCGAGGGAGAAGTGATGTTCCCTATCCCCATCGTCGCAGGACTCATCTGATTCGCCATTGACGCCAACTGGTTCCCGAAATGGCTAAACTGGCCGCCTTGTTGCTGCTGGAACTGCTGCATATACTGACCGGCGGAAGGCGGGGGGCCTGAGCCGCCTCCGCCGCTGGTGTAACCCCCTCCGCCTGACGTGCCGCCGGAAGACGAGGACGCACCGGGTTTCTTGTCGAAGCCCGTACCCGTAAACCCCGTCATCTGTTTGACAGGATCGACGCCTGTGATCGCACCGACAGGGTTAATAACGTCGTCCAGAAAGCCCATTTAAAGCACCTTTGTGTAGACCCGCTCCAGTTCCGAAAAGCCAAGGCGTTCCAGCAGGCGGTAGAATGGGTTGCGCGTCGTCGCCGTCGTGATGAACCGATTAACGCCGGCCTCGCGAAGCGCGCTTTCCGTAAATTTCAGGAATTTTACGCCGTTAAACCCTTTTCGGGCACTGCGCTTCAGGTACAGCATGCAGGTTATGCCGACCAGGGTGTTTTTCTGCTTCCATGATCGGGTAAGCCTGACGCAGTGGTAGCCAACCAGCGCTCCGTTTTCACGCGCTACGGTCACGTGGAGAGACGGCGCCGCCTGCTCAAACGCCGCATAATCAACATCAAGCCCGTCTTCGTGCCCCGTTTCAGCCCAGTTGGCGCCGTACAGAAGTTGCATCTCGTCAACCACGTCCAGATACGCCTCTACCGAGAATTCCAGACTCACAACGGACCTTCCGCGAGGTTGGGCAACTCCAGCTGGTAGAAACGAACCTGAAACCCGCCGATGTAAAGCAGCGAGAACGACCGGCGCCGCGCTGCCGCGCACCGCTTGAGCATGGATCGGGGCGCCCCCAGCGCGACAGGCCGGAAGGAACCGAAACTCACGAAATCGTTATCCGAATAGCCGACGTAGGCGGTGTCCTGCACCTTGTCCGCGATGACTTCCAGGTGAGGGAAAAACTTCTCCTTATTGGAACCGAAATCCCCCGCATTGGTGCGCAGCAGCCCGTAAATGAACATGCCGTTGTCGCTCGACACGCCTTGCTGCATCTGGTACGTAGTACCGCTAGTGGCATCCAGGAGAAAGTCCGTATTGTTCGCGAATGCGTAGAACGACGGGCTGAAAAAGTTCTGGATGTACGGCGTGATCGTCAGGTTGCCAAGTCCCGTTTGCGAGCCGGTTCCCGCCCGTTCGTTGTTGATGATGAACGAATTGATTGGCGCACTGTTTATGCCGCCCGCGAGCACTGCCGAACCCACCGAATAGGTGATCGTGTTCGAATCGATTACGTTTATCAGAAACGAGCCCAAAAACATGCTGGCCGAATTCGTGCTCGTAACCTTGACGATGGTCGGGTTGCGCAACCCGTGATTGGGGAGCGTAACGGTGACAATACCGTCTGTAATAGTGGCGGAAGTCGCCGCCTGAGAAGCACCCAATGCAGTGCTAGACCAGCGGGACCACATGCCCGCCTGAGCGTTGTAGACAAGCGTGCAGTTGCTCGTTCCGAGCGTCAGGACGTAGAACGTGCCCCCGTTCACCTCGATGTAGTAGGCGTAGACCGTCGCCAGGTTGTCGGCGTTCAGGATCTTTTCGATAAACTCATCGGAAATCGCCTGTGGCGAGAGGCCGTTCATCATGTAGACCTTGCGGCCCTTCTGATGCGTCTGGCCAACCCAGAATATCGTGTTCTCGGTCGCTACCAGCGAGTTACCGGATGCGCAGCCAACGTTCACAACAGCCGAAATGTTCGGCAGAAGGGGGGAGCCCGGAGGCGTGTTGCCAGCGTCGTAGAAGAACGTAGCCGAGAACTGACCGAACGAAGCGACATAGTTGTACAGACGCGCGACTGCCGCGCCGGGGTCCGGCGAGAGGCTACCATTGATCGTGTTGAGCGCGTTCCACGTCGCAGGAGTGTTCAGATTGCTGTTGGTCAGGATTCCGCCTGGCGTCAGCACGAACACATACCCGTCCAGCCACGCCACGCCGGGCACCGTGGTAGCGGGGTAGTTCGGATCGGTGACAGCGGTCAGCGTAACGCCATTCCACGTGTAGGCGTTCGTGTTGTTCTTCAGGAATACGGCTGTGCCGCCCTGACCCGTAAGCGTGAACTGGTATTGGCTGTTTCCGTTCACCGTGCCTTGCGAAACGCCGTTCACGTAAAACGTCGTGCCGATAATCGTCAGCAGCGTTGCGCCGAAAGCGAACGCGCCGAGTCCCGCTGCGGGAGTGACCTGATACACCGACTGGACGCCAAACCGCCGTTCGGAAAACACCCGACCGTCTGAGTTTTTCGTTGCGTAATAGTTGTACATGATGGCGTCTGCCGCCATCGTGGAATCACGCGTCGAGATGGTTTGCGCCCAGGGGATGCGCGGCGTATCAGCCATCAGTAGCGCCCCGACATACGGGTTCCGCCCCGGTAATCCGGCGCGAAGAAGGTGGAGGCATCCTCTTGATCCCAGTTCAGCATATCTTCCAGATAGCGGTTCGCGTTACGCTCAACACGGGCCGCAACGGGTTCAGGGACGAAGTATTCCGGGATCAGTTGCTCCGCAAGACCCCATTTCAGGGCGTTCAGCCACTCAATGGGGAAATCGAAGCTATCCGTCGAGTTAATGACATCCGCAATAGGCCGCTGGCACGTCAGGATAACCACGTTCGGAATCGCATTCGGCGCGAGATACAGACTCAACACGCCGTTATTGAGTTGCGGATCGTAATAGTACGAATTGGGCGTGCCCTGCGCGGACTTTTGCCCTAACTGGTCGTATTCCTGCCTCGACATCTGGATCAGCGGCACTTCAAGCGGAAAAGGACCACTGTCCGCGTACTGGACGCGTGCCATCGGGATGCGCAGCACGCGATATGCCTGCAAACCGGGCGTGGGTGACGTTGGGCCGATCAGATACTGGATCTGATCTTGTACTACCGTGAAACTCAGATCCGTCACGCACCAGAGTGGGTAATTCTTGCTCATCCAGTACTTGATCATCAGATTCAGCGCCTGCGCGGCGTTCTGAAGATCCGTTTGCGGGGGCGGCGTGTCGTCATTGAACTGCCCGATCAGGCGGAACGCCGCCTGAATCAGGGTTTGCTGATTGACCGAGTATGTGTAGGTTGCCATTAGCTGTACTCGTAGATGATACAGACGCCGGGGGCACCCGCGCCGCCGGGGCGCGCTGGCGAGCTTGCGCCGTTGTTGGCGCCGCTACCGCCTGCACCGAAACCGCTGGCCGGATTACCGACGTTGAAGGGTGCCGCAGCGGCCCCGCCCGCACCGAAGTAGCCATCGCCCCCCGGTCCAGACACGGAAGGTATGGTCAGATTGGCTGCATTGAAGCTGGGGCCGGGGATGCCTACAAGATTCAGGAACCCACCCGTTGCTGTGCCGCCCGCGCCGCCGCCCAATACATAGTTCACTGTGGATGGGCCGACGGGGGAAATCGTGCCCGGTTGACCGCCGCCAGCGGTTGCCGTAAGAAAGGTGCTGTTGCCGCCTGCTGTACCCACCGTTCCGGCTACACCCGTGCCGCCGGCGCCGATTGTCGCTGTAGCGCCGGAGAAACCCGTGGTGAAGCGCGCCCGCACCCACCCGCCCGATCCGCCCCCGGACCCTTGGCCAATCTGGTTTGAGAGCGTAGCCGCGCCGCCCCCACCGCCCCCACCACCTCCCACAAGGTCAACGATAATGCTGTTCGTGCCGACAGTCGGCGTGTAGACGCCCGTGGCCGTAATCACCTGAACACCGATCAGCGTTCCGGGGGGCGTGGTTGCAGCCTGAAACAGACGCAGTTCGGCAGCGACGACGCATTGTTCGAAGAAATCACCCGCGTTCCAGGACTGCGCCAGCGTCCCGTCTTGCGCGCGAGTAATCGAGACGATGTTGCCGGCCACGGCTGTCGCCAGAACGATTTCTTTCAGCGTTTGCGTTGCGGCATCGGTCAACGTAGCGTAAAACGCCTGACCCGGACCCGGATTCGGGAACAGCGCGGCTTGGCCTACGTTCAGCGTCAGAGACGTAGACGCATTTGTAATCGGCGCGGCCAGTGTTCCGACTGCGTTGTTGGCGTACAGGAGTTGGGTTGCCATTATGCGTACTCGTAGACAATGCAGACGCCGGGGCGGCCTGCGGCGCCCGCCTGCGCGGCCTGCGAATTGCTGTTGACAGCAGACGAAGCGCCCGCACCAAAGCCGCTACCCTGAGTCGCTGCGCCGGTAACAGTGTTCTGGTTTGAACCGCCTACCCCAAGCATGGAGTTAGCGCCAGGGAAGGACAAAGCCTGCGCTGAACTTAGCACGATGCTTGGCGTCGTCCCTGCGCCTGCGACTGACGCAAGCGTTGTGCCTCCGCTGATCGTCGGCGCGGCTGTCTGCGCCGCGCCTGCCACGATGCCGCCCCCGGCGCCTGTCGCCGGGCTGCCACCGGAAGGGTTACCGCCGGGGCAAGAGATGAGAGCGCCAAAACTGGAGGTTGCGCCCGCCGTGCCGGTGTTCGCGCCTGCCGCGCCTCCGTTGCCTACCGCGCCGATAGTCACCGTGACACCGGAGAAGCCCGTTGTGAAGCGTACCTTTGCATAGGCGCCAGCGCCCGAACCGGTAGAGGCCGAAACCGTGGCCGCCGCCGTGGCCGCGATACCTCCTGAACCGCCGCCAGCGGCTTGCAGTTCAACGATTACGCTGTTTGTACCTGTGGTCGGAGTGTACGTACCTGTCGCGGATATAACCTGCACGCCGATCAGGCGCCCCGGAAACCCGACCAGGGTTGCGCCTGTTGCGGTGACCGTTCCCGTGAACGTCGGATTGTTGCTCGTTGCCGCCCCGATCCCCAACGGTGTTTCCGCCAACCACACGTCCGTAGAGCCGTCCGTCAGCAGCGTGACAGCGGTCGAGTTGTTCGTACCTTGGGGCAGCACAACGCCCGTTCCCGTTGAGCCGCCAGCGCCGTTACTGATCTTGACCGTGACGGTAAAAGCGCCCGTCGTGTTGTTCACGAACTCCGGACGACGGGACGCGTTGTTGAAATTGCCGTTCGCGAGGATATACGTGACGTTGCTGGTCAGTATGCCCGTCATGGTGATCGTGCGCTGCCCCGGTGGTACGTCCACGGCCTGCACCGTAGCGCCCGTTGTGTACCCCGTGCCGCCGTACAGAACTTCGATGCCGCCCGACTGTACAACCCCACCGATTACGTTTGTGATGCGGACGCGCGCGTCAAAATTTCCACCCGACACTAGCAGCATGTCGCCCACGGCGTAGCCTGTACCGCCGGAAATAACCGACACTACGCTACTGATTACGCCGCCAATCGTGAAAATAACGAACTGGACGCCAGTCCCCGTCACCGCCTGGTTGTACGTGCCGCCGGTGATGTGAAGCGGGACGTTTGCGGAAAAGCGGATAATCTGCTGATTGACGAAAGCATCCGTTGCCAGCTGCGTGCTGTTCTCTACGCCGTTACCCGTTACGCCCGTCACCGTAGCTGCAACAGTTGTTGTCGCAATGGTGCTACCAGTGATCGCGCCGCCAGTGTACGAAACACCAGACAGACTGCCCGATGTCGCATGCACTGCGCTGACGGTCGGATTCGGGTAAGTGCCGGAGAGGTCCCCGCCAGCGGGACCGCTGGGCGGAAGCGTGCCGATAAGTGGCCCGAGCACGCCGGCCAGTTGCAGCATCGAGTATTGGGCGAGCGTCGGGACGCTATTGACGATCTGGTAACCGACGACAATATCCCCGCTCTGCAAAGGCAGTCGGGGAGTGGGAAATTGTCCGAAGTTGATTGACACCGGCGATTCCTATGGAATGAGTGGGCCGCCTTCCGTATAGAACACAGTCTGCTGGTCCTGAATCTCCAGTTCCTGACCAGGAAGCCCCGGCTGTACCGATGCGAAGACGCCCTGCGGCAACACACTGGTCGGAAACGCAACCATAATATCGTTGACGAAGTCTATCAGAAACTCACCGTAGAAATCGGTGATAGCGTCCGTGACCGGGTTGACCACGAACTGGGGCGCCACGTCCGGACGACTCCACGGCACGGCTTGCGGGTCGGGGATGCCGCGAACAAAATCCTGCGGCTGGCGAATGTTCCAGTCCTGCCGGCACGTCATCACGCCATCCCATCGGAGTTTCAGATCCGTGGAGTGGTACTTCATGCCGCACACGTCGCATATGGCTAACCAGCTGCCTTTCTTCCAGAAGTCTGCGCGGCCCATCGCGCCTCCTTAGGCCGGTTTCAGCAGTTTCTTAAGTTTTAGGATCACGGTCCATGCGGCGTAGGTAGCAGGCGAACCGCTAGTGGACATCCCCAGCCCGCCCGTCGCGCCCGCCAAACCCGTCGGCGAATACATACCACCGAAGAACTCGAAAAACTTGTTCGCACGGCCAATCATGCTGTACGCGATGGAAGGCGTAGTCGCGTCCCAGAACAGGTCCACGCGCATCTGTGATTCCGTCTGCACATCCCACTCGATCCGCTCAATAGTGAAGCCAGTCGGGCGCTGCCCGGTTGCCTGATTCACGAATCCCACATTAGCCGGAAGAATGATCTGGGTGTACGCCAGATCCGTACCGCCCGTACCCGGACTCGCGCCTGTCGCACCGTTGTTACCTTCGATCCAGAGGATCGTATTGCGCGGCCCATCTTCCATCTGGCGCACTACAACGCTTGCTGCCATGATCTTTCCTTTAGACGCCCAGCGTCACGTTAATCCGCAGTTGGACGAGATCCGCCGGCGCAACCGCGAACGTGCTTACCAGCGACTGGCCTTGCAGTTCGGCGCTTACCGCGCTGCCATCGCTCATCGCGATCTGCACGATGCGAACCGGCATGGTAGAACCCGGCAACCCCTGCGCAATGAACAACGGCGCAAGCGCCGTCGTAAGCGAAGTGGTCTCACCGTCTCCGATCAGCGGAATGTTAAGCACAACCGGAGACGTGATCGCCATGATTAACGTTCGCGGAACGCGCCAACGAAGTCTACCGAGGCCGTCTTGATCGTTGTCGTACCCGCCTGCAACGCGACCACGGGGGCCAGAACCGTGGCCTGAAGCGTCGTGATAAGCGGCGCCGTGCTGATGATGTTCGGCGCACGGTTCGTCGAATTGGCTGCGCCCGTTCCGCTTTGCGGAATGTAGCTGACCAGCGACGGCGCAACCGAACCCGTGATCGTGACGCCTTGGAGCGTGTTACTCGCCCCGCCCGTCACATGGATGCCAACTTCGAAGAAGACGTTGTTCGCGAGCGTAATCGCAGAGACGGGAAACAGCGTAGTGGTCGTCACGCCGTTGTTCGCAACGTTCAGTGCGAGTTGCGTGCTGCCTGACGCCTTCGAAATCCACATGCCGTTAGCGGGGGCCGTGAACGGCGTCGCGGTGATCGGCATGAGGCCGGCGACGAACGCCGAATTCAGAACGTCCGACAGCGAAAGGCGCGCGACGAAATACGTTTTCTTGCCCGCCACAGGCGTGAAGCCAACTTGCGTACCTTGAATCTCTTCGAATTCAGCAGCTACGGCAGTGGTCGTCAATACGACCGTACCGCCGTCCGCAGAGCCGGCGGTAGCCGTGCCTGTACCTGTTACCGTCCAGCCGGAGGTAGCGGCAGGCAGGATATCGAAATCATCGAAACGCCGATGATAATAGAACGGATTGGGCAAACCCATGCCGCCAAAGAACTGCCACGGGGCACTTACCGAAAGACCTTGAGGGAAACGCGAGGGTGCAGCCATTATTTAACTCCGTCGAATCGCTTTTTACCAGCGCCTGAAAGGTAGGCGTGACAGGCGGCATCCGTGCCCGGCACGCTGGAAGGATTCTTCACCACGCCTTTCGGAGTGGAGATGACTTTACTGCGATCAGAACCGCCAACAATGCGCGCGGCGTCCTGAAGTACATCGGGGCGGTTCTTCTTGTTGCTCATGTCAGTACACCGTTTTGCGATGCTTGATACGGGAGGCCGGCGACGTTTTCTTCGCCGCGCCGCGCGCGGGCTTCGATACCGAAAGAAGCTTTTCCGGGCCGTCCATGCTGATCGACCCCTTAGCCTTCATCTTCTTTTTCGGCTTGTGGTCAGTCGGCGTGTTGATGTTCGCCTTGCGAGATTTCATGAACCTCTCCTCTGTGGAGTCGGATGTATTCTATCGCTTTTCGGATGCGCTCAGGGTCTTCTCCGAAAGCGCCTAGAGCGGTATTACACGTGGAGCAGAGGAGCCCTCGCACTTTGCCTGTCTTGTGGCTGTGATCGACTGCTAGGCGTGTTCTCGTGCTGCCGATAAACATTCTTTCCGGCCGTTTGCAGATGGCGCAAGCTCCATTCTGAGCTTTCAACATCGCATCATACTGTTCGTCCGTGATGCCGTACTTCCTGCGTAGATTCGCCTTGCGAGAGGCCCGGTTCCCGTACTCTTTCAATGTTTCGTCACCGCGCTTCGGCAGTTCGACTACGCGCCATTCGACATTGTCAGGGCCCCAAATCGCTTTGGTGTCCTTCCGGCACAGCCTATAGCCGGGTCCGGGGCTTGCACCTACGTCAGCCTTGAACCGCTCAAACGAATTCCATTCCGTAACTCGCTTGTGCTTCTTGTTCGCCCACGTGTTGTACATCTCATTGCCCTCTCGGGCCTCGATAGAAACGTTCTCGCGTTTCCATTCGCGTACGTAATGGGGTTTACACCATCCACGAACTTTGGCTTCGCGGTCACAGCCTTCGATCATGCACTTCATTTGGAGACTCCTTGCGTTAGGAGTCTCCATCTTACTTACCCTGAAATACTTCGTCAACTACTTTGTGAAATATTTCATGCTGCTCGAATTCGAAGTCAGAATCTACTCGAATTCGAGCTCAGCTTACGGGCCCTGTACGCCGAAAACCCCACGCCAGTCGGCCATGCCGACCGAATAACGTTCGTACGCCTTGTACTTCATATTGCCTGAGTCGAAGTCCCCGTCGTCGGCGTATTTAATCGGATTACGTTGGAACAAGATAGGTCCTTGTTTTGCCATGATATTTGTACGCACGAAGAACGAATGCGGTGCGGTTAAATACCTATTCATTTTTATGCCCTCGGGGAACATATTAAGGTATTTAAGCGCATTAATATCGTTATTCGCGGTTCCGGATTGGAAAGTGCTCTTCAGAATCCGCTGCGCGTTGAACATTTCCTGCGCCGGCACGATCAGCGAACGAGGCATCAACGAGATGCGATTGCCACGGTCATCCGTCGTCAACCACATCTGGATCGTCAAGTCCTCCAGTGCGGCTTCCGAGAGGTCAGCCGCGACCGTCAACGTGTTCGAACCCGTACCGCCGCCCTGAAGCGGGTGCGCGGTATTGATCAGCGAAACGCCGTCAGAACCGTTGTTCGTGAACATGTTGTTGTAGAAGTTCGCGACGATCGTTTCCTTCGTCTGACGGAAGGAGAAGCCGAGCGCTTCAGCACGTTCAGCGGCCACCTGCGGGTACAGGTTGTCGTCGATTTCTTCCTGCGTGACGATGTAGCCGAGGCCGTACGCGATGTGGATGAAGCGGGTAATGAAACCCTGCCATTCCGAATCGTAAGTCGTGGGCGTGCCTTCGGGCTTTGCGGGCGCCGGGGCGTAACCTACGATCTGCACGATTTCTTCGTACGCTTTCTTCGACGAGAACACGTCTACGAGTGCCTTCCATTCCTGGTTGGTCTCGTTGTAGCCCCGGCCAAAGGTTGCGAACAACCCCGGCCAGAGTAGTTTCGGCTCGCTGCCGGTTGTAATTACACCGCCTGCCATAGTATTTCTCCCTGATGGCC
>Ga0247674_1000081_pt1 | contig 10857 bp, 26 predicted proteins | sample CNK15_metaG_FD_183044 | JGI IMG/M metagenome (GOLD analysis project Ga0247674, IMG submission 183044) | Soil microbial communities from Purdue University Martell Research Forest, Indiana, United States - CNK15 | ecosystem: Environmental > Terrestrial > Soil > Temperate forest > Bulk soil...
CAACACGCTAACCTCACGCACCGGGATCTACGCGCGTGAGGGCCGGGCTTAGGCTGCCAATGACCGCTGCTTTTCCGTGGGCGGCTTGAGCGAGATTTCCGTTTCGAGCTGGAGCATGTGATCGATCTTTCCCTGCTCGACAGCGTTCGGATGCGCGACCGCCTTGAACTTCGTGATGACCGTTCCGCCGTCCTTGCAATCGAACGTGAAGCCACCGATCTCGACGCCTTCGAGCACGATGTCATTGCGGCCGCTCGCGCCGACGTGCAGCGTCAATTCATAGCCCGCGCCTTCCCAGTCGTACTTGATCGGCATGCCGAGCTTCGGCATCTTCAGGCAGACCAGGCCGTCCATATCGTCTTCGACGAGGCTAGGTTGCAGGCGTGCTTCGAGGTCGCGCGAGTAGAGCGCGTGGCGCAGCTGCGAATCGAATTCCGACAGGATGAAGTTGTTGCTGCTCATCTCGAAGGTGACGCAGCACGCGGCTATGCGTTCTTTCCCGCGCAGTTCGGACAGCACCGTGACGGCGACGACCTTGGCTTTGGTCATGAAGAGGCTGAACATCGGGGAATGCTCCTGTGGTTATGGTTAGGCGCCGAGCAAGATTTCCTTGCGGTCCTCGAATGCCTGCTGAAGCTTTTGAAGCTCTGCCTTCGGCAGATCCCGCGCGCTATCCATCACAAGCGCCAGAATTTCCATGTCGTCGGCCTTCTGCACCTGGTCGAGAAGATCCGCGTAGGCGGGCAGAATCGCGTCTTGCTGGGATTTGCGCTGGTCGGTGATCTCGCCCGTGGCGTAGTCGATTCCATCGCCGCTATCGTCGTTTTCGCTGGGCGTGATGTAGTCGCCTTCCAGCACGGTATCGAGCGCTTGCGATGTGCCGCGCGCGCCAACGTCGTCGATGGCCGATGCGGTCGCCAGTTCGATACTGACGGGCAGATACTTGAACAGCCGGCGAAGTACCGTCTTGCGGCCCATTTCCTCGTAGTGCTGACCCCAGACGGTCTTCGATTTGTCACGTGCGAATTTGTAATTCTGGCTCGCGTCGCGGATCTCGTTCACATCTTCGGCGCTCATAACATCGAATGCGTGGCCGCCGCCGACCAGCTTCGCGACCGCATAGAACTCAGTCACCGCACCGCGATTCGAGCGAGCGGGGCGATGCTCAAGCTTTTCGTCGAGGCCGAACGCATAGTCGAAATGGTCGTTGGCATGCACGGCATGCGCCGAAATGCTGATGACTTGGCCGGAGCGGCGCGCGAGGTCAATCAGGCCTTTGTAGCCGATGACGATCTGGGTCTCAACCTTGTCGGTCACCCAGTCGCCGCCCACCTTCTTCTTCTTTTCAAACGGAATCAGGTAGGCGTGGCCGAGCGGCGTGTTCGGCTCCAGACCCAACTGCGAGCACTGCACGACCGCGCCCATCAGGGATTCGACCGTGCACTCCATCAGCTTCGGCGTCGTGCGCAGCGCGCCGAGCGCGATCTTGAGCATGCGATCCGGGCTGACGTGCTTCGGCAGCACAGCGGCGAGCGTCGATTTCTGCGACTCGAAGAACGTCTTGACGCTGCCGATACCGGCGTCGCGCGCGACCATCTTCGACGTTTGGCGCAGGGTGGCGAGATTGGTTGTTTGACCCACGATTTTTATTCCTCGGTGATAAGCGCCCACTGCGGCAGGCGGATGATGTCGATGCCCGTCGAATACCCAGGCCACTTGTTGGTACGCTCGCAATAAGCGTATGTAGTCAGATTCCTGCGGTACTTCTGGCGGCCCGATTCGAGGCTTTCTTCGTCGAGCATGAAAGCGTTGGCGGCGTACGGATAATCGGTTTCGACTGCAAGAAAAATGAAACCGAGCACTTCCATGCCGCTGGCCTTTTCGTAGCCGTCGCTGTAGAACGCGGCCTGCACGTCGTAGCGCTTGCGTGCTACCTGCCGACGGAACTCATTCGGTGCCGCGCTGCTGAACGTCTTGACATCAAGCAACAGGACTGCATCGGCGCGTACCGGATTAACGAAGTCGGGACGGCATCGGCATGCAACGCCCGTTTCTTCGTCGGTCCAGAAGGCCGACACTTCCGGCATGCCGTTGGCGAGCGCTTCGCCTATCTCCGGCAGCGCACGCACCGAAACCGCCTGGCGCGTCGCCGCCTCGTACTGATCGTGCTGGATCGCTACGCGGTCTGGATGCGCTTCGACGAACTCTTTCCAGAACTTCGTGTTGCGGTTCACGCTCGGGCCGATGACATAGCGCTTCTCGAAATCGGCAGGCTCAAGAATCGCGCAGTGCGCCAGGTTGCCTTCGAGCTGGCCTGACTTCGCTACAGGTGCCGGCCGGTTCGGATCGCGGTGGCGCGCGAAGAAGATCGCGGGCGACAGGTCGAGCGTGTCGAGTTGCGATTTGCTGACCGGTTCCATGGCGTGGTACTCGTCGATGTCAAGGTCGGTGATGATCACGGCAGCCTCAGAACGGGATATCCGGCGACATGTAATCGACGCATTTCATGTCGTTCACGGCGCGCATCGTGTCTGCCTGCATCACGAAGAACTCGTTTCCCGGATGGGCGCGCGCAAGGCGTTCAGCTTCGCTCACAGCGCTAGCGCGCACTTCGTGTCGATAGCTCGGATTCGTCGGTCCCGTAGGGCTCCAGACGATGAAGAAGGCATCCAGATAGTTGCTCATACAGCACCTTTCGAGTAGTGGGCGGGTTGAATGTCATGCGCGACGTTGCCCAGCACGTCGTATGCAGCCATCAGGACGGCCGTTCCTGCGAGCACCGCAACGATGGCGAACCAGATAAGCAGCAGGTGCGCGAGGCCTTTGACGAAGCTCATGCGATGCCTCTTGCGGCGCAGTAGCCGAGAAAGATTCCGAATGCGATCCCGATGCTCCAGTCGATTGCGGTGCGCATATCACCCTCCAAAGAACGAGAAAGCCGCGTCGACGAAACCTTGGCCCATGAAGAGGACCAGCAGCAGCAACGCGAGAAACGTCATCGCGAGTCCAAGGTGCAGGCCGGTCTTGAGGTCGGCGACGATGTCCGATTTGGCGAACGTGCGGCGATCGCGATATTGCCTGCGGCGAAATTGAGTGACCATGGCCATGTCATGCCTCGATGGCGAGATAGGTCTGTATTTGGCGGTCGATCTCCGTCACGCGTTGGTTGAATTCGGCCATGAGGCGCTTCTTTTTGGCTTCAAGTCCCTTTACCAACTCGGCGCGCGGGTCGAATTCTTCGGGTACTTCGAAGGGGAATTCGACTGGGCCAATAAGCACGTAATTTTCGAAGTGTTCCCTTCCAGCGAGGATTCCGCTCTCGCGGTATTCGAACTTTGGTCCGTCGACGTACTTCAGCGTCTGTTCATCAAAATGACGCGTCCCGACTGCATAGATGAAACCCTTGATTTCCACTTGCATGTCAGTCCCCTTGCATTTGTTTGAGATTGCCTCCGCGAACCACCAGGTAGCCGCAGAAGCCGATGAATAGCCAGATGGCGGTGTAGATCCACATGTCAGATACTCTCGCCACATTTGCCGCAGACCTCAGTCGGCAGCGAGTGAAAGCCGAACTCATGGTCGAAGCCTTCGTCGATTTCAACCGTTGGCACATCGCAGACGCATCCCTTGCAGAAGCCGTAACGCTCTTCCGGGTCCGCGTGCTCGCGCGCTTCTTCGCGCTCTTCGCTTGTCATCCAGACCATGCTCATCCCCAAACGATGTGGCGATAGTCGACGGTGCGACGAATCACCCAATGACGGCGCAGCTCAGTCGCTTCCATGTTGTGGCAGCACACTTCGAGGTAGCCGCCACTGAGCAAGACCAGAACGGTGTGTAGGCGATTGAAGTTCATCATTGGTCTCCATCCAGCACAGCATCAAATTGCGAGCGCTCGCGCAGCGTCTTGATTGCTTCCGCCGTGAACTCGCTATCTGGCGCATGGCCGAACCACTCGCACGCGGCGACGACACCGTATTTGCGGATCGTGTTCTCGAACTCATCGTTGGGAACGACGGCCTTGACCAGCGGAATCTCGCCAGCACCGCCAAATGTGATCTCGCTCATCACTCACCTCCAGCCAGACGGCGCTTGACGATCGATTCCTTCGCCTGATCCAGCAGGCAGAAGATCGTGTGCAGATCGCTCCTGTTCGAGCGGGCCAGCGCTTCCATGAATGCCTGACGCTGCGCCGGCGTAAATTCGCAGCACTCTTCCAACAGATCGCCGAAGCTGACGTCGCGCTCGATCGCTTCGCGGCGATCCCATGCGGCTGCGTCGGCTTCGTCTTGCGCGTCCTTCTGGGCATCGAACAGCCAGTCGACGCTCTTCGTCGTGCGGCTGATTACCGGGGGGGTGTAGAGGTTTGCCATCTGGTCTCTCCGTCGCGGCTGGGTGCCGCTGATGAGAACCAGTGTAGTGTGCTTTACTCTTATGGTCAAGTGAACTTTACTGTCGGGACGAAAAAAAGCCCGCATCTCGCGGGCCGGGTTATGTTGACTTCACATCTGGGCTGGTGAACTTGCCTCCCTAGCTATCTGAAGCGCAATCATCAAGCACTCGATCAATCGTCGTTCTCGTTTGCTTTCTTCCTCGCTGCGCTTCCCTCGGACGGTGGACTTTTTACACTTCAGATCCCTACCTGTTTCGATAGGTATCACATTGTTTTGTTTGGCGGGTATATCGACCACGGTTACCCCCAGAATGTGGTCAAGTTGACAGGGATAATTGTCAGGTTTGGTCTGACGTATGAATAATGTACCCGTTTACAATTAGTGTTTACACGGGTTTACCCTGTTTTTTCAGCAATTTTCTTCGGAAGCAAACGTTGGATGAAGAAAATTACGTCTTCCCGCCGCTCTCCGCCCGCTAAATCCAGCTCTACGAGCGCATCTATGATTTCCCGCATTTCGGGAGACACCTGCTGGCCTGAGTGCTTCGGCTTGCGGCCGTAGGCTATCCATTCCGGGTTGTAGCCGTACTCGTTGCCGATCTTCTGCGCATGCAGGAAGTCGATGTCCTGTGTCGGCCCATTCTTCCATAGCCCCACGGCGGTCTTAGACACGCCGGCCACGCGCGCCAGCTCGACCTGGCTGATGCCTTTCTCGGCAAGGATCGTTCGGATTCGTTCTGAGAGGTTCATGTCAAGTAGGCTACATTTTGGCCGGTAAAGCATGCTTCCCAAATCGGGTAAAGTGCACTACACTGATGCTCACTGACTAGTGGAGTGCGTATGTCGATGACCAAACAGCAGGCCGCAGAAATATTCGAGAGCAAGGCCGCGCTCGCGCGTGCCCTTGGCATCTCTCGTCAGGCGGTCAATCAATGGCCCGAGGAACTCGAAGAGCGGCAGATCAATGAAGTGATCGGCGCCGCTGTTCGCCTCGGGAAAACCGTCCCTGATGGCTTTATCCCGGCACCTGCCGCCTAACAACAACGAGGTACACCGTGAGCACAGTGTCGGCTGAGGTGTCTGAAAAGGCACGCAAGTACCGCTCGCTCGCTTTGCAGGCCGTTGCACGAATCGGCCAAAACGCGATCGGGGATGCCATTGGCGTCTCTGGATCGACGGTCTCGCGCTTTATGAGCGACGAGGAAGAGAAAGACATGATGCGCGCGCTACAGATCCTTGCAGCGGCCGGCCTGAAGGTAGTGCCGGGCGAGATGCAGTGCTTTCCGCCGAGGAAGGTAGCAATCCTCATGGAACTGGCGCGCGATCACCTGAACCAGCTCGAGAACGTCGAGCAACTTTCGTGGGATTAAGAATGAGCATCAAGATGAAAGCTCAGTTCGAAACTGAGGTCTATCTGTCGAAAGGCGGTTATTTGACCCTGAAGCAGTCCGATCCACTCGGCGGTGACGACACGATCGTTTGTCTCACGCACGACCAGGTGAAACTGCTTGCGAAAGAGTTTCAGAAGTGGGCGAAGAACGGCGATTGGTGGTGTGCAATCGATCGTGCCGAGGACGATTGCTGACCGTGAACGAAGAAACGCCACAACTCGAAGATGGATACACGCGGCTCGCCAATGAGCTGTTCGATGCGATTTTGGCGTTTCCTTTTTCATCGCGCCAACTGAAGGTTTTGATGACTGTGATTCGGAAGACCTACGGGTACAACAAGAAACGTGATGATATGTCTGCGTCGCAAATCGCCGCTGTCTGCGGCATCGCACGCCCGCACGTTGTTAAAACGCTGGGCGAACTAGCGGAGATGAACGTGATCCTGAAGCAGTCAGGGAAGTTCGGGTCGGTCATTGAAGTCAACAAGAAATATCGTCTCTGGGGTAGTACTAAAACGGTATCACCTAGTACCGAATCGGTATCACCTGCTAGTACCGAATTGGTACTGGTACCGAATCAGTATCACGTGATACCGAATCAGTACACAGCTAGTACCGAATCGGTATCAGAGCTAGTACCAAATCGGTACACACAAAAGACAACCTCAAAAGACAACCAACAAAAGAACGTCGCGAGCGACGTGATTGCCTACCTGAACCAAAAGGCAGGTCGCAAATTCGAAGCAGTCCCTGCGAACACGAAGCTGATCCTCGCACGGCTCAAGGAAGGCGCGACTGTTGAGCAACTGAAAGCCGTCGTGGATGCCAAGGTCCGCGATTGGTTGCACGACCCGAAGATGAGCCAGTACCTCCGGCCTGCCACGCTCTTCAACGCCGAGAAGTTCGGCCAGTACTGCGGCTCGCTCGGCTCGCGCATGAACGGTTCTTCCGTTGCCAGCGACTACGACAATCTGACGCGAGGTGCCCTGTGAACCTCCCGAAAAACGGTCAGTCGCTCGTCGACCTCCGCATGCGCGGCACCGTGCCAGAACTTCCTGTGCTCGTCTCGCTGGCTGGCCCGCTCGATTTCAACAACGTCACGCTGCAGGCTGATGCGGGCGCCGCTTACGACTGGCGGCTCATTGCCGGGCTTGAGGTCGAGGTCTTCACGTCGGTGTCGGTCAATTTCCTGAAGGTGCTGCGCACGCTGGTCGACATCGCAGCGGCGGTGCCTTCCCGCATGGTCCTGACCTTCTCGGAAGGCGCTCAGGTCGAGTGCGGCGAATCCCGCGTCGTGCATCACGCAGACGGTGATTTCGCGCTCTTCGACTGGTTCCCGATGGCTGTCGGTCCGAAGGCGTATGTGGCCGGTTCCGTGGTCGAAAAGCAGCTTTGGAAAGCAATTGCCGACGGCCGTATCCCGATGCCGTTCGATAAGGCGCGAGAGGTCGTCGGTGAAATCCTCAAGGAGAAGCAGCAATGCGCATGATTCCGGACAACATCGACTGGCAGGCGTACGTCAACGATGCTGACGACGGCCGTGCAGATGTCCGCCCCGCGTCCGAATGGGCTGACGAGGTCGTGAAGTTTTTCCATAGCCACGACGAGCAGATCGTCGGCCAGTGCACGCCGTGGGCCAAGGTTGGGGAACGCATGATGTTCCGCCCTGGTGAGGTGACGTTGTGGCCCGGCGTCAACGGCCACGGCAAGTCCGGCGTCGTCAACTTCGTCATGCTCAATGCGATCGTCGACGGCTGCAAGGCTTGCATCGCCTCGTTCGAAATGAAGCCGGAAGTCACGATGCGCAACCTGAACCGTCAGGCTGTCGGCTCGTTCGTTCCGACCGTCGAAGCGATCAACGCCTTTCACCGCTGGACTGATGACCGCCTGTGGCTCTACGCGCATCGCGGACAGGTCACGCCTGAGCGCATGCTGGCCGTCACACGCTACTGCCGCAAGGAGCTTGGAATCGACCACATGGTGATTGACAGCCTGATGAAGTGCGGCCTCGCACCGGATGACTACGCCGGCCAGAAGAACTTCGTCGACGCGCTGTGTGTGCTGGCGCGTGACACCGGCATTCACATCCACCTCGTGCACCACATGCGCAAGGGCGAACGCGAGTTCGACACGCCGGACAAGTTCTCGGTCAAAGGCGCGGGCGAAATCACCGACCTCGTCGACAACGTCGTGATCGTGTTCCGCAACAAGCGCAAGGAAGCGCAGATCGAGACCGAAACCGATCCGGTCAAGATAGAGGCATTGGTCAGCGTGCCGGACTCGACGCTGATCGTTGCCAAGCAGCGCCATTTCTCGTGGGAAGGCCGAATCAGCCTGTGGTTCGACAAGACGAGCCTTCAGCTGATGGAGCACCATGACGCGGCGCGACGCCATATCGATTTCGCAAACAGCGAGTGGAGGATGGGATGGAGTCGATGATCCCGTCCACTACGCCGCGCGCGCATGCGCGAGAGGTTGCGCCCGGCCTGTCCCAAGCGCTCGTCTTGCCCCTGCCGCCCTCCGTGAACACCTACTGGCGCAAGTCACCGCGCGGCATGTACATCACGAAATCGGGCGTCGACTTCCGCAAGCAGGTAGCCGAGATCGTGGCCGAGCGCAGCGCACTGAAATTCGGCACATCGCGGCTCTTCATGGCCGTGCGGCTGTGCATGAGGGATCGACGTGCATCGGACCTCGACAACCGCATGAAGGCGCTCTGTGACGCGCTGGAGCACGCGGGCGTGTTTGACGATGACGAGCAGATCGACGAGCTGGTGATTGTGCGCGGGCCGATCGTGAAGGGCGGCGAGTGCTATGTGGTGATTTCGGAGAGGGAGACGACGTGAACCAGCTTTCAAACGGTTTGACTCTGCTTCAGCAGAACCCAGATTTCGCCGTAGACCTACGGAGCGGCAAATGGCACGGCTGGCTATTTCGTCGTCATCCTGACGGGCAATGGGTCAGCGATCGAAAGCTAGTCGCGTGGGAAATCATGCAGGCCGAAGATCAGCGCGATCAAGGAATCGTCATTCAGAGAGAAGCATGAGCCTTGTCATCGTGCCGACTTCTCTTGAAGAGGCGAACGCGTTCGTACAGCAGTTGCACCGCACGCACGCCCCTGTTATCGGCCACAAGTTCAGCGTCGCTGTGGCTGATGAGGCAAGCAAGGTGCGCGGCGTCGCGATCGTCGGCCGCCCGGTCGCGCGCGGCAACGATGACGGATGGACGCTCGAAGTCAATCGCTGCTGCACTGATGGCGCACGCAATGCATGCTCGATGCTCTGTCGGGCCGCTTGGCGGGCCGCCAAGGCGATGGGATACCGGCGCGTCATCACGTACACGAAGCCGGAAGAGGGCGGCGCCAGCTTGCGCGGTGCCGGTTTCACGCTGGTTGGAGAGCGTGGTGGTGGCAATTGGAACACGCCGAGCCGTCCGCGCATCGATACCGCAGCTGCAATACGCGGCCAGAAACTGCTTTGGGAGGTTGCATGAACCTTTACCGATCGGCGCTCGCCCCTGTGTTGACGAAAACCGAGCGCGAGAAGCAAGACGAACTCAACCGCATCGCCGAAGCCCGCGCCATCGCCGCGCCCGACTCGTGGCCCTGGCCGATGTCGGAGGATGCGAAGCGGTGGGTCGCGACCGTATGCAAGCAGAAGGCTCAGCGCGGTCTCGACGACATCAAAGCAGCCAACGCCGCGCGTAAGCCCGTCGGCGAGCAGTTTGACCACGAAGAGCATGAGCGGTTTATGAGGGGGCTGGGATGAAATCAATGCAACAGATGGGCGAAGCAATGATCCGCAGGGCGGCCGCAGAGCGCGAATCCAACGGGACTGAATGGCCGCGACCCGTCATCGTTGGGATTGGAGTTGTTGCTATCGCCTATTCGCAGGATGAGGCGGACGAACTCAAGCGCACGAACCGGGACGCATGGGTCTTCGCAATCGTCGTTAATGTCGCCCTCATTGCCGCACTCGCCATTTTTATCGGTCTTTGATGAGGGGATTGTGATGAAGCTCTACACCAGCCCGGCAGGCATCGCATGCGCCGACTGCGGCTACGCGGTCAAGTTCGATTACGAGCCCACGTGTTGGAAGACTGGCGTCATCTTCGGCAAGTGCATCAACGGCAAGTGCGCGAACCATAACCGCATCTTCAAATTTCCTCTGACCTCGGTTGAGGTCGATTTCGTCGAACAGGAGTAGCCATGCAAACCATCATCGACATCCTCGCGCACAGCCTCGAAGACGGCGCGACGCTTCAGGTCACATCGCATAACGCATCAGACGGCAAGCCGCGACGCACGGACGCCAACCTTGGCCCGAACAGCTCGGCACGCGTCGAGATGGCCGATGACGAGGTGATTGTGATTCGCAAGGTCAGTGGGCAGTGATGGGCATCTCTCGCCGCACCAGCCTTGCGCAGAAGCGCCGCTGGCGTCCATCGCTTATCGAGATAGTGGCGAAGACATGCCGGAAGCATACGCCAGCGTTGATGGCGAACATCGTGAAGCACAACGCGCTGTTTCGGCGCCTGCGGGAGATCGACTGATGAAACTCTGCAAAGACTGCGAGCACTACCAACCCCCGCATATGACCGGGAAGTGTTCGATAGAGGAATGGTGCTCTGTACGCCTTCCTGGTGTCGAACCAGAGTTCGATCCGGTTACGGGGCGTGAAGACAAGCAACGGCACAATCCGCGAGGAATGCGATCGACAGAAGGTGGCGCCTGCGGTCGAGAGGCTCGCCTTTTTGAAGAGCGGCATTCGCTTCTCAGGCGTCTATTGGGCTGAGTTCCACGCTACGCCGATGCGTACTCGGCCGCTGGCTCCCTGCGATACGGGCACGAACAACGGGGAAATCATGGACAGAATCGACGAGCTGCTTCTTGACTGGTACACGCATTCGCAGAGCTACACGCCAGCGCTCGGCTACGGTCGGGCTGATCCTGCGTGCCGCGAATTCCGCACGAGCCGGCAATGGATGGATTTCGACGATCTGGATGCGGAGGTAGAGCGTAACAGGCAGGCGGCCGTCGCTAAGACAGTCGAGCCAATGGTGATGAAGCTGGATCTGC
>Ga0247674_1000082_pt1 | contig 10671 bp, 15 predicted proteins | sample CNK15_metaG_FD_183044 | JGI IMG/M metagenome (GOLD analysis project Ga0247674, IMG submission 183044) | Soil microbial communities from Purdue University Martell Research Forest, Indiana, United States - CNK15 | ecosystem: Environmental > Terrestrial > Soil > Temperate forest > Bulk soil...
GACGGATTGTGGATATCTCTCTTGACGATCGCCGTAACGTAAAACCTTCCTCCATCGGGCCCGACCTCCCCCCTTCCTGCCCGCCACATTTTTGGTATCATGGTCTCGACATGTTGCCCGCCGCCGGCGCGAGCTCAGCTCCTCCGCCCGCGCGGTCGCGCGTGATCTTTGACAGGAGAAGACCATGAAGACCGCTGACGCGGGCGCGAACAAGTGGCGAGACCGCTTCGGCAGCTCGGCCGATCACTACCGCAACGGCGTGCAGAGCACGACGAAGGACCCGACGGCCGCAGCGGCCGCCGCGGTCAACATCTGGGCGACGAAGGTCTCGTCGCAGGCCACGCGCGACAAGTTCGCGCGCAAGCTCCAGAAGGTCAGCAAGGCCGACTGGCAGGCCGCGGCCGTGAAGGGCGCTGACCGTCTTTCGGCCGGCGCTGACAAGGGCGCGCCGAAGTACCTGAAGGCGGCCCAGACGCTCTACCCCTACATCTCGACGGTCGTGGGCGGGCTGCCCGCTCGGACCGGGACGATCGACGGATCGATCGCGCGCTCGACCGCGATGATCCGCGGCATGTCCCAGTACAAGGGGTAAGCCGATGCCACCAACATCGGACGCGGGAAAGGTCCCCGCCCACATCCAGGAGCGGATCGACGCCGGCAAGGCGAAGCTCGAAGCCGCCGGGCTGGAGCTCCGCCCCGACGAGTTCATGGACCCGGAGACGATGCGGCCGGTCAAGCGCGAGGACGCGCTCGACCACGCCGAAGCGCTGTGGGGCCGCGCCGGCGGCTTCGACCCCACGGTCCTCAGCAGGGAAGGGCGCGAGCGCGCCGAGTACGTCCGCGACCAGTACAAGAAGAAGGGGGGCTAGTCGGATGGGTCAGCATCTGATCGCTTGGAGCCAGTCGATCACGTCGACGGCCATGGCCGCGCGCAACGCGGTCCCCGACCCCTCGGTCCGGGTCAGCGGCGTCGACATCCTCATCCCGCCGATCTTCAGCAAGCTGTGCATGGCCTACGGCCAGGGCGTGAACCTGGCGCAAGCACAGTTCCAGAGCCCGACCCTGCGCCGGCGCTACCCGCTCGACGTGTCGCCGATCGACATCGCCGCCACGCCGACCGGTCCATTTGCGCCGCTCATGGACCTCACCAGCCGGCCCATCGACCTTGACGTCGGCGAGCAGTTGGAAGCCTTCCTCGCCGACACCGCGGCGGGCGCGAACATCGTGCGCGCGCTCGCGTGGCTGACCGACGGCGACTTCTCGCTGCCGGCCGGGCCCATCTTCACCTTCCGCACCACGGCGAGCGCGACCCTGGTCGCCGAGACCTGGACCAACGCCTCGCTCACGCTTTCCAACCTGCTGCCCTACGGCACCTATGCCGTCGTGGGCTTCCGCGCGGCCAGCGCGACGCTCATCGCCGCGCGCCTGGTCTTCCCCGGTCCCATCTTCGCGCGGCCCGGCGTGATCGGCACGACCACGGCGAGCCAGCTGGACGACCGCCGCTTCCGCTTCGGCGCATTCGGCAACCTCGGCCAGTTCGTCAGCATCGCGCCGCCCACGGTGGACTTCTTGGCCACAGCTGGCGATACTTCCGAGGTCGTGCACCTCGACCTGGTCAAGGTGGCCTGACCTGACCCTCGGCAATGACGTGCCGGCCGCGCCGGCAACGATCCCCGCCCCCGGCGAGGAGCTCATCGTCCCGCCGGGCGGCGTGGGGTCGGCACCGCGGACATGGCGGCCGTCGTTCGACGAGTTCGCCGCGCTCCCTGCGGCTCAGCAGGCCTCGATCAAGCGTTTCGGCCGCCTGACACGCCTGGTCCTCAATGACGGCACGCTGAACGCCGCGACCAACGCCAACATCGTGCCCAACAACCCCGACCGCGTCAGCCTGCTGATCCAGAACACCGGACAGGCCAACAACCTGACCGCGGTCGGCGACGCGACCCTCGGCGTGACCCAGGGCTCGGTGCTCGCGCCCAACGGCGCGTACAGCTCCGACATCGTCACCGACGGCGAGGCCGTCACGCGTTCGGTGTTCGGCATCTCGACCGCCGGCACGACGTGGCACTCGGAAGAGACCATCGGTTACGGCCCGCTCATCATCCTGCCCCCCGGCGTGGCCGGCATCTAGGGGATCGGGCGTGGGCAGGGTCAACAATCCCGCGACGGTCGGCGGCAACCTCGACGTCGCGGTCAGCACGCGCTACGCGCGGCCGCAGGCCGCGACCTTCCAGAACGAAGGGTCCGGGACGAACCAGGGCGCGGGCACCGTGCTTGTCGACACCGGCGCGCTCGCCGCGGGTGAGTACGAGTTTGAGATCACGGTCGTAGCGACCGCGACCGGCGTGACCGGGCAGAATGGCGCGATGCAGGTCCAGCACCGCAACGCGGCCAACAACGCCAACATCCGCGTTGTCGACCTCTTCACGCTCCTGACCAACAGCGCGACCCTCCAGCTCGTCGCGGCGACACACATCCATTGGATGCGCTTCACCATCGCGGCCAACGAGCGCGTGCGGCTTCTCAAGGCGAACGCCGACGCGGCGACCGGCGGCACGTCGTGGTCGCTCACGATACGGCCGATCTAGGCGTGGCAGTTCAGCGCGTCCGGTACATCATCACGACCGGCGCCGGGGCCGTGACCGCGGTCGGGACCATGACCTACGACGACGTCTCCGCGGCCAACGCGCTCGCGGCGCTCAGGGCGGCGGCGCCGGGGGGCACCACCGTGCGCAGCGTGCCCGACGCGCAGGACCATCCGGCGATCGGCACGTCACCGGCCCTTGTCGGCCTGGTGCCCCTCTGAGATGAGCGGGCTCGTCGCTCCGCGTCGGTCTGATGGTGCCCCGACATGAGCGGGCTCATCATCCTGCCGCTGCGCCTTCGTCCCGACGTGTCGGACCTCCAGGGCAAGATCGTGCCCGGCATTCCCTTTGTGGCGCCGACCCCCGGCACGCTGGCCCAGCGCGACGACATCATCGCGCTGTACCGGAAGTACCTGCACCGCGACCCCGAGGACGAGGGCGCGATCACCGGTCGCATCGGCCGGCCGCTCATCGACGTCGAGCTCGAGATCGCCACCAGCGACGAGGCCCTGGGCATCGGGCTGTCGACGCCGCCGGCGCCGAGTGGCACCGTCGAGCCCATCGTCCCGCACACCATCACGCCGTGGGGCGAGCGCGTCGGGCAGCTCCTGGCGACGTACATGGCCGTGGAGCTCGGCATGGCCGCGCCGCCGGCCGAGGCCTTCGTCCCACTGGGCATCCAGGCCGACATCGAGGACGCCGGCGGCACCAGCTACGGCGCCCAGACCAACAACCCACTGAACCTGCGGCCGCGCGAGGGTGATCCCTGGCCCGGACAGACCGGCATCTCGCCGGGCGGCTTCTCGGAGTTCGACACCCTCGACCACGGCGCCAAGGCGTGCGCGCTCAACTACACCAGCGCCGACAGCGCCGGCTACTACGCCGCGGTCCGCGGCGCCTTCCTCGGCGGCGACCCCATCACGCTCGCGCGCGCGATCGACGCGTCACCATGGAACGCCGGCGGCTACGGCGGACGCATCGAGGCCGGCACGCGCGCCGCGCTGGCCGGCTAGTGGCGCAGGGCGACTTCGACATCAAGCTGACGCCGACGCAGTTCCGTCAGCTGCTGTCCGCGCGCGAGGACGTCGACGCCGGCCACCGCCTCTTGGACAAGCTCCAGGCCGCGGGCATCGACGTCACCGACGCCCGCGCGGAGCTGAACCGGCGCGACGGCATCCGCAAGGGCCTGCTACAGCACTTCTCACCCACGGGCGCGGCCGAGACCGGCGGGTCCTAAGTCGTGGCGATCGACGATCGCCGCGACAGCGCCGGCCTTCTCGCTCAGGAAGAGGCTGACATCGCCGCGGCCGTGGCCGCGGCCGCCGCCTTCCGACAGGCTCACCCGACGATCACGGACGCGATCTGGCGCGAGCTCTCGCGCCTAGGCGGCGTGCTGCAGGGACACCCCGGCATGAGCGTTGGCGACTACATCACGCTGAACCAGGCGCGCCTGGGCGCGCTCGGCCCGCAGCTCGCCGCGGCCGCGAGCGAGCTCGGCGTCAGCACCCAGCGCCAGGTGCGCGACGACTACGTCCCGCCGGCGGGGGCGACCTGGACCGCGCGGGTCGTCGACTCCAGGGGCACGACCGTGCGCCGCGTGTTCAGCGACGGCCTCGCGGTCGATCCCGAGGCCATGGCCGCGGCCGGCTGGACGCGCCTGCCCGACACGCGGATCGTGCTCGGCGGTCCGCCGCAGCTGCGCGCCGATCAGGTCGCGTGGTCGGCGACATATGTGTCCCAGCCGATCACCGGCAGCGGGCCCAGCGGCCGCGAGGTCCATCCCACGACCGAGGCCGACGTCGTCTACTGGTTCATGAAGTACCTCGACCGCCGGCCCGCATGGGAAGAGGTCGCCGGGCGCCTGGGCGTCGACAGCGACGAGGTCGAGGCCGAGATCGCCAACAGCGACGAGGCCAAGGCCGTCGCCGCATCCAAGGGCGTGCCGCCGACGTCGGGGCCTGGAGCGCCCGCGGCGCCACCCACGTCGGGACCGGGTCCGTATCCGACAACACCGGGAGGGCTCGCGGGGCCCAGCACGGTGCCGACCACGGTGCCCGGCCTCGACCAAACGGTCCAAGAGGTCCTGGCCGACGTCCTCGGTCGCCTCGGTCAGCTGCATGCGCAGATCGACCAGGTCGCCGCGGCGAAGGAAGACGAGGTCAACGCGATCATCCGGAAGATCGCGCCCAACGTCGACAAGGTCGCGGCGTCGATCGCCAAGGCGGCGGCCAACGCGGTCGACCAGATCCTGCCGGGCGTCGGCAACATCTTCCTGAGCGCCTTCGCCGACGTCGAAGCCTTGTTCAGCGCCTTCCTCAACAGCGCGGCGGACGTCGACGACGTCGCGGGCGCATTCGCCGGCGTGATCAGCGGCAACGCCAACCCCATCTACCAGTTCATTGTCGGGACGCTTCTCAGCGCCGGCGGCGGCATCGCCAAGCAGACCCTCGACGCGCTCGCGGCCGACCGCAAGGACCCGCCGCCGCCGCCGCGCACCCTGCCGCTCGACGACGACGACCTGGGCCCGGAGCTGGTGCCGACCATCCCACCGGTCTTCGACCCCAACAGCCCCATCAAGGGCTTCGCCGAGACGCTGTACAAGGCCCTGGGCGTGCTCACCGGCCTGCTCGCGATCCTGGAGCCCGGCGCGGAGCTCACGCGTCAGGTGGCCTGGGCGACCGTGCCGATCCGCATCCCGGAGCCGGGGTCGCTCATCGGCGCGCAGGTGCGCGGCTACCTCTCGCCCGCGGCCGCCGAACAGCTCGCGCTGCGCCACGGCCTCGGCCCGGACGCGCATGCGATCGAGGTCGAGCTGGCCAAGACGCGCACCGACGCCGGCACGCTCCTGGAGCTCATGCGCCGCGGCGAGATCGACCGCGACGAGCTAGAGCGTGGGCTAAAGCGACTGGGCTTCGACCAGCTCGCGCGCGCGCAGCTGGAGCGCGCCGCGCGCCGGCTGATCGGGCTCGACACCATCGCCGTGCTGTCGGACCGCCTGGCGCAGTCGACCTTCCCCGATCCCACGTTCACCGGGGTCGACGAGATGCCGGCCGAGTTCGTGCGCGAGGCCTCGGCCGCGGGCCTCAAGGCCGAGGACGTGCGCCGCGCCTGGGATGCCCACTACCGCGCGCCCGACCCGGCGCTGGCCGCGCAGCTGCTGCACCTGCGCAAGATCCCACCCGAGGCCTATCACGCGGCCGTGCGGGCGTCGGGTCTTCCGCCGGTGTGGCGCGCCGCGATCGAGGCCGCGGTCTACAACCCGTACGGTCGGCGCGACTGGCTGCGCCTGGTCAAGCTCGGCCTGATCGATCACGCGGGCCTGGTCGCGTCGATCATGGACAACGGCTACGACGCGCAGCGCGCCGAGGTCCTGGCGACGATGATCGAGAAGCTGGGCGCCGAGGACCGTTCGGCCGAACAGAAGCGGATACGCGCCGGCATGACGAAGAGCGTCGTCGAGCTGTACCAGCAGGGCGCGCGGCCGCGCCAGGTGGCGCACGACTGGTTGATCCGCCTGGGCAACGACGAGGACGAGGTCGAGGCCTTCCTGAACGAGGCCGACTTCCGCCGCGAGCTCGACTACATGCAGCAAGCGATCAAGGCCGTGCGGCCGCTCTATGTCAGCAAGGAATGGGACTGGCCTCGCGCATCCAACGCGCTGGCTCAGGCCGACGTCGGCGAGGATCACCAGGCGCAGCTGCAGAAGGTCTGGGACCTCGAGCGCGAGCTCGCGGAGCTGAAGCCTCACCAGGTCAAGGCGCGCGACCTCACCATCGGCGAGCTGACCGAGGCCTTTGTCCTGCGCGCGATCGACGAGCGCACCTTCCGCGCGCGGCTCACGCAGCTGCACATCCCCGACGAGGACCTCGACGTGTACGTCTTCCTCGCGCTGCATCGTCAGGCCAAGGAAGAGCTGGCCGACAAGGTCGACGAGGTCCACCATCTCGTCGTCACGCACCAGATCGCCGAGGGCGACGCGAGCGCGCGCCTCGACAAACTCCTGCTCCCGCCGGGCAAGCGCGACCGCTACCTCGACACCTGGCTACGCGAGCCCAAGGCCAAGCACACCGACCTGACCATCGCGCAGCTGACCGACGCCCTCAGCCGCGAGCTCATGACCGAGGAGGAGGTCGACGAGTACCTGCTGATCCTGCCGTACACCGACCGCGAGCGGTCGGTCATCGGTGCGCTGATCGGGTCGAAGGCCGCCGAAGCCGAGGCCCGCCGCCAGGCGGCCGCCGACAAGGCCTCTCGACGCGCGGCCGCGGCCGCCGCACAATCAGCGCCGTGAGCAAGCTCGACGAGCTCCTGGACGCGGCGATCGACGCGCACGCCAAGCTGGTCGAGCGCGAGAAGGGCCTGGGCCGTGACAGCGACGCCGGCGCGGCCGCGGCCGCGGCGCCGGCGACGTTCGCTACTTCGGCGGCCGGCCCGCGGGAGGGCGCATGAGCGTCAACGTCACCGTGTTCGTCTTCGTCGGCGGCGTCGGTCTCGGCATCCTGGGCATGGACACCTTCCTGATCGCGACCGGGAAGGTCGAGCCCGCGACCTTCGTGCAGCTCGGTGGGATGCTCCTTACCGGCGTGGTCGCGCTGCTCGCGCCGTCACCCCTCCAGCCCAAGGCGTAGCGGGAGGACCGCGCCGGCCGGCGTGACCGGCCCGGCGATGGTGCCGTCGCTGACCGTGCGCTCGATGGTGCGCACCAAGGGCCCGCCGTCGTGACCCAGGTCGAGCGAGCGCCGGAAGCTGACCCATTCGTCCTGCTCGACCTTCGGCACGTCGGTGGGCTCGGCGTCGCCGCGTACGCCCTTGTGGCGCGCGAGCGCCCCGAAGCGGTACATGTTGGGCCCGCCCACGAAGACGTCGTCGCTCGACCCCTCCAGGCCCAGCTTGCCCAGGGCGACCGGGTCGACGTCGGCGGCCAGCGAGAAGAGGCCCTGATCGTCGACGATGAGCGAGTCGACCCCGGTGTACGCGACGTGGTCGCGGCCGGCGGTCTCGATCCAGCGCGCCAGGCGCACGCGGCCGTAGCTGGTGACGTGGGCTGGTATCGCCACCATGGCCTGGTCGGACTGCTGCTCCTGGGTCTTCCGCTCCAGGCGGCCGCCCAGGCGCCGGAAGGTCATTTGCGCGTGGGCGTCGGCATTCCAGACCTTGTAGACCTCATCGATCCCGCCCGGCTCATCGCCGGCGTGCTCCCAGCGCGACACCCGCATCCCGAAGCGGCCGAAGAGGCTCGTCAGCAGTCGCTTGGCGAGCTCGGCGGTGAAGCGATCGCCCTGGGCCCAGGCCGACTGTCGGATGCCATAGATCGCGTCGACCCAGTCGGTGAAGAGCGGGGCGCGGTCGTAGATCGCCGTGTCGCCGACCGCGCGCAGGTGGCCGCGCTCAAAGGCCATGCGCAGCTCCGGGGTACAGAGCGTCGTCCTGAACTGCCCGACCGGGAAGACCAGGCGGCCGTCGACGCGCACCGGATACAGCGGCTCGTCGGTCTCGATGCGCACGCGACTGATCAGCAGGTACTTGTCGAGCGCCGCGGCCAGGCCCTCGCGGCGCATGCCGACCACGCGCCAGCGCAGCTTGGTCGGGAAGAGCTCGTCGTGCATGACCGCGCCGTAGAAGCTGTGAGCGTCGAGCTTGTGCCAGGGACCATCCGTCAGCTGACCGACGCGGAAGGCCTCGACCCTGCCACCGTAATAGGACGCACGCTCCAGCTCGGCCGCGCGGAGCTCGCCGGCGACGATCGTGCGCTCGCCCATGAAACGGTGGCGGTAGCCGTTCATGGCCTGCTTGGGCAGGGTCTCGGCGAAGTGGCCTAGGTCGTGGTCGCGGACGAGCGCCAGCCAACGCTCAAAGGCCAGGCGCAGGATGTCGACGTCGACGTCGCAGCGGCGCCACCATTCCGCGTCTGGCGCGTCCTCGGCGGGCAGCGGCAGCTTGTCGATGCCCAGGAGCTCGCCGATCTGGTCAAGGGGGACTGGGAAGTAGTTGCCGAAGTCGAGGACCAACAGCGACCCCCCGCCCTTCTCGGCCAGCAGGATCAGCCGGCCGTCGTCGATCACGGCCTTGCGGATGCGCCAGCCACGCGCGGCCAGCGCGTCGGGGCCACCGAGGACCTGGAGGTCGAAACCTGCGTTGTGCGCTACGAGCACCAGGCGGCGCCCGGTGACGACCTTTCGCTCGACCCAGGCCCATACGTCGTCTGGCCGCGTGAAGTGGAGCCGCTGATCCTTCGCCACGCGTTTGGTGCCGGCCACCTGCACATACAGGGCGACGCCCAGACGCAAGCGATGTTCGACCGTGCCCTCGCCCACCTGCGTCGGGGTGGTTTCCGTGTCCAGCAGGACGTAGGCCGCGGGCAGGGCCGACGAAGCATTCCTCACTAGGAAGTGCGGCGGCGCGCGTCTGGGTCGATCTAGCAGGGGACACCGCCGCCCGCGGCGTCACCGCGTCGATCTACCTAGGGGCCGCCATCGCTCCCCTTGTCGTGCTCCCCGTGGCTCACCAGGTCGCGCGCGAGGTCGTAGGCCTGGTCCGCGGTCAGCTCGATAACGATGCCGTGCATCGTCAGCCGGACCCAGTCGTCGACATGCTCGACCGCGATGCCGTCGATGCAGAAGTGCGGGTGCAGCGGGCCGGCGACCGTTCGCGCGTATGGTCCTAGCGGCTCAGGTCGTCGTGGGTGCCAGCGCATCACAGCTCCGAGTACACGGCGTCGAGCTGGTCCTGATCGACCTCGATCTGTTGGCTGTAGGTCTCGGCGCCTGCCAGCGCGGCGAAGAGCTCGCCGCGGGCCTCGCCCTTGGTCAGGACGCGGTCCGACGCGATGGAGAAGTAGCGGTCGATGTTCGCGCCCGACCGGCGGTCGCGGCCGATCACATGGAAGCGGTACTCGTAGTCGAGCCCGCCCCGCGGCTCGGCGTCGGTCATCATGTCGCGCGTCACGCGCGCCTCGTCGTCGAGGCCGGCCAGGGTGCGCGCGCGGTCGTACTCGTCGCGCGCGCGGCGCACGTCGGCCAGGAAGTCGGTACGGCGATAGAGCGTGCCCAGCGCCTCACGGATGCTCGCCTCGATGTCCGTCGCGCTGAGACCGGCGCGCACGCCGGCGCGGATAAGGAAGAAGCCCTGCGTCCGGAGCAGCTTGCTGATACCCCGGAGCTCGAAGGGGGCGAGGGCTTCGCCGATGCCGAGTATGCTCACTGCACCTTCTTCTTGCCGGCGGCCGATCGACTATCCGGGACGTCGGCCGTCGGCGAGGTCGTTTCTAGGGCGCCGCCGGTGTCGACCCTCCCTCGCGGCCGCGGCGGCGCTCGCGCAGCTCGCGGACCTCCTGGCCGGTCAGCATAGTGGCCATGCCGGTCAGGACGTTGTTGCGGAAGCGCCAGCCCATCGGGATGTCGATCGCGTCAGCCAGGCACAGCAAGCAGTAGTCGATCGTCTCGCCGACGCCGTGTCCGAGGGGGAGCGCCACCACGAAGCGGGTCTCTTTGCAGCTGACGCACTTGCCGCGCTCGTTGAGGACCGCGCGGTCGACGAGCTTGGGGACGTTGTAGTGCAGGTCCAGCTCCTTCCGGACGTCGAGGTCAGCCACCCGCGCGCTCCGAGGGGTGGTCGGGCTCACACGTCGTGGCCTGGTGCCACTGAAAGCACGGCCCGAAGCCGTTGTCGCAGTGGACGCCGCGGTGGTCTAGCGGGCGGTGGCATTCATAGACCAGGTCGCCCCATTCGATCCTCGCGGGGCACTGAGGTGCGTCCCTCACGCGCGCACCTTCTTGCCGTCCAGCAAGAGGTCGATCGCGAGCCGTAGCATGCCGCTGCGCGTTTGACGCTTGACCCTGGCCGCTTCGTCGAGCCGCGCGACCTCGGTCTTGGTCAGCCGGACACACACCAGCTGCGTGCCCGTGGTCTCGCGGATCCCGTCGATGACGCTGTTATACAGCGATCGCCGCGGCCACGGCCAGCGCCACCTTCCTAGGTAGCGCCCCGACGTCGAGCTCGAGGAGCGCACCCGACCTTGGTAGCGCGACGTCGGCCGGCGACAGCCGGCCAGGCGCGCGGTGTAGATACCTATGACACAACATCGATA
>Ga0247674_1000083_pt1 | contig 10585 bp, 13 predicted proteins | sample CNK15_metaG_FD_183044 | JGI IMG/M metagenome (GOLD analysis project Ga0247674, IMG submission 183044) | Soil microbial communities from Purdue University Martell Research Forest, Indiana, United States - CNK15 | ecosystem: Environmental > Terrestrial > Soil > Temperate forest > Bulk soil...
CTTCCACGCGGGAAAACTTTGTTAGCGTTTGCGAAGTTGTCTTTGAGGACGGCTATTTTCCCGCGTGGAAGCGGGATCTGCTCGCCGACCTTCACGTTTTGGACGATCAGGTCGAGGAGTCGATCGGCGCGATCATAGTATCTGTGCCCGATCGCGCGCGCGCGCCTGTAATCCGTGATTGCTTGAGCGACGTCGAGCGACCTGGCCTTTTTTGCCTTCGCCGCCATCGATGCACCTCAAAAAATGCCGCGGTCGGCGCCGTACCCCCTCTGGCCGGCGCCCCCGCGTTGCTCATATACCAGGGGCGGATGATCCCTGGTATTGAGTTCAGAAGCTACTCCTGCAGCAGGAATCCGCCGCGGACTTTCGCGATCGCCGTTCCGGCGTTGTGAATAAAGAGCTTCGTTATGTCCGGCGTGAAGGGATTCGTTGTCTTCATTTGGTTGTGCCAGCTCACAGACTGATTTGCCGGCACGTTGATTAGTTGCCCGCCGGAGTGATCGGAGGCATTCGTGCTCACCGCGACGTCGTGATCCGCGGCGATAAACGCGCTCACGATGTCGTCCACGGTGATGGCGATGTCCACCTCAGCCGTCTCGCCCGCTGGGATCTGGACGGCGAAGTTTTCCTCCGCGTCCGCGGTCAGAACCAGAGGCGGATCAGAGACTACGGCGGAGCCGGAGTCGTTTTTGATCGAAGTCGTCCAAGTGTGTTTCACGTTCGGTGTAATTGACATTTCTAAAAGCTCCTTTGTCGTCGGTCAGTCGTCGGCCTTCGCCGGCGACAAAATTCAAAATCTCGAGTCTAGTAGAACGTCTCGAGGAAGTACGGCGAGTCCGGATGATTCGCGCTGTCGTCGAGGACCATTGCCTCGAGTTCCCAGTTTCCATAGTTGTCGGAGATCAGGCCGAGCTTGCCGTTTGGCGACAAATTGCAGTGCCACCACTCAATGCCGATCTTTTGCCCGTCCGTCGGATCGGGCGCGAAGCGCAGGCGCGCTTTGACGAAGGGCTTCACGGCGCCGGCGACCTGGTCGAACGTCGTCGCGATCGGCGTGTAATTGATCGTTACCGCGGCGGCGTCGTCCACGCCCGAGGTGAGCGGGAAATAGATCAGGCCCTGGACCGCGTCTGCGATCTCGTAGTCCGTATTCAGCACGAGGCCGGCGACTGAGATGCTCGCCGGATCCAGGTTGCGGCCGATCGTCGCAAAATATTTGCCTTTCTTCGTGACCGTGGCGGATGCCAACACTTCACCAGTCACCGGAGTGGCCAAAATCGCAAGCTGTGTTTTGCCCGCGGCCATCATAGAAATGGCCTGGTGATCGCTCGAGAAGTCCGTCCCTGTGATCTGCAGCATCACCTGGCGTTTTTTCACCGCAGTGGCGATCAGCGACGGCGTCGCATTAATCGACTGGTAGAGCTCGTCTTTGTCGTCTTTGATTTCCTGCTCCACCTTCGTGACGTTTCCAAAATGCTGGAAGCCCGTCAGATTTCCGTCGTCGTCGAAGACGTCAACGAAAAGAGATCCTTTGCCGAGCATCGGCAGGTGTGGGACTCGATATTGTACGGACATCGTTTAGCTCCTAAGACTTCACTGACGGATCGAGCCTCTTTGTCCGGTAGTGGACGCTGAGGTGAACCGCCGCGCCGGCGAAAATGACGTCGGCTTCTTTCGAAAACCATTTGACCGGGCCCTCGGTGATTCCCATCGCCAGGCCCCCAAAACTTTCGTCCGCGCCAAGCGCCTGAATCAGCCAGACGTAAAGATCATCGATCGCCTCGTCCGGCGCCTGGTCGGCGGTCGGCACGACTCGGATCTCCGCGACCATGTTCAGGCAGCGCTCCGAGAGCGGCGCCCTAAACTTCTGCTTCGCGAGCGGCTCCGGCTCGTCGTCCTCGAAATAGAACAGGATCGCCGGAAGCTGATCCGATTCCAGAGGCCGCGTGCGCTCGCGGTGAACATTCAAACCCGCAGGTGCGCCCGGTCCAGAGGCCGCCGCGATTACCGCGCCGGCGATCTGCTCGCGAATCGACGACACTCGCCGCCTCCCTACTCCTAGACGTGCGAAGCGACCGCGTTAATTCCTGGCCGCAAAAACCACTTCCCGCCGATCGCCTCGAGCTCCGTCATGTCTCCGACGGCGCCGCCGAGCGTGATCGTGTTATTTGTTCCGCTGCCGATCCCGCCCGCGATCGTGACCGTATGCGCGTGCGCAGTTGAGGCCATGATCGTGAGCCGTTTCCCGTCGTCCGACACGTTCGTCGGATCGGCGAGAGTCATCGCGAGCGCGCCTGTGCTGCCGAGGCGGACAAGCCCTTGTTTTTCGGAGATCGCGGCGCTCGTAGTCTTCGCCGCGGGCACGGTTTCTTTGACGTCGCCGATCAGCGGGCCCACAAAGCCGCCGCTGTTAATGAGCTCGTGGCCGTTTGTGATTGTCTGGTCGGCGGCCGGCGCCTTCGAGACTTTCGTGTCGGCATAGGTCTTAGTCGCCTTCTCTGAGGCGACGGCCGAGTCACTATTCGCGGAAAGAGTTCCGTCTGTGTGGAGATCGCCGACTTCCGTGAGATCCACGATCTGCGCCGAGGCGACGTGAATCCCTGTCGTTGGGGTGTCTGTCATTTTTACTGTCTCCTCAAATAGATCTTCGTCAAGCTAAGGCCGACGTGTTGCTGCAAAAGCCGCTCCCTGATCGCGTAACTCCCGGCGAAATCTCCGTCGTCGATCGTCATCGGCGTGTCGATCGCCAGCGTGCCATCAGGAAAATCCTGCGTCAGAATTGTGGCCATGATCTGACGGCCGATCACTTCGCCACGCTTCTGACTGCCGACGCCCGAGCCGCCAGCAAAACCCGCTTCGCCTTCCATCACCTGATCGTCCACGGTGATCATGGCCAGGCCTGTCGCCGGGCCGACCGTGATGCGGTTTCCGAAATCGTTCAGCATCACGCGAAATTCGTCTGCCGCGGCCGCCGAAATCTTTACCGGCGTGAAGGTAAAACCGCCCATCCCTTACCCCCGCTTCTGAGGTTTGGGATCTCGTGCCGTCGGCTTCTCGATCGTCGTCGTCTCGTATCCGGCCTTATGCGATTCCGCTCCAGGATCGTCGCCCTGGCTCGGATCGCCCTCATCCGTGTACTCGGCCTGCCCGTTCGCGACGAGTTGCGACGCCAAGTGCTTCGGGACCTCGTAAATTTCGCCCGGAACGCCATCGAGTCCGGCCGACAGTACGACGCCCTTTAGCAGCTTGACCTTCGCCGTCCTCACCGGACCGGCCGGCAATCTTTTGACCTTCGCCATCGAGTCCCCTCAGCAAAACGCTGCAAAAATATTTACAGGCTGCGAAAATCTTTACAGCCTGGGAGTTCTTTACGACTTCAGGCAGTCCTTCGCGGCCACGAAGCCGGCGGGATAACGCAGCGCCCAGTCGGCCAGAATGAAAGTCGTCAGCTCGATCAGCCCCTGTTTCTTGAGGCGATAAGGATCGACGACGAGCTCGAAGCCCGATCCCCACAGGCCGTTTACCATCGAGTTAAAGACGCCCAGGATGAGGGCGTGACAGACGCCGCTCGCGGTGCCCTTCGTGAGGTCGCTCGGGACTTGATTCGACCAGCGCGCCATCAGTCCATCGATCTCGTTGTCGTCCGACCAGATCGGATCTCCGGTCACGTTTACCGTTGTGCCGGCGCCGGCGCTGTAGACCAGGCGCGGCGTCCGTTTGAATACGCCCTTGATGCCCGGCGTTGTCAGCCAGGCAAACTCGCCGATCTGATCGGCGTTTGCCTCTTCGAGCATTTCTTCCATTTTCGTGATGTCACTCCACGCCGGCAGGCCGGCATTGCCGGAGTCGGCGTCGAGCGTGTACGACTGGACGCCCGAGGTGTGGAGGATGCCCGTCGGATCATCCGAGGAGCCGGTGCCGGCGATGCCGGCGGCGTCGAGCGCGAGGGCGGCATCACGTGCCAGATCCGCGCGGACCAGGTTGTCAATGTCCACGACAGCCTGCGCGAGCAACTGACGCGAATAGGACGCCGAGGTCTGGTACGTTTTCGGACTCAGCAGGACTTGCCCGAGGGTGAGATTCGAGTCGGCGACGTCTGTGCCGGGATTTTCTCCGACCCAGGATCCGGTTGCGCGGCCGGTTTGCTTCGGGAAAGCGACATTTCCCTGAAGTCCGGACATCACCGTCGCGCCGAGTTCCTTCAGGCGCATGGCGTTGTAAAGGAATTGAATGAACGGGCCGGGCTCGGTGAAGACGACTTCCTGCCCTTGCGTTGCGGTGCCCGCGGCGAGTGCCGTGGCAATGCCGGCGCGCTTCAGCAGGTCCGCGCCGTAGCGCGCGACCGCGTCGCGAAGCATTTGCGGATCGACGTTCAGCCGGTAGGGCACAAAGAGGCCGCCATGTTTCCGGCCGGTGTGCCGCTTGGCGATTTCGTCGGAAATTTCTGTCTCAAACGACGTATAGCGCTTGCCTTCTTCGATGCTTCGCACGTGCGTCATAATGCCGTTGCACATGTTGTAGTTTTTCTGGTCGCGCGCGGTGAGCTCGAGCTCGGCCGCCGGCGTGTTGAGGACCTTCGCGTCGCGCGTGGACACTTCGGCGAGGATCTCGCGCGAGGCGAGATCGATCGTCATTCCTTCCTTCTCGATCATTTCGAGCGCGCGCTTGTGATCGATCTTGTGCGCATCGCAGAGGCGCAGAATTTCGGCGGTTTCTTTCGGAGTCATGTTACGAACCTCGTTTATTTGAATGGGCGGCGCTTGCGCCGTCTGTACTGCTGAACGGACCGAAACAGCAAACTCTTCTTGGCCGGCCGCGCGGCCGGCGCCGACAGTGACATCAGCAGGCACGGCGACAGTCGAACCTTCCATCGGCGTCCACTTGCTCACGCGATAGGTGCGCTTTGTCCCCTGGTCGGATTTTTCTTCCTTCTCGAGGACCATTTCGTTTACGCGGTAGCCGATCGAAGTGAACGGGCGGATTTTGTCCTGTACGTCGCGCTTGACGTCCTGGGCGCGCTGAGAGCGGCTAAAACGCACGATGCCGCGGAGCTTTTTGTTTTCCGAGCGCAGGCCCTCGATAATTCCGACCTGGTCCCCGGTGTTATGGTCCACCAGGTAGGCGAGGCCATTCGCGGCGCGCGACATATCGATGCAGTCGGCCGAGTGATCGAGAATTTCGTCACCAAACCAGCGCTCGACGGGCTCCTCGGAGCTGAAAGACATATCGAAACGCTCGTCGTCCGCTTCGTCCGGCTCGTCGTCTGCGCCGTCGCCGTCATCGGCCGCGGCTTCTGCAGCGGCACGCCAGGATTGAGACTCCGGTGTTTCAAAAGTTGCGGATTTTTTGCCCTCGCTGGCCACGTCGATCCCGTGCTTTTTGGCAGCGGCCACGATGCGGCGCCAGGCGCGCGCTTTTTTCTTCGCGTCGGACATTTCCGTCTGATCGAAAGGTGCGATCGCGTTGCGGATGTGACTCTCGGTTTTTACTTTGTCGCCGGGAAATTCTATGGGGAGGTGCCAGGTTTCCGTGCGCTTTGCGTCGCCGACATAAGCGAAGCACCGCGCGGGAAGATCCACGCCGTCCACGCTCTTCGTGCGCGCTTTGCGAACCTCGAGGAGCTCGAGAGCTACCACGCGAGTGAGTTGCGGAAGCTTCTCAGGCGCAGCGGCGGAGACGGGAGGCGTCATAGAGGCAGAGTGCGGGAGGCCTGCAGATAGCCGCAACTGGAGATTAACTTCAGGTGCGCCGCGCAAAACGTAGCTAGATGAGATCCGACGGCACGAGTGCTCCCCTTTTTGCGTTATGCCGAGATCGCGACGTCGATCGCAAGCCTGGCGCGGACCGCTGCATCCTTCGCCTCGAGCAGCTTTCTAAGCGCGACCGTCCGCTCAGGATTGCGCGGCAGAGTCGCGACGATCTGATCGGCCAGATCTCCGAAAGGTTTCGAGACTTCCTGCAGGTGTTTCGGCAGGTGCGCATATACAAAAAACTGCATGATGTGCTCTTGCAAATTGCCCTCCCTAGTTCCACAGCTCCATAGAGGCGGAAACGTTCGCGAGCGTCTCGCTCGACGACGCCGTCGAGCCGCTCTTTATTTGCACGATGTCGCCGGCGGCGACGGTGAAGGAATGAGAGGTGTCGTTGCAGGCCGTTCCGGCATTCGCGACGGTGCAAGTGACCGCCTGGGCGCTGCAGCTCCCCGAGGTGCATTTCTGGACCGTCCAGGCGAGTGTTGTGCCGCTCTTTTGTGACGTTCCTTCCTGGACGTAGAGGTTTTTGATTGTCCCGGAGCCGGTCATCACCCAGCCCATGTTTGTCGTGCTCGTCGTCGTGCAAGTTGTCGCCGTCGCGCCCAGGTGAGCGAGTGAGACTGCGAGCGAAGTCGAGGCGGCGCCTGTGCAGAAGCCGGAAATCAGAGATTTTACGTAGCTCGTAGACGCGAGCATCGTATTGGTAACTTTGCCCGAGCCGATCGCTGTAGACACAGCGCCGGCCGACGTCGTGACGTCGCCGGTCAGCGCCGGCATTTGCGACGCCGCGACGGATGTCGTCGTGATCATCACCGTCCCGCTCGATGGGAAAGTCGCGGAGGAGTTCACTCCGGTCCCGCCGTTTGCCGCGGGCAATACGCCGGTGACCTGAGACGTCAAATTGATCAGCGTCACGCCAGCCGAAAGCGAAAGAACCGCCAGGACGGTGAGGAGTAGCGCGATGGCGATGCGTTTTTGCATCCGGGATCCTATTGCCGACAATCGTCAGAGAGCACGTCGCCGCTTTTCGGCTTTGCGCCCGTCGCGAAAGTGATCGTACTTCCGCTATAGGTATAGTCCGCCGACGCTCCCGGAGTCATGCGCTGCCCGTTTTTGTAGAGATGCAAGCCGGTACAGCTCACGGCTGTCGTAAATGTGGCGTTCGACCCGTCGATCGTTCCGCTCGGCGTCTCGTTATCCGTGAATGTGGGCCCGGTCGCGTCAGACGCGCATGTCGGCACGCCATCGGTCCCGATCTTTACGATGTGCCCCGAGCCCGTACAGTCTTTCGATTCCACGCCGCCGAGTGAGCTCGAGGTCGGATTTGGTAACTGCGAGGCCGTCACGCCCGTCGTCGTGGACATAATGGTCGCGGCCGCATCGGGAAAGGTATAGATCCGAGTTGCGGTCGGACCGGCCACGGAAAAATACGCCGAGTCGGTCCCGCCGTTTCCGTGCGGCAGGATGCCTTTGACCTGCGAAGTAAGGTCGATTTGCGTCACAGCAGCGAATAGCGGCAAAGCGACAAACACGAGCAGGAGTGTCCAGGCGCCGATCCTCAAAAAAGTCGATTTCTTCATCTTCTTTCTCCCATTCAAAAATAAAATTCGAGCGTGTCCCCAGGTTTCGGCGCCGGATCGAGCGTCACACTGGCGCCGCTTAAGCTGAAGGATCCGATCGGCTGCTTCATGCCGTTCCAGAAAACCCACAGCGCCGCGGCGCCGGCCGGTTGAGCGTCGAGCACGAAGGTCGCGTTGTCGCCATCGATCGCGCCGCTAAAGTTGTGCGACGCGAGGCCGGATGCCCCGCCGTAGCCGGCAATTACGGAGCGACAAAAGTCCTGCAGGTCCTGGACCTGGTCGGGATTTATGGCGATGCCAGTCGTCCGCGCCATTTACTTGTGGCCGTTCCCGTTCCTGCTCGAGGCACGGCCGGCAGCGCCGGCGCGCTCGACGAGCGTGAGGAGCTCCTCGAAACGTGCGGGCTCGTCGTCGCCTTCGCCGTCGTCCGCGGCGCCCTTCGCGGGAGAATCTTCTCCCTCGGCCTGCGACGGATTGTTTTGCGTAGTAGGACGCGCGGCGAGTTGTGTAACGAGCTCGATGCCAAACTGCAGCGCGATTTTTTTCTCTTCTGCAAGCTGCTCGAATACTTCCTCGAAATCACCGCCGCGATCCGCGATCGTCTGGTCGCGAGTCTGCAGCGCCGCGGCGATCCCCAGGATCGCCGCCTGTGTTTCTTTGTACGGATCGACCCACTGCCATCCGCGCGCGATCCATTTCCCTTTTAGATACTTCGTCGCGTCGCGGGAGTCGAGCTTTAGCGCGCCAGTGAGGAGCGACATTTTGAGCCACTCGCGGAAAATCGGCGCCATAAAATCCTCGGCGACGTGCGCCTGAATCACTTTCCAGTGATCGCGCTCGATCAGCAGGCCGGAGCGCAGCGAGGAGTAATTCACGCCGACGAGATCATTCGCGAGTGCGTTATAACTGGCGCCCAGTCCTGAAGCGACCCAGCGCAGGTTAGTCTTGACGAAGTTCTCGAAGGCGTTCGAAGGGTGATCCGGCGTAAAATTCGTGAGCTTGTAGCCTGGCGGGATCGCCTCGATCATTCCCGGATTCGCTTCCATGCGGAAGGGCTCTTCCGAATCCGGTTGCTCGTAGGCCGACGCGTCTGTGCATTCGAGCACGGCCATTTTAGCGGCGCCGGTGCGCGCCGCGACGAGCTCGGCCTCCATATACCCGTTGAGCATCTTGAGCGGCATCATTACCGGATGGAACCAGGTGAGGCCGCGCGTCTGGTTCGGCCGATACGGATCGAGGAGGTGGACGATCTGATCCGCCTCGATCCGCTCGCGCAAAAGAGATCCGCCAAAGTCCGACGGGTGTCCTGGATTGACCCAGTAAGCGACCGGGCGCCCCCACTTGTCCACCTCGACGCCGAGCCGGACTTCGTTGTTTTCCGCGCCCGCGCGATTGCCGGCCGGCCGTGTAAAGAGGTGATCGACCTGGTCCGCGTCGATCGGCTGCAGGGCAAAGCCCCATTTGTTCGGGAAGCCGCGGATCTGGCGCGCGAAAAATTCGCCGTCCATCGCCTCTGTCCGGAGTGCCAGGTCCTGAACTGCCCGAAAGGACAGTTTTCCGTCCGCGGTACAGTTGCCCTTTTCGCACCACTCGGACCAGGCCTCCTCGATCTTTTTGTTTACGTCGCGATTGATCTCGCCGTTTTGATCGCGCACTAGCGACTGGTAGCGGATGCCCTTCGGGCCCACGACGTTCGCCGCGAGCATGTTCAGGAAGTGCTTCGCGATCGGATTGTTCCTGGCGAGCTCGCGGCCACGTGCGCGGAGAAGGCGCAGATTGCCGCGGCATTCCTGGTCTGGCGAGAGGATCGGCGCGACCCAGTCGAGCGTAAGCCGCGAGCCTTGCGCGCCGGCAAATACGGAGGAGCGCTTCTGCAGGCCGACGACAGAGAGCGCGCGATCGAACCAGGTTTGCCGTCTCACTGGCCGGCTCCTGGGAGGCCTGTTACGTCAACCCATGTTGACGGAAAATTAGCGTCGTTCGACTCGTCCACAAAATCGATGAGGACAGGAGCGCCGATCTTGCCCGGATTTTTCTGGCGCCAAACCATAGAGGCGTAGTGCCCGCGCATCTTTTGGAGCTGCTCCATCGGGATCTTTTTCACAGACCAGGAGCTGCCGGCGACCGCGGAGTGATACTCCTCGACGTCGGCGCCCATTCTGGCCGCGATCTCGTTCTGTATCGCGTTCAGCATTTGCTCGGCGAACGAGGTCATCGCGCCGGCCGGCGCTGTCGCGAGATCCGGCATGATTTCGACGACGCCTTGCCCTACGGTCCGGACTTCTCCGGAAGTGTTCACGACGCGCTCGATGTAGCGATAAATTCCGGCGGGCACGGCTAGATCGTTCGGATTGAGCGTCACGTGAAAGCCGGCGGGATCGTCCGCGGCCGCTTTATTGAAGACGTTCGCCGCTCCGTTGAAATAGATCGTGTAACTCCAACCTTCCGACGCCGGGAAATCGTTGAAGAAGCGGAGGAAATCGACGGTTTCGCCGGCGCGGAAGACGGTGGGGACCTGATCGAGGAGAGGCGGAGGCATGCGGTTAGGTTGAGGCGGCCGACTGCCGGATCGCAACTGGAGTTTGTCTACTCGTCGCGCCAGCGGTTAACCCATCCGCTTCGCTCGCCGCGGCCGCGCAGCGGTTTCGATGCCGGCGTCTCGTCGGCGCCGGCCGGATCCGGCGCGCGGTTTGCCTCCTCGGCGAGTTCCTTCAGCCCGCGCAGCTTCACAGGTCCGACCGTGTAGAGCGCGGCGAGAGCGTAGACCTCGAGATCGAGCGCTTCATTTCGTGCGCGCGTCTTGATGTACTCGCGTACCATGCCCTTTCCGCGTTTGTAGCGAGTGACGCGCTTCTCGCTTGTGAGCTGCGCGAGGTACTCGTCCTCCGCCCAGTCCGGCAGGTGCATATACGCCGGGCCTGGCGCCTGGATCTGCAGGCGAGAGAAAATCCGGTCCTTTGCCGTGTCCACGCCGACGGTGTAGAGCTTCACGCGGTATTGATTGTTAAAACTGAATTTTCCGAGGATGTCTTTGCCGGCTTCGCTCGATCCCTTCAGCGCGAAAACGTGCCGCGCCTGGCGCACCTTCACAAATTTATAAACGCTATCAGTGTGATGGCCTCCGGAGTCGATCATCACGGCGGCGATCGCGAGCTCGCGGCCAGACTCGTGGAGAAAAGCTTTTTTGAGAAACGTGTCGGCCTCAAACCAGACTTCCTCGCGGCCGGGATCTCCGAAAAATTGCTCCCAGGC
>Ga0247674_1000084_pt1 | contig 10516 bp, 20 predicted proteins | sample CNK15_metaG_FD_183044 | JGI IMG/M metagenome (GOLD analysis project Ga0247674, IMG submission 183044) | Soil microbial communities from Purdue University Martell Research Forest, Indiana, United States - CNK15 | ecosystem: Environmental > Terrestrial > Soil > Temperate forest > Bulk soil...
GTTGTTGATGACGCGCAGCGAGACTTCGGCGGCTGCGGCATCGGCGCCGGGTTGCACCGCATGGGTGTCGAACTCGGGCATGGAACGCAGGAGGATGCTCGCCTTGTGGCGCAGGAGGTTGAACTGCTTCTGCGTCTTGGGCTTCAGCACCCTACGGTCCTTGGTGAGTTCGTTGTCCTGACGGTAGTGGTTCAGGAACAACGCCTCAGCGAGCAGGATGCCGTAGCGTTCGTTGTCGGCGCGCCAGTATTCGCGCGCGTGGAATAGCCGGCGCTTGACGAGCTGATGAATCTTCCGGCTCGACCGCGCAACGGCCATCGAGAGCCCTCCGTGGCTCAGAGTGACGGGGTGGGGGCCAGAGTCTCGCTCCGGCCCCCGTAGCCTCTAGCTACGCATCCCCGGTGTGGCTTACTGCGCCGACGCCGACCAGTGGCCGACCTTGGCCATGACCACGTAGCCCGCCGCGTCGTGGAACGAGAGGATGAAGCGGATGTACGGCCAGAACGACAGCGCGCCGTCGGCGACTTCCGTCAGCGACTGCGCCCCGCGGTTCTTGAACTTGAACGCCCAGATCGGCTGCCCGTTCGCCACCGACGCACCGTTCAGGCTGAGCCGGTCGTAGAACGCGCTGTTGACGATGGTCTGGTTGTTGCGCGACGCGATGGGGTTGGTGGTCGCGGAGACCGTCTGCGCCGGAAGCGTCGCGTTGGTCAGCCACGTGATACCGTCGGCGGAAACCTGAACGGCCACGGCAAGAGAATCCGCGCCCGACTGGCAACCGACGAAGCCGCCATCGACCTTGCCGTAGACCAGAAGCTGGCAGAGAACGCCCATGGTATCGGCGAGAACCGGCACCTCGGGAACGAGCCAGCCTTCCGTGGTGATGGCCGCCGTGGTGTCGAGGACGCTGGAGGCGCCAGCAGCACCGACACGGCTCGCCCACAGCGTATCCACCATGCCGCCGTTCGGGTTAGCCGCGGCGTTGGTGACGAAGTGAACCTGGTCGTAGCGGATGTAGGCGCTGACCGGCTGGGCAGCCGCCCAGGCGCTTTCCGCACCGAACAGCGTGAAAGCCGCGAGTGCGGCGAGGAGAATCTTCTTCATGGTTGGGTACCCCTTCGTGTTAGCCGTCCTTGGCCAGAGGAAGGCGGTGTCGTGCCACCGACGCGCTAAATGCTACCACGGGTTCGAGAACGGGTCATTCCCAGCACCCGAACGACTCGCCCTCCGTAGCCCGAGTTCCCGCAGCATCGCATCGCTCCCGAGTTCCTTCGGGCGCCAATACGGAACCGTCTCCAGCAGGTGGCAGGCGAGCCCCAAGATAATCATGTCCTCGTCGTGCGCTCCTGCACCCGCTTCAGGTCGAAGGCCATCCCGCTTGAGTACCACACTTCCCAGAGACTCCACCGCTTCGAGCGAATAGAGCAGCAGTCCGTCCTGCTTGATGGCCTTCTGCAAGGCTCCGATGATGGTGCCTCGGGTTGAGGCGGTGGTGAGCCAGCCGATACGCTCGCTGAGCTTGAGGTGGCGTCGGTCGGACTGGAACTGGATGTAGGGGTTGGTGTACTGCCCGGAGCCTTTCCAGAACGCTTCGCCGTAGCCGGAGTTGTGCTCCCAGGCGAGCATGGCTTTGTTCCAGTGGGTGGCGCGCTGGGCGGCCAGCCAACCCAAATCTGTTGGGTCGAGGTAGCCGTTGTATCGTTCCACCACTGTGTAGGGGATTGAACGTGATACCACGACGTAACCACTGGGGTCGTGCTTGTGTTCCTTGTCCTCGATGCCGGCCGACGGGTCGGCGACGACGAAATAACCTTCGCCATGCTCGCGCTCTCCCCAAGTCTCGTAGCGGTAGGTATGTCCAGACGGACAGGTTCCAGTGACGATGGTCCCGGGCGTGCAGCGTGCGGTCCAGCGCTTCAACCCATCGCGGTCGAACGGATTGGCTCCCACAGCGTTGACGTACTCGCCCCGGAGCACCGCCTCCTGATAGGGGCCTTGAGAGTCTTCCTCGACCTGCCGCAGGTGCTCTCGGGATAGCGCCTTGTTGTCGTAGACACTGAGCCGGATCTCGACTTTGCCGTCCTTGCCGGCGGGCCATGAGCAGCCCTTGAAGTCGTCCCGGAGCGGGCGCCAGCGGAGGATGTCAATCGGCGTTGCGGTGATGGCGCGGAGGAACAGCCGGTTGGCCTTGCCGCGCATCCGCAACTCGCGCCACATCTCCCACTTGGGGGGTTCGTCGGCCCAGCACCAATCAAGGCGCATACCCGCGACGGACTGGCCTTCCTCAACGAAGAACTTCATGCACGACCAGTCGTGCCAGTCGTCGGAGCGAGACTTGTCGGGCTTGACCCACACCGCCTGGATGGCTCCGCCCGCGACCTCGAAGTGGTGCGGGTGGTCGCCGATGGCGAGTTTGACGGCCGAAACCATCGACTCCTTGGCCTGCTCCCGGCCTTGGGCCAGCGCCACCCCGACGTTGGGGGTGCCGATCAAGGGAAGCACGGCGCCGTCGATGGAGGTCAGGCCGCGCATGATGGCGACGAAGAACGTCGCTGCGACCCGGGTCTTGCCCGACTGGTTCCCGGCCCGGAGGTAGACCTCGCGGAAGTTCGCAAACGCTTCCACGAAGCGACGTTGGGCGGCCGATGAGAAGCGGAAGTTAGCTATCGGGTCGGCCTTGAAACGGGCGAGCCCGGCCTCGGCTTGGAGGAAGACGGCCTTGGGGTCGAGCGTCGCCATCAGAGTTCCTCTGGCGACAGCTTCAGGCTGGTGAGAGCGCGAATCTGCGAGGCGATGAATATCTTGCAGTTAGCCTCGGACGTTGCCGCGCCCCTCCGCGTCTCTCCGTTGAGCGTCACGCTCCAGCGCCACAGACCGCGCGGGTCTACGCATTCCAGCGTATAGATCGGCTCGGGTTGGCTCATGGCAGCAGGCCCATGAGGTGGTTACAGACCGCCTCGTTAGCCTCGCGCTCGTGGTCTTCGGACAGGTAGCGCGCCGAGACGACATCGGCCAATGGGGCCAGCAGCAGGTGCGTCATCTCGTGGCGCGCCAAGCGGATGATAGCCGCGTCGTCGATGTCGTGGAAGTCGATCTGCGTGTCGTCCCACTCGGAGCGGAGGGAAATCCACGCGATGCGGTGGAAGACCTGGGTACCGCATTGCCCGATGCGCGCGCCGTTCAGCTTCTCGTGCTTGTAGTGGATGTTCCAACCCACGATGCCCCAACGCTTGGCGCACTCCTCGCAGGTCTTCTTGAACAGCGCGAACTGCTTGGGCGTCGTCCTCCTCGTCGCCATCCGTGGCCTCCGTGTGAGTCAGCCTACCACGACCTCCGTAAATCGCTCAGGATCGCGTCGCGCGGGCCGGAATGACCGGGCACGGACGTTTCCGCCCCCAAAAACCCGCCAGCGCCCGGCTAATGCGTTCCAGTGAAGCTCCTGAGTTGCTTCCAGAACTCCCACATCGCCTGTTTGGCCATCTGGCGGGTCGCACCGTCCACGCAGGTGACCTCGGCGCAGACCTCGCGCTCGGGTCCGCGCTCGATGCGGAAACGGTAGCAGCGCATCACCGGCTCCAGCCACAGGGTCAGGTGCCAGTCGGTCAATCCCTGCCTCTGCCATTCGTCGATGATGTTCGATGCGGTGAGCGGGGCGGTCTTGATCGGCTGGACCTTGGCGGCGTGGTTCTGCTCCTCGGCGTGGTTGATCTGCTCCGGGAACCAGGCTTCGCACTTGCCGCAGAACACCCGCTGCCCGGAGCCCTTCCACCTGAAATCCTTGAAGCAGTTCTCGCACTTGAGCGTGAGCAGCCCGTTCTCGTCCCGCACACCCTTCCTCGGCCCCCCGAACTTGTGGCTGTTCTTCTGCGGCTCCGTTGCCGGACCCCTGTGCTTCCGCACCGTGTTGGCCTTGCGGTCGGCGCACGGCCGGCACATCGTTCCCGTACCGTCCTCGTGGCGTGGGGCACCGCACTGACCGCAGCAACCGCTCTGAATACGAAGCCTGCGAAGCGAGATATATTCCGACCTCATGGCGGCCTCCTAGGGTCTAGATACCGAAGTCCTCGAATCGGCACTGCTCGGGAATGAATCGGCACTCGGCGTTGAACTTGGGTCCCATGCGTTGCTTCGTCACCGGTACTTCGAACACGGTCGGCGTCTGGTGCATGAGCACGATGTTGTCGGCGGTCGCCTCGATGTCGCCCGATTCGCGGAGGTCGGACATCCTGGGCTTCGCGGGATTCTTATCGGTACCGCGCTGCTCCACCCCGCGACCGAGTTGGGCGGCGGCGATGATGGGCAGGTCGCAGGCGAGCGCGAGTTGCTTGAGTTCGCGGCAGACATGGCCGATGGCTTCGTGGCGCTTGTCGATCCTGGAACCCGGCTGCACGAGTTGCAGGTAGTCCACGAAGACGACGCAGCGCCCGCCGGCGAAGTGGCGGATGTGGCTGGCGATGTTCGGCAGGTTCAAGGCGCTCTTGCCCACCGTGTCTCGGAGCAGGATGGGCAGGCCCTTCAGCGCTTCGAGCTTGGGAACAAGCGCGTGGTCCTTCGGGTGAACGATGTCACCGAGCGACATCTCGTGGAGGTTCGCCAGCATCCGTTGGCGGATCTGCTTCTTCGGCATCTCCAGCGTCAGGAACAGGCAGCGCCATCCGGCGAGAGCGGCGGCGAGACAGGCTTGGACCAGCATGGCCGACTTTCCACCCCCGGGCCTCGCCGCGAACACGGTCAGGCTTCCGGCCAAGCACTTGAGCCCGCGCAGGCAGTCGAGCCCGAGCGGCACGGCGTCCTCGTCGCTGCCCTCGAACAACTCGGCGAGGTTCTCGGCGACGTGCTCGGGCTCCTCGGACTCATGCGGGGTGCAGGAGCGAATCAGGGCTTCCGCGAACGGGTAGACATCCGTCGCCACGAGGCCGGAGTCGAGCCGGTCCACGATGTCCAGAGCGGTACGCTTGGCCGTCCGGTTGTCGCGCTCGGCGCGCATCAGGAGCCGCAGGGCTTCGAGGGCCTGCGGCGTGAACACGCAGTCGCCGTAGATCGTGGCGAGTTCCGGTCCCCAGAACGATTCGGGTTCCGGGGCGAGGGCGGCGCGAAGAACCCGCGGGTCGGGTCCGGGTCCGACTTTCAGCAACGCGGCGTGAATCAGGCGCTGGGCCGAGTTGTCCCAGTCGTCGGGCGAGAAATCCTCGGGGCGACCGAAGTCGAGGGTGGCGAGGGTTCCGAGAATCGTCTGGGCAGTGGTCATTTGGGTAAGTCCCTCCAGTGCGGGAGGTTGGTGTAGTCGTCGAGTGATGGCGCGGCGTGGCCGTTGGTCTTGGGCTCGTCTTTCCACCGCTCCTGGTTCAAGAACGTGAGCGGGTTCGGTTCGTAGCCGGGGTTCCAGGTGGGTTTCAGCCGGCGGAGGCCGGAGATGATCTCCCGGCCCAACGTCTCGGAACCATTCACGAGACGCTTCCACTTGGTGAAGGCGGGTTTCTTCCCGACCTTCTTGGGAGACTCGTCCCAGAACTCATCGAACAGTGAGACCGAAGGTCGAACGACTGGTTTTGATTCTTCTGTTCCGGAACCGGAACCGGAACCGGAACCATCAAGCAAGTCACGCGTGACAAGGGTCGTGACGTCACGGTCGCGCTGTCTCTTGCGGCGCTGTCGGTTACGCTCGGTGTCACGGTGGTGATTTTGGCGCTGATACGTGACACGGAAGTGCGGCAGCACGAGCATGTCACGGTCTGTCACGAACGCCGGCAGCACCATGTCACGCACCCTCGCCCACTCCTCCGGGGAGCACCGGGCCAGCTGCGAAAGAACCCGGTCGTCGTTCAGGTAGACGCCGGGTTCCTTTTGGTCCCATCCCGAGAGCCAGAGTGCGGCATACGCTCCGCGGGCTTCGAGGCTCATGCGCTGGACGGCGGGATCATCGGTCCAGGCGTGGGGGTTGACGAGGAATCTCTGCGCTCGGTCAACGCGTGGCATACGACATCCTGTCGCGACGCCCAGGTTCCCGGGCCCCGGCGCAGGCGCCTCTTAAACGCGCCCGCAGCGGAACCTTGTCAGGGGCATCGAGGCCCAGGGAACGAGGGCGGTTCATCCCTGACAGCCAGTAACCTACCGCCGTCAGGTTTAGCCCGTCAAGGGTATTCCGTACTCGTGACGAGGGTGCAGACCCGATTGCTTATCGCGGGCCGAACTGGTTCCTCTTGTTCTCCTGCTCTTGAGCCCGGTCCACCCCCATCACCCATTCCGAGACGCGCCCGAGGAACCACACCGCGAACCCCGTGGTAGCGCCGAAGGCTACCCCTCCCCAGAGGAACCCCCACCAAAATCCGTCCATGGATGCCTCCACCGCGTCACTGCGGCACACGCCGCGTGGAACGAGACCGCGACCACGAGTATCAAGCCCCACACCGGCAGGGTCACGAACAGCATGGCCAGCAGGCAGGCTTCGAAAACCCGCGCCGGGCCCCTCACACCCGCTCCGACCCCGGGATGGGTACGACACTCCCCAGCCTCAAGACCACCGCCGTCCTGTGCTCCGGGTGGATGGTCAAGGCCGCCTCCAGGTACGCCGTGGCCCGCTCCACCCCATCCAGCACGTCCGCCCCCTCCGCCGCCTTCACCGCCTCCACCATCCGCCGGAGTTCATCCTCCGACTTGGCCCCCAGCGAATGCACGAACTCCACCACCAGCTTCCGCTCCTCGCCCACCAGCTTGTAAATCTGGGAGACGATCTTCACGCACGTCCGGTCTAAGTCCAGCGCCCCCTGTTTGATGCTCGCCACGTACTGCTTACGGAACTCGTCGTCCCCCGCGAAGTCCGCCCGCATCTCGTCACCAGCCCGCTCCACCAACTCCTTCGCCGTCTGCGCCAACGCTACCCGGCCCCCTCGCGGCATTAGCCCCTCAGCCGGCCGCCCTGCCATCCTCCGGGCCATGTAGGCGTCCTTGTCCATCCGGGCCATCAGACACGCTCTCCGGGCAAGGACGGCCCCTTCCTGACGATTCTAGCGTGGGGGCTGTGGGCTGTAGCCTGCATGCGCGGAGGGCTCATCGGGGGTAGGGAGAAGTTCTGGCCCCCTCCGGCTCGGCTATGTACTTGTGACATAGCTCGCAGTAATAGATCTCCACCCCGTCCTGTACGTCGAGAAGCCGCCAGTCGTGGAGACAGATAGTCGGGCTATCTGCTGTCATCTCAATCTCCTATCGTGGGTAGGGAGAAGTGTCTATGTCTTCATCCAACCCCGCCCGCCCCCTCGTCGCTGGCCCCCCGGCGGCCACGCTGTCGGCCGCGTCTCTGGCAGCCTGCGCATAGCTAAGCGCATGGGCCGCTGCGCGTTGCGCAAGGATGCACGCTTCCTTCGCCTGCTGCGCTTGCTGGGCTGCGTCGGCCAGCTGCAGCCAGCCTAAGACCCATTCCCGTAACCAGCTCATGCGGTTAAGAGTCTGGGCTTGCCCCTCCGCTGTCAAGTCTGCCGCAGAACCCGATCCGCTGAACGGCACATCCTGGCGCTCGCTCGGCCGCTCGCCCAAGGCTTCAGTCTCACCTATCACACGAGGCGAGTCCGTTGGCGAAAGCGCACGCCCGTTGGCGGCGATATCTACCTAGCCGCGAGGCTCCTACCGATGGGAGCGCCGGAGGATGTCAAGTCTTGCGGCACCTCACAAAAGGCTATTGACGTTTTCACGGAATGGCCGATACTGTCTGTGTGCGGCGGGAGTGAGCGCCGCGAGACACGGGAACCGACACACGGGAGGCTACAATGGACTACGAGAAGCGGCTTGAGTTGCTCCGGGCGGTCGTCGCTGAGTTGTGCCGCACCGCGAACGCATCGCACGCTCCGGGAGCGCAGGGCACGCGCGGACGCGCCGACCTGTTGGCCACGATTCGGCAGGCGAAGTTGATTCTGGAGCGCGAGCGTCCGCTCATTCCCACCGCAGTCTGAGACACGGGAGCAGCACGACACGGGAGGATGTACCGATGACGAAAGCGAAGGATTACCGCGACTCGGTGAGGGCCGTTTACGGACGGCTGGCAGAGTGGAAGTCAGTCCGCGAGCAGGTCGTGGAAGCGCAGCGGAACGTCGGTGGCACGCGCTGTTGCCATTGCAGTCGTCTGCTCTCCTTATGACCCGTTGCCCGCGCTGGTTACTTGCGTGCTTTGTATGGGGCGGAAGTCGTGAGAGCCCTTGACCTGTTCTGTGGCGCTGGTGGCGCTGGGATCGGGCTTAGACGAGCGGGTTTCGAGGTCATCGGCGTTGACCAGGCGTGGCAACCCGCGTATCCGTTCGCGTTTACGCAAGCCGATGCCTTGAACCCGCCGTTCAACCTCACGGGCTTTGACCTGATTTGGGCGAGCCCACCGTGCCAAGGTTATTCGCCGCACGTGTCCAGCCGGTCCAGCAAATGGGTACCTACGCTGGGCAAGGACGAACCGCGCTTGATTGATGACGTACGGGCCATGCTGGTCGCATCGGGCGTGCCCTACGTAATCGAGAATGTGTCCGGGGCCAAGTCCGCGCTCCGCGATCCGATCATGCTCTGCGGGGCGATGTTTGGCCTGCCGCTCGCACGGCATCGGTACTTCGAAACAAGTTTCATGGTCATGGCTCCGCCGCACGGTACCTGTCGTGGCGTTGCCAAGGCGTTCGCTGCGCGCAAGGGCTGGGAGTACCGCGATATGAGCGTGACCGGGAAGGGCAGGCGATCCGGTACCGCCGCGCGCTGGAAGGAGATTCTGGGTATGCCTTCGGATCACCTGGCGACGCAACATCAACTCGCCGAGGCCATTCCGCCCGCCTACTCCGAGTGGATCGGCGGATTCGCAATGCTGGCCCTGTCATGACCCCGCTCGCCACGTTCGTAGGCTGGGCGCTCTTGTCGGCGCTCGCCATCGTTCGCCACTACTTCAAGACACGGGAAGGCTCCTACTAGGAGCCGGGAGGACTGACCCCATGACTACTACGAACACGAAAACCCTCGTTGAATGCAAGGAATGCGGCGTTGACATTGTGTGGTGGGGGCCGGGCAAGCCGTGGTGCGACGATTGCGCTGCCGCGAGCCTCGGCCCACATTCATGTGTCGCCGACCTTATCGCAGAGCGGGACCGATTGAAGGAGGAAGCGGCTGCGGCGTGGCGCGGGCGAAATCGCGCTGAGGACGGGACGCTGGCCGCAAACGCTGGCGCGCTCGCTGAAATCGCCACCCTCCGCGCCCGCTGCGAGCGGCTGGAGGCGCTTCTTGGTGCCTTTGTCGCTGGCATGACGAAGCGACCCGACGGAGACTTCGATTCCGTCGTGGTCGCTTCCGTCGCCAGCGATTCCCGTAAGGCGCTCGCCGGGGAGGGGACGTGAAACCCGCCCAACTCAGCGAAGCCCTACGCGCGGTGGAGGATGCCCGCATCGCTGCCCGTCTCGCCGCCGAGACCATCGCCGCCCAGCAAGCCGAGATGCGTAGGCTGGAGGGCAAGCTCGCGGAGATGCATCGGCGCGCCCAAGAGGCAGAATCCATCATCGCCCGGTCGGGGATCGTTGAAGGTCGGCCGCAGGGCGAGGCCGGGCGTTCCGTTGGCCGGGCGCTGGCGAACTACGCTGCCGAGGACTACAAGCGCAAGCTCGCCACGTTGATCGTCGCTGCTGGCGTTGCCCTCGACTACTTCACCGACAAGACCGATGCGGACTTCGACGGCGGGCATTTCATCGGCAACCGCGAGGCCAGCCTGGCGTCCGAGCTGGCCGAGGCCATCCGTAGAGCGAAGGGGGAAAGACTGTGAGCAAGACCTGTGCTGACATGGCGCGCGACCTTGGTTCGTGGCCGATGTGCTCGACGCCAGACTGCGCGAACCGCGTCAATCACTGGCTCAAGCGTGGCAAATGCTACCCGTGCTCGCTCGCGGACTTCGGGCTCGACCGCGCATGGTTCGAGAACAAGCTCAAGAGCGGCACGCGCCCGTGGGACGCCGAAAGCGAACTTCTGCTCGCTGACCTCGAACGCAAATGCGCGGGGGCAGCATGAAGCGCAACGTCGCTTACGCTGCCGCCGCCGTGGTCATGGGCCTAGCTCTGGCCGCGGGCATCGAAGTGTGTACGCTGCTGCCGTACCTCGCGGGGGGACGATGAGCGCAATCCTGACAAACGAGCAGCTTCAAGAGCTTTGGCTCAGAATGACACCGCGACTGCAAAAGCTATTGGCCGCCCAAGCCGGGTTGCTGGGTCAGCGCATCGGGGTCGCCGCAGACTTCCCACCGCACCCCGACCTGCTCGTGACCGACCTCCACAAGAGGGCGCTGGAGGCGTGCGAGGCCGCTTCCGAAGCCGAGTACGGACCGGCGGACGGCGGATTCAAGATTCCGCCGCCGCCATTCGGACGTGAGCGCAAGGCATGGAGCGCAGTCGCTAGCGTCGGCGCGGAAAGCCTCGCCGCGAAGGAGGCAGCGAAGCCCAAGCCGCTGAGGTGGCGGGTTTGCCCCGACGAGAACATGCACGGGTGTCTCATCGAGGAGCTTCGCGGAACGCAGTGG
>Ga0247674_1000085_pt1 | contig 10366 bp, 15 predicted proteins | sample CNK15_metaG_FD_183044 | JGI IMG/M metagenome (GOLD analysis project Ga0247674, IMG submission 183044) | Soil microbial communities from Purdue University Martell Research Forest, Indiana, United States - CNK15 | ecosystem: Environmental > Terrestrial > Soil > Temperate forest > Bulk soil...
GCCCGAGTCCGCGAACAGCTGCAGGTGCGGGTTGCGGATCGGCGCCTTCTTGAACTCCATGTGCGGCGGCGAGATCATGACGTAGCGATAGCCCATGTCCGAGTACAGCTTCGGATTCGACAACACAGAGTAGTCGAGGTATTGATCCATCGCCACCGCAGGAATGCACGCGTGGTTGACGCCGGGCTTGGTGCGGTAGATGGTACGGTCCGGGTAATAGAAGATGTGGATGCCATCAATGATCTTCTTGGTCATCCACAGCTTGCGGTCGTTCTTCTCGAACTTGACGCCAAGCGTCTCATACGTATGGAAGAAGTCGACCGCTGCCGGCATCAGGTCGTAGCCTGTGTGCTTGAGTACGTCGTTCATGTCTGTCGTTATAGAAGATCAATTTGCTCGTAAAGAGCGAAGCGGTCAACAGCCAACTCCTGCGTGCTGTGCCACTGATGGGTCACCCCGGCGGAGTCGACTAGATACGTCTGCAACGATACAAGGTTGACGAGGATGCTGTGGAAGCCGATTCGCAGGCAGGCCCACAGGGTCTTTACGTGATGGCCGCCGTCCCGACAGAAATAACCCGAGCAGCCCCAGTACGCTACGGCCTGAAGGAATTCAGGCCACGAGTAACGCTCAGCGTCGAGGTACTCGGGCTTGCTGTTGAAATGCGGACGTGCGTTCCAGCCGTATGAAGGCTTGCCGGCGTCGCCTTCGTAATCAGACGGCATGTACGACTTGTTGGTGCGCTGCCGAAGCAGGTTGTGCAGCTCGTCCAGCGTCACCTTCTTCATCATAATCGGCGGCGCATCGAATGGCGACTCCATGCTCGTTCCTTTATAGGTGGTCGTGTTCGCCGTAGCCAATATTGCGCAGCTCCGTGCAGTTCGGGCACTTGCAGGAGCGGAAGTCCGCACTGTTAGCATAGCAGTTGTAGGGGCGATTCGGATACAGGTCGCGCACGTAGGAAACAATGCGCTTCTTGTCCCAGCCGGTGATCGGTAACAGCACTTCGACGTTCATCATGGCGGCGTAGCGCTTCAGCGACCACCAGTTCGAATCCTTGTACTTGTCGAAAAGCGGAATGAAATTACGCGACCCCATGATGATGGTATCGTAGCCCTGCAACTTGGCGAACGACATGAGGTAGAAGTTGCGACGCTCCTGGTCATGCTGCAGCGGGAACTGCTTTTGAATGAGGCGCATGTGTTGATGCTCGGCGAATGCCTTGGCGCTGCGCACTTCATTCAGCAGATAGTTCTGACCGTAGTTGACGAACAACAGGTCCGGGTTGTGGCTGTCCTTGTACATCAGCGCACACGCGACTGAATCCCAGCCGCCGGAGAACAGCACACAGCTGTTGGTGCTTTGTTTCATTTGAGGATCTCCCGCCCAAACTTGATGGTGTAGTTGCTGACCGGATAAAACGGCTTCGAAGCGAAGCGACCCGTATGGGTGAACCAGTCAGTGATCGCGTGTATCAGATGACCAAACCCCGCTGCGGGCAACAGCCACATCAGCAGGGCAGACACGAATAGCGAATGAGTCACGTGATACGCATTGAAGATTGGCGTTGGCACCTTCCACGGATCGAAGGCTTCGCGCTTAATCAGCATGCGTATCTCGTTGGCCAACAGGGGGAAGTCAGGAGCAATCGATGCTACAAAGAATGCTCCGTGTGCCGGGACGTGCGCTAGGTAGGCGACGGCTTCCCCGACAATGCCTACCAGCGCGTGATACTTGATATTCACTGGTTGCTGCTTTCACGGTTCAGCACGTTGCCCATAATCGCGGCATTCTCAGCACCCATGTAGATCGCGCTGTTGGCGCCGTGCTCGGAGCATTCGCACGAGATGGTGAACACCCGACGCTGACCACTCGATGATGCAGGGAATGCTTTAATCAACACTTCCTCAGCGGCCTCGAACGCATACTGCGCGAAGCGCTCGCAGCCGACGCCACGCCGGAACACCTGCAGATCGAGAATGCCCTTTTCGTGCGCCTGAGTGAACCATGCGAGTTCGGGATCGTTGATGTCCACGCAGGTCCTGTGGTCGAACATCTCAACCAGATGCTGTTTCAGATCCTTCAGACCGCCGAAGTCGACCGCCCAATTACGATCATCCAGATAGCGGGTGCCGAACGTGAACTTGAACGACAACGCGTAGCCATGCAGCTTCGAGCAGTGGCTGTGCGTTGCTTTCGGTTGACGGAATGCGGCGCTGAGGCCTAGATCGTGACCAAACGTCTTCGTACTGAGAAACATGTTTATGCCTTTATGATTGCGTGAATGAGGATCAACAGGATGAACGATGCTATGCACCCCACGATGATGGTTCGCTTTAAACTAAACCACCACAGCGGTGATGATACCACGCCGATGAATGCGCATAGCACCGTGAAGTTGAGGACGTGTTCAGCTGTTTCCATCGTCGGCTACCAGGAAGTCGGCCGGGTCCTGGACGTCCGGTAATGCCTTGACGCGCTCCGGCGGGATGATGATGTACGAACGGGTCGTGCCTTCGAAGATGCGCGTCGTCTCGTAGGCGTCGGTGAAGATCGCCGGGCCTGCAATCATCTCACCGAAGTAGCCCTGCAGCAGCTGCTTGTGACGCGCTACCGGGTCGAGCAACGACGGCGTCTGCGGGTCGGCAACCAACGCCTGCAGTGCGGTAATCGACAGCACAACATGCGAACGCTTCAGCTCCAACGACGGCGGGTGGTTGTCGAAGAAATCCTGCAACGACGTCCACGGTTGAATCGGTAGTCCTGCCACATCGTCTTTGGTGTATACCATGAAATTCTCCGGGGTTATGTGTTTCGTTACCCCTTATTTACTGCGTCGCCCAGTGCGTGCCCGCTTCTGCTTCTTGCGCCGGTTGTAGTAACGATACAGCGCCTGTGTCTGAACGCGGAAGAAGCGCGCCGCGGCCACCGGATCGTACGGCGCGGAGATGAAGGACACACCGTACAGTGTACCGATCTTTCCGGTACGTAGCTCGTGCGGCTCCACCGTGTAACTAGCACGAATCTGACGCACCGGCATGATGCGCGTTAGCTGGCGCGCCAGGTCAGCCGACATGAACCGTGAGGCCATCGGTCGCATGACCTCGATGATACATTCCACCGGATCCTGCGCATGAAAGATCTTGGTGTCACGCGTGAGCTTCTCTTCAAGCGGACCTGCACCCTCTGAAACTGACGGCCACTGCATGAACAGCAACACCGACAGATCAGGCCGCACTTCGATGTACAGCACGTAGTCGTCAATGGAGACACGGCAGCCCTGACCGAGGTAGCTCGTCCACTGCCAGCTGACGTTACGTTGCACAGACGACGGAAACCATTGCTCGGTCAGCTGCTTCATCTTCCGGGTCAACGCCTGATAATGCTCGATACGTTTGGCAATGGCTGCCGCCTGAGCATCGGGATCAACCGGTACGGTCATCATGCGGAGGGAGGTACGTTGTGTAAACGGCAACCGTCCCTGGTCCTCGGCTAGCATGATCTCTTCGATGCGCTTTACCAGCTCAGGATTGTCAATGTAATCCTTGTCTTCACCGCTCATTGTCTTCGCCCCAGATAGGTTGCCAGCGGCCGTCGAGATACACCTCTTCGGCAGCCATGGTTATGGTGCTGAACCACATGGAGCCCGGCTCAGCCATGCGATACTCGTTGGTTCGTGTATCGAGAAAGCGTACCGAACCCTCACGCGGTTCGTCGCTCACTGTTCGACCTTTTCCGATTGCGTACGGCAATAGCTGTACGTCTTCTCGAGCAGCTTGACGACGTTGGCGGGCAGCTTCTTGCCGGTCAGATGAAACGCCATGGCTTCGGCAATCGTCTCGCGGTAGTTCTTGGTCGCATACTCGCTGATGACCGGCGCCAGATCCTTCTTGCTGATACCACGCACGGGCCACACGGCACGAATGTCATCGCGGCAATCGGCCTCGAACAGTACGTCCAGCTCCTTCGGCGACAGCCCGGTGTTGCGTTGGATCGTTTGCAGGATCAGCTTGTAGACGAGCCCGTCTTCTTCGGTCAGGTTCGTCTTGAAGTCGGTCGGCCGATCCTCGCCGGCTACCAGGGCTTCCAGCAGGTCAGTAGCCTGATCCTTGCGAATCGACTGTACCTTGATTGACGTATTGAACAAACGAATCCACGCAGCACGCAGCTTGGTGCCCTTCATGTACTCGTAGTCCATGTGATGCGCCAACTCGTGGGTGATGACGTACACCCATTCACCCGACGGCAGGATGTCCGGACGAATCTGCAGGCGGTGCGGGTTCTTGTCCGGATCCTTCATGCGCTTGTACATGCCGGCATACTTCTCGCCGTCATACGGCAGCACTTCCCAGATGCACGTGTCCGGGTTGACGATGAAGTCGAGCCGGTTGTGCTTGAGCACCTTGTAGGCCTTGTCAAAGGCCGCCATCAGCTTCTTGCCGTCTTCCTTCTCCGGCGTGTAGAACCAGTAGACGGTGCCGAAGTGCTCATGGACGTTCTTGCCCTGAAAGCGGTTCGACACGTCCACACCGTACACCTTGCCGTGCGCAGGCTTGTCGCCGAGGTTGACCAGGATGTCCTTCGACGGCACTTCGATCAACGTCTTGCGGCCCGGAACGTGACAATCCTTTTCCAGCACGCCGGCAACGATGCCCTTGCTCAGGCTGTTGACCCGCAGCATGAACGTACGCCGCACACCCTTCTCATTGCGCAGCGATCCGATGGCGTAATCACCCTTGTTCATTTTGTAGACTCCGTAAAAGAAAAACGCCCGCCAGCTTGTTTGCGGGCAGGCGTCGTTCGTTACTGCTGCTTGTTATTGCGCGGCTGCTGCCGGCGGGGTTTGCGGTTGTTGCGCGGGAACTTCGGCCGGCTGTTCTGCAGGCACCTCAGCCGGTTGCTGACCAGGCTGTTCGACCGGTTGCTCAGCCGGCACTTCCGGTTGCGCTTCAGCAGCCTGTGCGGCTACGAATGCTTCAGCTGCTTGCGGGATCGACGAGGTCGGGATCGGTGCGTCACCAGTCAGCGCTGCCATTTCCGCGTTCGTGTCTGCCGCTGCTTCGTGGCCGTCGTCTTCGTCGTCTTCCGTGCCGACCTCTTCGGTTTCGGCTTCGTCAAACGTGACGTCCTGCGCCAGCAGCACCACACCGTACGCGCCGCCGTCCGTGAAGACCGGGTACACGCCGTTGAACTGATTCCAGATCACAGGTTCGATGTTGCCATGCGCCTGCACGGTCATCGCGTGCAGATGACGGCGATGCTGTTGCGAGGTGATGACGTCGCTGAACGTCGCGTTCAGGCTTTCCAGCGTGCATTCCGCGTCGAGCATGAACGTCAGACGGTGAATGATCTGTGCCGTTGCCAACGACGGCTCCTGGCTGTACGAACGCAGCGCCGTTGCGAGGTAGTGACCCGACAGCACAGGGTCTTCCAACCCGTCCGTGTGATCGAATTGGAACGTTGCCTTCAGGTTGCGCGATGCCAGCACAACGGGGGCGTCGCTGACGTCGCTGGCTGCGGCTGCTTCTTCGAGGTCGAGGATCGACTGGTTGTGGCTTTGCATCTGCACGTCGGTGGCGCCGACTGCATCGCCGTTGTCGTGTTCTTCGTCCGATGGCTCTTCCTGCATGACCAGCAGGTTTTCGATCTTCGTTTCGAGATCGGGTTCGACGTGATGGAAGCTGCGTGCGTCCAGGAACTTGTCCACGTTGACGTTATACAGTTCGCCTTCTTCGTCGGCGAAGATCACTTGCGGCGGGAACTGCGCTTGCTTTGCTGCGGGGATGTTCTCGTTCGTGATGAACAGAACGAACGACGGCTTGCCTTTGGGTGACAGCCACACCGAACCGGGCGTCAACAGGCTCAGTTGTTCTTGCGCGTTATTCGACATTTCTAAATCCTCTCTGGGAAGGGTGTTAAAGGGTGGCCGTCTCGGGACCGAATTGATACTGACAACGTACACCCTATATTTACTCGCCTGGTTTTACTGCAGGATCAGGGCGGCTGCGGGCTTGGGCGGCTGCGGAGTGGGCAGGTTGAACGCCTTGGCCGTCAGGTCGACCAGCTTGCGTTGCTTGCCGGCGCAGACTGTGTACAGGTTTTGCCAGTACTCGGCGGCCTGCAGCGACTGCTTCTGCGAATACTTCTGCACCGGGATGTGCGGTTGCTGTTCGCAGTAGGTCACCAACGCCGGGTCAACGTTGACCGTCGTCTTTTCCGGCACGACCGGCACCGGATTCGGTTGCGGCGGTTGCGTGCCACAGCCATACAACATGCCGAACACCAACGAGGCTGCCATGCTGCGCTTTGCGGACGCGCTGACCTTGTCGTAGCCTTTGAAAAACTCGCGCATCATTTGGTCATGTGTCTTCATTGCGTAACTCCTGAGGCAGCAACCGGTGCGGACGCTGCAGGAACCGGCGCGGCGATGTTGGTCGCGTCTGCGTCGATCAGTTGATTGATTGCCGTCACCGTCGGGACGTCCCAGCCGCACGATTGCGCGACCTGCGGATTGGTCTGCACGTACTGGGTAACGACCTCGGCGCGCGTCGTTGCTGCTCGCATATTTGCAGCCGCCAGGTCAATCGTGTCCTGTTGCGACTTCTGCTCGAGATCGGACACGCGTTGATTGAATTGCTTGGCCTCCTCGTTGGCGTCCGACACCATTTTGTTGATGGTGACCTGCTGTGCGTCCCAGCCGGACTTGTAGCCGGCGTCCGTGCCGTTGGCGTGACCCCATTCGTAGACGCCGAACAGCAAAGCTATAACAGCCACCACCGGCAACACATACTTCAAAAGTAATGCTACCATCGCTAACCCCTTAGTAGTTTTGTTAACCGAGAATAATGAACTGCTGGTCAACGTCATGTACCAGCTGTCGATAAACGACCAGCTGCTCATCCCAGAGGGTAGAGTCGGAGGGCGACATGCACCAGTTGCCGTCAATCCAGACCCGGGGATAGCGCCGTGGTGCTTTGCTAGGACCAAGGACGTTAGTGAGCACGCGCAGACGAACGATCTCCGCTCGTACGTCGGGGTTGCTACTATAGTATCTGAAGGAGTGGTCGCCTAGCGTCACGATTAGATCTTCGGTTGCAGCCGTGTGCATGATGTAATTTGTCTTACCCGTGCGCTGACCGTAGTTCAACTGGATAGTACGAAAGTCTCGTACATAGCGCGCGGCGTCGTTCTCGCCATGCGACCTGCAATGGGCGTGAAGTTCATCGTTTGCCTTGAACAGCAAGTCCATCACCGACGGCAGGATGAGCCAAGGCGGCGGTTTATAAGGTACATTCATTGTCTAACCCCAAAGAACTTACGTTTCAACTTATCAATGATCCATTGCGGACAGGCGCCTGGATCCCAGCACTTCAACTTCAACCGCTTGGCCGCCTTCGCAGGATCGTCCTTGTTGGCTACCCGACGATATGGCGAACCTTTGATCGCCCACAGCTTGATGATCTTGGTTGAGAACATACGCGTGAGCGATGGCGCGATCTTTTCAGTCGCACTGATGCCCGCGAAGTCGCCATCCATAAACATCACCACGGTTTCGACGCCGCCCAACTCGAGCAGCTTGCACTTGTTGTCCGACCATGACTGCGTGCCGAAAATGCACATCGCAGGAATGCCCTGCAGCAACAGGCGCAAGGCGTCGCGCTGCCCTTCAACCAACACCATGGTTGAGCTACCCAGCTGCTCCATGAGGTCGATTGCGAAGTCATACGGCCACAGGCCATAACGTCGCGACCAGTTGTCGCCGTCCGTCGCTGCCAGGTAATACGATGGCAGGTCGGCGTCCTTCTTCAACCGCGCACGAAAGAAGCCCTTTTGCTTGCCCTGCACCATCACCGGCATGTAGATGTACTTGGTCGAACCCCAGCGTTGATAGTCGTCGCTCCACTTGAGGCACATCTTACCACCCAGCTCAATCAACAGGTTGGTGGGTATCGTGCGCCACGTCTTGTCCTTGGGCAGCTTCCAGAACTTGAACTTGTCCTCGCGGTAGCCTTTCGATATCTGCAGGGCCTTCTGCTTCTTGGCCAACAGCATCAACGGCGAGGCACGCTCTTCCTTCGGCGGCCCTTTCGTATATGGTTGCAGGTGCAATCGCGGCGCTACCTCGTCCCACGGTGCCGCGTGGCCGCAGCCATAGCATTTGAAGTAGCCCGGATTCAACGTCGACTCGGAATGGAAGATACGACCTGACGGCGTCTTCTCCGAGTGAAACGGACAGGAGACGAAGGTCGAACCCGACACCGCCTTCTTCTCTCCTGCATACATGCCCAACTGCTGCATAACGAACGCTAGCTTTTGATTCCGGTCAACCGCGCTATTCATATCAGCCCCGCTCGTATCCTTCCTTGTTCGGGTCGAGGTACAGCGCGGTCTCGAGCACGTTGAATGCCCGCAGATTCGCGTCCCCGCCCTTAAACGACTTCATCCAGTCATGCCATCTACGACAGATGACCTGGGTATTGATGAACAGCGGCCGGTCCAGGACGTCGGGGAAGCGATAGATCAGGTAGCGCGTCAGGTTCGTGGCACGCAACTCGCGCACGAATGTTTCCGACGTGGTCCACACCAGCTGTACCGATGTATTTACCGCGTCGTAGATGCCGTACACGTATAGCGGTCGCTCGTGCGAGAACAACGAGAACGAGCCGTGCATGCCGGTGTTGTTGACGACCGCCACGTAGGGACCGACCACCGCGCTGTTTTCGAGCACACGTTGATGCACGACAGCCATCAGTTTGTTCAGCTTGAACAGGAAGCGCGTGTCCTCGTACTGACTGTCCAGGTCTTCGAGCCCGCGAGCGAACCCCTCAGCCACGGTCCAGGCCTGCAGACCGATGCTGGAGATATGCAGATACTTGTCGCGCGTCGGCATTGCCAGCTCTTTGGTTTGAGCATCAACGGTGTGCTGATACCAACGACCGCGATGTTTCGCATCCGAGTGCGTGCCGGTGAGTGATCCTTGCAGCTGTGGCAGCACTTCTTTGATCGGGTTCATGGCCGCGACCACGATAGCGCCATGCAGGTGGCTGCTGAATGATGAATCTGACATTGGAACCTCTATGGGCTAGTGAATGGTGCCGGCAGGGAACATGCGCAACTGATGATTGCGCACGATGCCGCCGTACTGGGTGGCCAACAGGACAGGACATTCGATCTCCGTCCCCTGCAGAACATACATCAACGCATTGACGAAGCTGACCACCTCCGCGTCCTGCAAATACATGATCGTTGAGTACACCTCGTAGTCAAAGATGTGGTATTCGCGCGGACCGTAGTCAGCCGCGTCAAACCGTGCAATGTTGATCTGGCGGTTGAAGACACCAGCGCCCGTCAAGCGTGTCAGCATCAGCAGATACGCAATCGGAGTACGCTGGTGTGCCTGGTCAATGATGATCCAGGTATCGCGTCCCGTCCGGTCGCAGGTGTACCGGAACGGGTGACTCATGTTTCAATCCTCCTAGGCTTCTACGGCCCGTCGCTTCTTCTTAATCGTGCGCTCGGTACGCACGGCTGAATCCATCTTGGCCTTTTCCTTCACGGCCGGCTTCGGCGCTTCCTTCGGCTTGTCGTCCTTAGGTGCTGGTGGCTTCTTGGCATACAGCAATGCCTCATCCATCTGCGTGTCGAGCTTCTTGACGCCCAGCAACGGCCACAAGCCTTGCAGGTACGAGCGCGTTTCCTTGCTCTTCCACGCGGCCATCACCGTAGCCAACACGCCCTGCTGCGAGCCTTCCAACAGACCCAGCTCGTCCGTGTCGGAGATCGCCGAACGCAAACCGTCGATCAGGTTGTTCAACGACCAGTCCCACTTGTGCGTGTGGTCATCGCGGCCGCCAACTTCAATTTCGACCTCGGGTTCAACCGTGAACTGAATACCGAAGTTGTTCTTGAAGCGTTCGGTGACGCCATACGTCGCCTGATACTGCAGGATGTGGATGAACGGCAACACCATCTCATACGGCACGGCGTAATAGTTCGCGTCGTGAACCGTTCGGTTGAACGGGATGCGCATCGCCCAGTCGCTCTTCTCGATGCCCATGAGCTTCTTCAGCTTCGGCAAATTCGAGTAGTAGGCTTCCAAAATGCAACGGCCAGCCGCTACACCAATTTCGGATGCGAAGCCCTGAATCGGCGCATTCGATCCCCGGCGTACCTGCTGGTTGACGATCTGACGATCCATCGACAGGGCGGCCGGCATGTAACGGCGACGTCCGATTGGCGAGTAGACGTAGAACTGCGTCTCGGCCATCTCCTGCATCTTGTTGGTCCATGCGGCACCCTTCTTGAACTGACCGAACATCTTGTCAATGATGCCCTGAGCGTAAGCCTCGCGGTCGTCTTCCATCAA
>Ga0247674_1000088_pt1 | contig 10335 bp, 14 predicted proteins | sample CNK15_metaG_FD_183044 | JGI IMG/M metagenome (GOLD analysis project Ga0247674, IMG submission 183044) | Soil microbial communities from Purdue University Martell Research Forest, Indiana, United States - CNK15 | ecosystem: Environmental > Terrestrial > Soil > Temperate forest > Bulk soil...
AGCAAATGAAGACTATCACAGAAGATCCCGAGCAAGTGGCATTCTATCAACGTGAGGCTGAGGCAAAGGCTCGTGAGGCACAAGCTAAGGCTGCTGTTGAAAACGGTGAAACGGGCAACCTGTTTGCTGACTATGTAAACAAGCATCGTGATTATGAACTGTTCCGTGATGAGAATGGTCGTCCGTTGTCTCGTGATGAGTTTAACAAAACTGTTGACAACCTAGCTAAAGACCCTCAGACGGGCTACATCCGTCCTGAGGATATAGACGCTGCTTACAAGAAGTATCTGGAGAACTTCAATGGTGTGCAAGCTGGCTTGTTTGATCAGCCCACCACTGCCCTTGAAATGTCTCAGACGCTTAAGGCAGATGCCACGGCTAGGCTAGTCGATCGTCATCCTTTGGTGGCGGCTGCTGAAAGGTTTCTTAATCAAGAACAGCAATTCCTTGATCAACTGAAACAGCAAGGGGCGTCCTTGGACGCTATAAAGGATGCTACAAGGGATGTTACTCTGGCAACCGAACGTCTTGCTAAGACGAAGGAGAATGTTACGAAGGGACTGAAGGGTGGCCCTGCTGCTCGTCCATTACGTAAGGGTGGCTTGCGTGGTAAGCAACAAGGTGGATCAGTCACTACAGACTTCCTAACCTCTGTCCTTAGCCTAGGTTTGGATAAGAAGTTTGGTAAGAAAGCTCTTGAGAAGACCAAGGTGGAAATCACTCCGGGTGAGAAGAAGCTTCCCTTTGTCCCTGTCAAAAAGGGCTTGGAAGATTACACCAAGGAACGTCGCAGTGCTGAGGCCATCAAGGCCGATATTGTAAAGAACAACACTCCGGATATCAAATCTACTCCTGTGTCTGACACTGTTCAAGCTGGTGGTTTGTACAAGAGCTTGGAAACTAACAATCCTATCGTTAGGAAGACTTTTGCTGCTGTGAGTGATGCTGACCACGCTGCCTCTACTAACATCAAGGCAGCTATTGCTGATCCGAAGGAAGGGCTTCCTGCTTTGTTCCGTAGGCTCACCAAGAAGGATGCTGGAGATTGGTGGAGTGCCCGTCAGATCTTGGAAGGTAGTGAAGACCTCACTCCCGCGCGTATGCGCGAGATGGGCATGAACGACAAGCAGATTGCTATGAACACCCGCTTTAATGAGGTGATGGACTTTGTGTTCAACAAGCTCAATGAAGCTCGTGCTCTTGCTGGTAAGGCTCCTGTAGACAAACGCATTGGCTATCTTGCTTCTCAAGCCTCTGGTGATTTCCGTCGTATGGTATATACCATTGATGCTGATGGCACCAAGAAGCCTATTGGTTTAATCACCTCAGACAATCGCATGGTGCTCAATCGCCGTGTGGAGAAGCTGAAGCAAGCCAATCCTTCGTGGGAAGTTGGTGAGGAAACTACTGCTAAACGTGGACGTAGGGAGAATAGGCAGAAAGCCTTTGAGGATGCCGTAGAAATGCTGGCAGAGAACAATCCCGATACCAAGGCTCTTGTGGATGCCTATCACGAGATCTTGAGGAAGGACGCCTACGACTACATGAATGCTAAGAAGCACACTCAGCAGAAGAAGGGTGTGTTTGGTATGGAGGGTTTTAAGCGGGATGTTGATGCTTGGACGAATGCCAAGGAAGGTATGGCTTCTCAAATCAGGTATGTTGAGAAGATTTTGAAGTGGGCTGAAATGTCAAAGGCTGTGCATGAAGTGAAGCCGCTGTTGACAGATCAATCAATCAATATGCCTAATGCTAAGAAATGGTCTAGTGATTACATTGACCGCGCTCTCGGTATCCAAACCAGCAATCTGGGGGCAGCCATTGATGATCTCACTGCTGCTGTTGGTGAGAAGTTTGGTGTTGGTCCTTCTGCTATTGAGAGAGGTGTTGGTACTGTTAAAGGTGCTGTGTCCAAGTATTTGCTGGGCTTTGTAAACCCGTTCTTCTTGGCACTGAACATGGTGCAGCCTCTTGTTGCTTCTCCTGCCATGAATTCTCTATTGGCAGGTCGTGGCATCAATCTCAAGGCGGGTACTCTGTCTCGTGGAGCAATGGATTTCTTATCGATGAAGATGGCAGAACGTTATCCTGAGCGGTTCAAGTTGGATAAGCTTCAGCAAGAAACTTATAGGGAGGGTGTTGCTCGTAACATCTTTGGTAGTGAAATCTTTGAACACACTGCCCACCTACGGAAAGGTTCTCAGTTTGTATCTAAGCTGGCAGAAATTGGTATTCCCCAAGTGGAAGGTGCCACTCGTGGTACGGTGTTCACAGCCTATGTGAAAGCTCTCCATGAGAACGGCATCACTGGTACTAAGCTCTATGACATTGCAGAGAACCTCACCAATCAGGTGATGACGGATTATCGTAACATTGAAGCTCCCTCGATGTACAAGGGGCTTGGTGCCATCGGTGATACGGCTGTTACGCTGCAGCGTTATAAGCATAACACTCTGTCCAACTTGGCTATGCTGGCTCGTGAAGGGAAGCGTACAAAGAACTTCAAGCCCATTGGGGTTGCTCTTGGTGTGTCTCTTGCTACGTCTGGTTTGACGGGAATGCTTGGCTTCAACGAAGCCGATCAAGCCTATCAACTCTGGACTAAGCATGTGACAGGTAAGCCGGACACCCTCACTAGGCTGTTGCTTGACAATGTTGGTGATACACTGTCTTATGGGGCTGTCTCTACGCTAACAGGTATTGATTTGTCTAAGCGTTTTGGTATGACTCTGTTGCCAGATAGCCCCGGTGGTGCTTTGTTCCCCGGTGTTAGTCGTTTGATGGAGCCTGTTGTCTCTGGTGCTAAGGCTCTCCTTAATCCCACTGACACTACCCAATGGCAGCGCTTTGCTAGGGACGTTGTTCCTAATGCTGCTCGTGGATTGGTGGAACGTAAGTTCTTTGAAAATGAAAATGGGTTGGCCATTAATCCCAAGGATTTGGGTGGCACTGTCCAACGCACTGAAACTGATAAGATGGCTAAGAACTTTGGGGCCACTGGCCTTGAGGAATCTAAAGCCAAAACACGTCTCTACCAAGAAAGCCTAGTGGATAAGGCCATTAGTGATAAGCGTCAAGGTGTCACCAACAAAATCTTGGATGATTTGTACCAAATTGATCCCCATGATACCGCCGCCATGAAGAAGTATTTCCATGAGGGCAAAGGGGCTCAATATAAGCAAGACTTTTTGGATGCTGAGGGGAACATTGATAACCTTGTAGCTGCTGTAGAGAAGTTCCGCATGGGCGGTGTAACTACGGCTATGCAAAGGAAGATGCTGTCTGTGGCTGCTGCACAGAAGGAAGGGGATGCGCTGCGGGCTAAGCGCTATATGGAGATGAAGAAATGACCCAGAACTTCGATGTAGCTATGGCGTTCATCCTCAAATGGGAAGGGGGTTATGTGAATGACCCCGATGATCCCGGTGGGGAAACCAAATACGGGATAAGCAAAAAAGCCTACCCCAATGAGGATATTAAGGGATTAACCCTAGAACGCGCAAAAGCTCTGTATAAGAGAGACTATTGGGATAAGCTGGATCTTGAGAAGTATCCACAGGACAAAGCTGTTGTTCTAATGAACGTTGCTGTGAATATGGGAGTTGGGCGTGCCAAGGAATTTGCGGCGAGTGCTGACTACCAATCAGCCATTCAGGCAATCCGAAAATATTATGACACTCTGATCCAGAGGAATACAAAGCTGGAGAAATACCGAAAGGGTTGGACCAATCGTACCAATGATCTTCAAACATATTTAACCATCCATTAAAAAAGGAGCCGAAAGGCTCCTTTTTTCTTTTTAACTAAAGATTAAGAATCGGAAGAAAGCAAGATCAATTAAAATCATGAGAGACTTATCTTCATCCAACTCAAAGGCTTCTAAGTCATTCTCATCTAAATCGACATACTCAATACCAAACTTAATACCACGGATAAAACCGATATTAAACATATTCGCAAGCTCCATTTACGCAAGCAAGTTCATGATGGTTCACTGTACTATCGTCCACTTCATATTTATCAAATGCTGCCCAATCGATTGTCGGAAAGGTTTCCTCCAACTTACGGAACTCATCCTCCGTGATGTCCTGATAGGGAGCTTGTTGATATACATGATCGCTGTGAGGAAGGAAGCTAACACCACCAATGTCATCTAGATGCTTATACACCCATGCGCCCACTTCCATCCATTCGTGTTCCTTTACATAGACAGTGATGGAGGGATTGTGTTCACACCAATGTTTCTGGAAAGTTAGGTAATGCTCAAGCTGTTCAATGGCGCCAATCTCGTTTCGTGTGACGCTTCCTTCTGGTGCCTTTTGCGGGAAGCTGAACACCAAGTTAGAGGCGTTCATAACATCTACTTCACAGGGAACCCCATGATCCTTAAGGAACAGAGCCAGAGGATCTTTATGATCAGCCCGCACAGTTCGGATGTAATAATTATTGTGGCGAGGATGAATACCGCTAGCGGAATCAACAAGCTGAGACACAGTACCAGAAGGTTTAACCGTAGTGATCGCTGTAGATGCAGAGATACCCAGCCGTTCAGCCCATTCCTTATTTGTGTCAATAGCGTGCTGTCGCAGCTTTTGCAATTGTCCTTCAAGACCCTGACCTCCACGACCAGACAACAACTTGTGATCCATAATGCCAGTGAAGCTCACCCCAAGAAGCCTCTCTTCTTCAGCGTTTTTTTTCCAATCTTTACGGATGTACTTGTAGTCCGTAAGGGTCGATTGATAGGTGCCAATAATGGTTGCAATTCGCACCTTTCTTTCAAGGTCGCTATGCGTGTCTCCAGATCGGACAACAATTTCTGATAGGTTACAAAATCCAAACGGCCTAAGTATAATTTCTCCGCAGGGGTTTGTTCCGAATTGATAGTTCGGATCTCGACGCCCGCTAGATTCCGCTTGGCGCGATGCAGCAACGCGATTATATATTCCACGTTCACCGCTTCGGCTCTCGTATAGGGCATGCCACTCCTTCATAAAAATACCAATGTCAGGCTGCTCTGTGTAAGCAACACTGATGTTGGCTAGGGCTCGTTGTTTTTCGTCAACGTACCATTGTCCGTTTTTGTAGTTTCGCATTCGTTCGTCTGTGAGGTTGGACAGACAAATGAGAGCTGAACGCCTAACACCTCCGACGACCACGACCTCTGCAATTTTACAGACAAGATCTGAGCATTCGACGGAATTAAGCTTCCGACCACTAGCCTTTTTAAAGAGTGCAACTGTAAATTGAAATAGCTCAACAAGAGGTTGTGGGCCGGATGCTCGGCCTCCGAATGTCTTGAGGCGTGCTCCAGCAGGTCTAACACCACTAACATCCCACTTAGGGATTTGTCCTCCATATAGGAGGCTGATAAGTTGACGTAGAGCACCTGCCCATCCTTGCTTTGAGTCTGCAACTTTGATGACGGTATCAGATTCATGGAATGTCTCAGCCACTTCTGGCAGCTTGTTAATATATTGCCGTTCTACTGAATAACCTACACCCGTACCGTTTGTAAGGATGTACATAATCTCATCGAAGCATCGCTGATCTTGCACAGGAATGTATGAGCAATTGAACCCGGCAATGTTATCTCGTTCTAGAGCCGGGCCAGCAGTCATCAAAGCCCGCATTGAGGGCATCACTTCTAGGTTGTAAATGGCTGTGTAAACTTCTTCATAAGGGAAACTGTTAGGATAACGTCCCTGCCAGAAATCACAATAGCGCTTTACAACCTCTTCCCATGTTTCTCGTCGGCCCTTATCTTCCAGCCAACGAGCATAGCGAGACTTAGCAATGAATGTTTGGTAGTCGTTCAAACGGGTGTTTCCTTTACGTAGGCAATGGTGAAATAACAAGTGAGAAATGCAGCGGTGAATGCATATTCTACAACATCCTTAACAGGAGTATACGAACCATCGTCTTCCTGTTTCTGGTGTTGAGCACTCCAATCATTGAACTTCAGAGTGGGGATGAAAAACACTTCCCATTTCTTCTTCCATCCATAGCGAATTTTAATTGTCGGCATGATCTTCCTTTGTAAAGCAGAAGTCCTTTAAGGCTTTGTCTGCTTCATTAATTTTCTCTTGTTGAATACGATGCTTGTGTTTTTCCCCGGATTGACGTTCCACATGTTGGCGGCGTTCGTCATTCTTGCTACGTTTACGATTTTGGTCAGTCATTCTCAATAAAAGAAAGTTGAAAAGTATCAAATGAGTCTAGTTCTGCTTGTGTATAAAATGAACGGAATGGAAAACATCCATTCATTTCTAAATAATCAGAGGGCCATAACTTGCCCCCTTCTTCTTTTATTGTAGCCAATCCAAAATCGTTATTCATCGTCTTCGTCAATTTCCTCTAGCAGATTTTCGTATTGCTCTTCAATGGCGTCCCTCAAATGATCTACAAGTTCTTCCCATTCCAGGTCTAGAGCTTCCAGTAGAACATATGGGTCCATCTTCTGTTTAATCTTCTCGATTAGTTCGCTTAGCGTTAGTTCTTGTTTCATATAGATAGCGATGTTGGTCCCATGCCTGATCGACCTCTTCCCGATAACGATCAGAAATAAAATATTCATTCATGTCGACACTGTCCCAGAATTCCTTACGTTGGGATAATGATGCGTTTTGCTTCTTGCGGCTGAAGGTCATAGAATTTTCCCATGAACAGTTGATAAGCCATGGCAGGTGGCAGACAGGCCGGGCGCAGATCTCTGCGGACAGAATATTTAATTGGGCCTTGAAAGTAGCTCCATTCTTGGCCCTGTGATTGAATGAGATAATGAGCTTCGGTGTACAGAGCATCAATGTCTGCCTGCTTCACTTCGTCCCATCCTTCTTCATCCAACTCAAACTTCTTGGATATTGCTTCTTCGAAGCGAGTTTCGAGCACCTTGTAGTCAGGGAGAAACTGCTTGATGGGACTAGGAATGTCGCCTAGATAGGCTTCCGTAGCATCATGCAGCAGTCCCTTAAGCTGTAGTTCACGAGGCAAACGCTGAGCGACCAGCACGCTATGCTCTGCAACGGAAAGAAAACCAGCGCTGTGTCCATTAAACCGGCAGGTATTTGACAGCGCGTAGGCAATGTCTTCAATGTCAAACTGATCTGGCTGAGGATCTTGTACATAAACCTTGTTCCCTTTTCGGGTTTCAATGAAGCTTTCCATTACTTTACCTTTTGAATTACGGTGGGCACATCCATCCATGCGTGGCGATGATCAAAGCGGTATTGCAAGATAGGTTTGCTACGCAAAGTATTGGTAACCTGCTCATCCCAATGCATGTCTGTTTGTTCTTTCACAAGCCAGCGGAATTCAATCATTTGCTATAATACCTCATGAGTCGTTCTCGAAGTTTATTTAGAAGATCGAGCGTGATTTCGTAGTCTTGCCAGAGAGCATCCGGGATATCCACAACCTTGTTACGATGGTCAAGTTTCGGATCAATCGTCCAAGGCTGCTCAGCATCGACACACCAGACGAATGGGTAGTACTCATCTTTAACTAGTACGACCTTCTTGGTTTTCATTCAGACGATCCTCTACAAGTTTAGCATAGCCTTGAATGTCATGCCAATTGTCAACATAATTTGGATCACCATTCAAGATGCGGGCAATCTTATCTGCAATGACTTCGAGTGCTTGACGTTGATCATTCTTCATCCGTGCCCAGCCGGGCATGTCTTGCCAATAGTTCTTTGTATTCTGTGCAATGTTTGCATGATCAAAGAAAGAGCCATAGCGATTGCCACGTTCTTGCAGGGTTGTTGTAATATTTGGCTGTTGGATATTGAGTTCTTTCATGTCTTTAATGTCGTGTTCGTTAATCATATTAAGCCGGGGGATTGTCCACAGGTTGATCGGGGGGAGTTTCAATTGGGGCCACCAGTCGGCCCACTGAGTCGTAAAGCTTTTCTTTGAAGGATTCATCTGCTTGACGCTTGCGAATGTATTGGACCGCCTGATCGAGAGTGTTGAAGTTGGATAGTTGCATCCAATTGTTAGTTGCCGAAAGGAACAACTCCACAGTGAAGTTGTCCGGCTTGTTGTTACGGATTTGATAATCAGCCACGATATTTCCTATTTAGATAATCCAAGCTTACAGGCATTAGATCGAATTCCCCATCCTTGACTTCATGGAGGACAAGAAAGCCACGCCAGTGTTTATTTCCTTGTGGACCCATGTAGTCTTCATCATGTTCATAACAACTTCCAGCGATAATGGAGGTGAGTCGTTTCCCATCTGCTCGGTGGCCGGTTGCAATTTGAAGGCCCTGTTGATGGCCGGCAATGCAGGACATGTGCTTTTTATTGAGTTGTGCTGCGGCACTTGTTGACGGTCGGCCCAAGGTGCCGGAGGTGAAATAATGGCTAAACGCCACTCCATCAATAACCACAACATCAAGGAACGGGTATACTTCCCAACCATGTTTTTCATATTCCAAGTCATCTATTGAGAGAACACCTTCAAGCTTTGCATCTCCCTCAACTGCACGACTAATACGTTCCTCGTGATTACCGAGGGTAAGAACAAGTCGGGGATTATATCGCTCCTTATGATGCTTTTTAGCAGCCAAATTATGTTGCCGTAGGGGCGAAAGAAGGGTGTCCATCGCCACGTGGGTAGCTTCAACATCCTTCGTATACCTACGACCTTCAAAAGATTTACGACCAACATCGTAGCTAGACAAACTAGGCATGTCCGCAAAATCACCAATGCACACCACCGTGTCAGGCTTCTTTTCGACAATGTATTGGCCAATTTTAGAAAGGTATGATACGTCATGATCTGGTTTTACTTGACAATCAGGTAGGACAAGGATTTTGCTCATGTGATAACTTATTGGTCCATTTCAGGTACGTCATGCAGGTTTACCAAATCAAAAGTTTCTGTAGAACAAAAGGGAACTAGCCCCCGCTTCATAAGCTCATTCAAGCCTGTCTCTAGGACGAGAGTGAGTTCTGCTCCCTCAAGTGTGCCACTGAACTTCACTTGGCCTTCTGGCCCTTCGTAGGTAGTTTGGATTTCCATTGTTTCGCTGTTTCGCGTTCCTCTTTAGTTTTGATTGAATGGCAGGCTTTGCACAAGCATTGCAAATTCTCTTTCTCACAGAAAAGAGCATCAATATAATCATCCCATGAGGTAAACCCAACCTCTGGATTAATAATGGGCCTAATATGATCTACTTGGACATTCGTGCTTGTATATTCTTCAAAGCAACTTGCACATCGATAATGCTTTGCTTCTCGTCCTGACTTACTATTAATTTTCCGACCCGTATAAGCCTCTCCAAGCACTGCATATTTAGGCGGCCATCTTCGAGAAGCCGCTCGGAGGGCTGAGGTGACAAACCCATGAAACCGTGCATCTGTCCATTGTCCCCCATTACGAGAAGTAATCGAGGTCTTCTCCGTCGAATTCTTCGGGGAAGTCTTGCGGGATGTTCTCGGACGACGAGGGGAACTCTCGGAGTATCCAGAGGAGCTTTTGGTTGATTTCGAATTGCGCTTGGTCAGTGTATACACCCTTTACAAGAGATTTCATATCTTCTTCTGTCTCGCAGAATCCCAAATCAGCAATGAGAGGATTAAGAAACTTAGGCACTGTTTGTCGTGCTGTGCCATCAAAGCCGGGAATGTTGTCTGTTCGATCACCCATAATCATCTGGAACCAGAAATGACGCACGCCCTCAAGGGGCGTAATCTCGTAGAACTCATTACGCACAAAGTTGTAATGCTTTCCAGGAATCATCAGCAGATCTTTGTCTATGCTGGCAATAACGCTGTCGCTAGTTTGGCAAATACCTAGCATGTCATCCGTTTCCATTCCATTGACAATCTCTCCCTGCCAATTGACAACCATATGCTCTCGACAGGCCTCAAGCCATTCAGGCTTAACCATGTCCTTGCGATTGGCTTTGTACGCAGGGTAAATCTTCTTACGGAAGTTGTCTGTGCCTCCAATAAAAGCACGATAATGCTGTGCTTCAGTTTCCGCAATGATACGGAGCATTAGGTCATCCATACGATGTGTGGCAACTTCAACAGGATCTACTGTCTTCCCCTGCTTTGCACAGGAGGCGGCACACCTGAAACAAACAATATCACCGTCAATTAGTACGGTTGTCATTGAAATACATCCTTACGAAGAACCTTCTTAGATTTCAATGCTTGTTTTAATACTGCCATGGTTCCTCGAAATTGACCTGTGGATGGAACCAGTCCGTCTGAAAAATACAAATAATGATCATCCTCATCCACTAAATATCCCACACTATAGACTAAATAGGGACGTGCAACTTTTACAGCACCATCAGATTTCCATCCCGATTCAGAG
>Ga0247674_1000089_pt1 | contig 10259 bp, 12 predicted proteins | sample CNK15_metaG_FD_183044 | JGI IMG/M metagenome (GOLD analysis project Ga0247674, IMG submission 183044) | Soil microbial communities from Purdue University Martell Research Forest, Indiana, United States - CNK15 | ecosystem: Environmental > Terrestrial > Soil > Temperate forest > Bulk soil...
CATGAAAGAGTTTCTCGGTACGCCTGGCCCGTGGAAGTTTGGCATCCGGGACTGGGAAAGCAGCGACCGTATCGCAGAAAAGCCATTCAATTACTCGGGTCCGGGCTATTGCGATAATCCCAGCATTTACGGGGCAGACGGCAGCGCAGTAGTCGGATGCGATGAATACCAAGTTTTCAGCGGAGAGGCAGACGTTCGCTTGATTGTTGCTGCACCGGATCTACTAGAGGCGCTGCAAGAAGTGGTTGCATTTTGGGATTCCATTACGATGGAGGATCATTTGAATGATATTCATGTGAAGGCCCGCGCAGCCATTGCCAAGGCGCTAGGATCATGACAGCCGACGCCCTCCTACTCACTGGCATTGGCACCTGCCTAGCCATTGCTGCCGCGCTAATCGTCATGCTGGCGATTACGTTTGCCGAGGAAAACGGGGAAACGCCATGAAAGCATTCACGGAGATGGTGGGCGCCGCCTTTGGGCTGGTGATTGCGGGCGCGCTGCTAATCATGCTGGGCGCGTTCCTGATCGGCATAGGGCCGGTAGGCTGGGTGATCCTAGTAGTGTTGCTGCTGAGTAAGTAGAGGTGCGAATTATCACGAGCAGCGCGCAGAAATAACCGTGATAATCGGCTGAGAATGTCGTAAAATACAAAGACCGGTTAGCAATAGCCGGCTCTCGCAGGATGATTACTCCCGGCATAGCCGACCATCGATTGCAGTAGCCGCATAAGGCCTATGGGCTAACAAGCTCCAGGCAGCGCCGAACCCAATCCCATAGGCTCCCTGCTAGTAGTCATCCGTCGAGAGAAGCGCAGCAAACGAGGGCGAGGCCTCGCTAAAAAGCCCGTAGAAGTATTTCAGCATGTTTTGACTGGACGTGCTGGCCGGATACTGCAGAATCGGCTGCGCTTCTCTACTAGCGAAAGGGCGTCCATTCTGGCTGAGGGTGTGAGACGCGGACAAGCCGGGGCATTTCTATGCCTGATGAGCTGGTGGCAGCGAAACCGAAAGGTTGCATAGGCCCACAGCCCCGGTATGGTGTGGGACTAGGCCAGATGACAGCCGGGAAAGACCGGCATCTCATGAATGGCGATTGACTGGGGTCTCGGGGTTGTAGTCGAGCCTTAATAGACAGCCTAACCTGCGCCAAGCAGTCGTCATCCATGAGGGAGTGTGTAGGACGCCAAGACAGCGTGACTCGTTCGGCTGAACCGCTAACCCCATTTCCTCAATTTACCCCTCGGATCGTTGACTCTCGATCCTTTTTACCCTGCTTCGGTGGGGTGTTTTTCTATCTGGAGCTTGGGAAATGGCAACTCTGACCAGCAAGCAACGCAAGGCCATGCCGCAGAGTGATTATGCTCTGCCGGGAAAGCGCTTCCCCGTCGAGGACAAGAATCACGCTCGAAATGCGCTGGCTCGCGCGTCGCAAGGCGTGAAGGCGGGCACCCTATCTCCGGCGCAAAAAGCCAAGGTTGACGCGGCGGCGAATAAGACGCTTAATAAGGGCAAGAAAAAGTAACGCGGCTTGCCCCGCCCAAGAAAATGCCCAGCACCGCGATAGAATCGAAACTCCTGACGGATCGTTCCGGACCCAGCATGCGTGTGCGGGTCGATCCCGGGCAAACCGGATTCTTTGCGGGCCGCATGTTCCGCTCGTTCGTGGAACAGGTTATCCCGGTCGCTGGGCCGTCTGTCCAATTCCGCTTCGTCAGCACCATTGATTTCATCCTGTGGGCGCAAACCCTAACCCTGACGCAAGGGGCGCTTCGCCTGGCGATCTATACCGCCGCCACGGATTCCGGCGGCTGGACGACCTCGCTGCCGATTATTGGCGTCAATCGCATGGGCGAGCGCCCAGCGCCGTTCTATACGTCGCAGGTCACGATTCAGACGGGCGGCGATTTCACGGGCGGCACTCAGGTGGATGACATGATCATCAAGTGCAGCACCAACCAGGGCAACCAGTCGAGCCAGAACGCAGGCGGAGAAACCACGGAGCGCGGACTGCCAGCCGGGACGTATTTCGGGCGATTCAGCACGCTTACGGGTGGCGTAGCGCCCACGGATGCGGCCCAGATGCTGTACACCCTCTATTGGGAAGAACGTCTGCCTAACCTGAATGGCCCGCAATGAAAGCCGCGCTTGCATTATTCGCTGCCATGCTGGTTTGCCTGCCAGCCCAAGGCCGTAGTAACGCCGCCCGCCACGAATTCGCCAAGACCCATACCTGCCCGAGCACCGGGAAGAATCGCCTACCCTGCCATGGCTATGTGATTGACCACATCCAACCATTATGCGCAGGGGGAGCCGATCAGCCCGCCAATATGCAGTGGCAAGAGTATCAGGCGTCACTACAGAAGGATGTGCAAGAGCGGAAACTGTGCGCAGGGCTGAGAAAGGCGCAATAAATAGCAACTAGCATGCGGGCGTCGCGCAATATTTTGCTCAGTGCGTGCGGGGTCGAAAGCAACGAAATTGCTAGCCATCACAGATGCAACTCTGTTGCGTTAGAATGCGGAGAATATAAATCGGGGAAGCATCATGGCCGCGCGGCTAAGGAAAACTCACCAAGACGATGTAAGGGCAAAAATCCAGGCTAGTCAGCTTGTGAATGTATTGCAGAATCATGCGCTTGGCCTTTCAGATGGCAAATTTAGCCAAACGAGGCTGAAAGCCATTGAGATCCTGCTTCGTAAGTCGGTGCCTGACCTGAGCGCCGTCACGCTGACGGGTGAAGATGGCGGCCCGGTGCAGGTCGAAAAGATCATCCGGGAAGTCTGCGATCCGAAGGCCAAATGAGCGAGCTGCGCATTGCCACGCCTCGCTGGGCACTGCCGCTGCTGAATCCGTCTCGCTATAAAGGCGCATGGGGCGGTCGGGGTTCCGGCAAATCCCATTTCTTCGCTGAAGCCGCTGTTGAGCGCTGCATTATGGGCAAGACCGATATCGTCTGTGTCCGCGAGGTGCAGCAAACCCTGAGCCAGTCCGTCAAGAAGCTGATCGAAGGCAAGATTGAGGATTTAGGCGTTGGCCATCTGTTCGAGATTCAGCGCGACGCGATCCACGGCAAGAACGGTAGTCAGATCATCTTTCGCGGGATGCAGAACTTCAACGCGGACAATATCAAGTCACTGGAAGGCTTCGACGTGGCCTGGGTGGAAGAGGCGCAAACCCTGAGCCAGCGCAGCCTGGACATGCTCCGCCCGACCATCCGCAAGCCAGGGTCGGAACTGTGGTTCTCGTGGAATCCCAACGAGGAAACCGATCCGGTTGATATGTTGTTGCGCGGGGATAATCCACCGCCCGATGCGATCGTGGTGCGGGTGAACTATCAGGATAATCCGTGGTTGCCAGACGTGCTAATGGCAGAACTGCGGTACGACCAGAGCCGCGACCCGGACAAATTCCGTCATATCTGGCTGGGCGAATACCGCCAGAATAGCGAGGCCCGCGTTTTCCGTAACTGGAAGGTGGAGGAATTCGAGCGGCCAGAAGGCACGGTATTCCGGCTGGGGGCGGACTGGGGATTCTCGGTCGATCCATCGGTACTTATCCGCTGCGATATTGAAGGCAACCGGCTGTACGTCGATTACGAAGCCTATATGGTCGGCTGCGAGATTGTGAATCTGCCTGAGTTGTTTATGTCGGTGCCGGAGGCGGAGAAATGGCCGATTACTGCCGACTCAGCCAGGCCGGAAACCATCAGTCACATGCAGAAACACGGGTTTCCGAAGATCCGCGCGGCCATTAAGGGCGCAAAATCGCTAGAGGAAGGTGTAGAATTCCTGAAATCGTTCGATATAATCGTGCATCCGCGCTGCGTGCATTTGATTGACGAGCTTTCGCTGTATCGCTACAAGGAAGACCCGCTCACTGGCGAGATTCTCCCGCTCTTGCAGGACAAGGATAATCACGTGATTGACGCCTTGCGCTACGCCTGCGAAGGGGCGCGCCGGGCCAAGAAGCCGCGCGAAGAACAGAAGAAACAACCCAAAATGCCGGCCGGTTTCGGCGGGTGGATGAGCTAAATAATGGCTGATAACCAATCCGAAAAAGACCGCAAGATCGTTGAAGAGGCGCACGAACGCTTCCGCCGCTGCGAAGAGGCCGAATCGGACTTCCGCAAGCTGTTCCGGGAGGATTTGCGCTTTGCGCATGGCGACTCGGATAACGGCTATCAGTGGCCGACCGAAGTCTGGAGCAACCGGATTCTCGACAAACGCCCCTGCCTGACGATCAACAAGACGCTCCAGCATAACCGGCAGATCACCAATGGCGCGCGGGAGAACAAGCCTAGCGTGCGGGTGTCTCCGGTCGATAACGGCGCGGACAAGAAGACCGCTGACATTTTCAACGGGATTATCCGGCATATTGAAGCCAACTCGAGCGCTGATACGGCCTATGATACGGCGGCAGAGTTCGCGGTGGACGGCGGCATCGGCTACTGGCGCGTGGTGACGAACTACGCCTCGGATGACAGTTTCGAGCAAGAGATTTTCATCAAGCGCGTCAAAAACCCGCTGATGGTCTATCTCGATCCGGACATTGAAGAGGCTGACGGCTCGGATGCCAAGTTCGGCTTTGTCTTCAAAGACATGTTGAAGAAGGAGTTTGATGCCCGGTATCCTGACATTGACTGCATTGGCTGGCCGATGGAAGGCGGCGACGAATGGTTGAGCAAGGACAAGATCCGCTTGGCCGAATACTTTCACGTTGTTGAAATTACGGATTGGCTGATCGCGGACGAACTGGGCCGCACGGTCAAGATGTCGGAGCTGGAAGGGGAAGGCGCCAATGCGGAGATGCTGAAGGCGCTGCCTGACAGCCGCAAGCGCAAGATCCGCCGCCCCGAGGTCAAGTGGAAGATGATCGCGGGCGACCAGATCATCGAGCGCGGCGACTGGCTGGGCAAGTACATTCCCATCGTGCGCGTGGTCGGGGAAGAGACCGATATCGACGGCAAGGTAGAGCGCAAGGGCCATACGCGGACGATGAAAGACCCGCAGCGCATGTACAACTACTGGACGAGTTCGGCAACTGAGCACGTGGCACTACAGAACAAAATTCCCTACGTCGGTCCGGCAGAAGCGCGCGAAGGCTACGAGCAATACTGGGAAAACGCCAACACGGCGAATTTCTCATATCTGCCCTATAACCACGTGGACGACGAAGGCAACCCGGTGCCACCGCCGACCCGCCAGGCGCCTCCGGTGATGGCTCCTGCCTATCTGCAAGGCATGCAGGCTGCCGCTGAAGAAATGAAGATGGCGAGCGGGCAATATGACGCCTCGTTCGGCGCCAATCCGAATTCGCAGTCTGGCCGGGCGCTTAATACGCTCCAGCGCAAGGGCGATCTGGCTAACTTCCACTTTGTCGACAACCTAGCGCGATCGATCAAATATACCGGGCGCATTCTGATTGACCTGATTCCCAAGGTTTACGACACGCCGCGCGTGATTCGGATTCTCGGGGAGGATGGCGCGGAGGATCAGGCAAAAATCGATCCGAATCAGCCGGAAGCGGTGCGTGAGGAGCAGAATCCGACGACTGGCGATATTGAGCGCATCTATAACCCGTCTGTCGGGCGCTACGACGTGACGGTGGCAGTCGGTCCGAGTTATTCCACGCGCCGGGCGGAAGCCTTTGAAGCCATGACGCAAATGGCGCAGGGCAATCCGCAACTGTTGCAGCAGGCGGGCGACCTGATTATGAAGGCGGCCGATTTCCCGATGGCCGATCAGTTGGCCGAACGGCTGGCGAAATTCCTGCCGCCTGGCATTCGGGATGACAAGCAGTCTCCCGAAATGCAGCAACTGAATCAGCAGCTACAGCAATGTCAGGCGCAGTTGCAAGCGCTCGGACAGGAATATAATGATGCCGTGGCGAATAATGACGCAGAGCGCGAGAAGCGTCTGATTGATCGTTATGGCAAGGAAACGGAACGTTTGAAGCTGCTATTGCCGATGCTGGGGCCGGGATTCGCGGAAGCATTGGCGGAGCAGTTTGGCATTCAGGTAGCGCAGTCGCCGGACATTTATCCGGGCGACGACGCGCAAGCCCAGCAAGCCCAGCAAACCGAACAACAGCCGGTGATGCAAAATGCCTAGCTTCCCGGTCGGCGCGAATGAGATTTCGCAGCCGCTATTTGTTCCTGACGGGTCACTGGTTACGGTAACGCCTGTAGTGGGCGCGACTGTGGTGGTTGAATACACGCTGGACAGTGGTCCGACCGTGTTTAGCGGGCTAGCGACATGGGTCGCGTGGCCAAATGGTGCAGTGACGGCGCCATCCTCGGATATGCTGAATGAACCCGCCTATATCCGGGTGAGGCCAACGGGTGGGGCGGTATCTGTGTCATATGACACCGCACCAGGTTGGCAGCAGAAATCCCAGTTCTTGCTGGATTGGGGCGGCGCAAATAGAGCGCTTGCGACTTGGGCCTATGCGCAGTCCTTCCAACTGGTATCCGCCGCACGAGACACCAATGGCGCCATTACCACGGCGAGCATCGTCTGGCCGGATGGTGCAACGGGAACCTTCACCACAGATACGGCCAGTACCGCATTCCCCGGCGCCATTGATGCATGGCATGCGACTTATGTCCTAGGCACCCTGACGAAGACGGTCACGCAACCCGCTGTAACGCGCGACGCCAACGGCGCCGTGACTGCGCAGCCGGCTATTACGATTTCGTGAGGTGATGTATGGGAATTCTTGACGCGCCGGGCGTTAGCCAGAAAACCGCTAAAACGTCTTACTCCAAAAAGCTCCGGCCAGTGGCGACCCGCGCGCACAAAATGGTTCGCGGTGGATCACCAAACCATATTTCTGATGGTGTATCTACAGGGATCACGACACAGCTTTATCACGTCGCGCAGATCTCTTTTTCATCGTTGCGCCTCGTTTTCTCCAACTATTACAACAGCGCAGGCGTTGAGACTGACGGCCCGAATAACATCACGATCAAGGCTAATATTCGCCTGACCGGCGGGCTGAATTACCCCGTGTTTTTCGGTGGGCGCAGGTCTGCGGTATGTGAGCCGGGCGCAGTTCTTATCTCTGACCCCATCGGGATTTCCAGAACGAAAGGACAGGATTTTTTCACGCGCACGTATGTATCTGTCACGTCTGGCCAATTTTATCCGCTCGGCTTGTTGACAAATTCCGCAAATGAAGGCGTTGTGTCGGGTGATTTCGCAGATGGCTCTGTCACGACGAATGCTGTCCGTGGATATGGCCCGCAATTGGTGATTGGTAACCCAGCAATACCATGTGCCAGCCCAGTCGTTTTAGCGCAAGGCGACAGCATTACCTGCGGGTTCAACGATTCATTCGGAACGACGGACGATTACGGCTGGCTTTCTCGTGCGCTAGACGGGAAGCTATCCTATTTGAACCTTGGCCTATCATCCTCAGCGGTCGGCGCTGCTGTTACAGGAACGGGGGCTGCGCGTCGTTTTAGGGTGGCGGATGTACTGGACTTCGATTCTGCGATTCTTCTCTACGGTACAAATGATCTTGCGGGTGGAACGGCTCTTGCCACCATTAAGTCTTCTTTGGTGTCGTGGTGGAAAATCCATTCGGATCGTGGGCTGGCCTGTTACGGCGCGACTGTTCCGCCGCAAACGACCTCGACAGACTCGTGGGCTACTGTGGGGAATCAAACGCCAACATCAAGCAACGCCACTCGCGTATCGCTCAATGCGTGGTTGCGCGACGGGGCGCCAGTCGATTCAGGGGGAGTGCCCGTTTCGGTTGGTTCTGCGGGAACACGCGCCGGCCAAACCGGGCATCCGCTAGTTGCTACCCCCTGGGAATTTGCTGATGCCGTGGAGAGCGCGCGCGACTCCGGACTTTGGAAGGCAGGTATGACGTTGGATGGCACGCACCCAGGACTAACCGGGGCCGCAGCCATAGCCGCTGTAGTGCCTGTTACCGTCCTAGGGGCACTTCTTCCATAAACAGGCCGCTGATAGGGCGCAGCCACAACCACAGCCCGCCCCGAGCGGGCATCTTCATCCATAGGCCGCCTCTGAGCTAGCGTTTCATTTTTGATAATCCTGTATATAATGGCGGTTAGTTAGTAACAAGACAGTACCGGTGCTGTATCACCGGGCTCAATCTCTTGGAATCCATTCCATGTTCGATGAAATCGAATCCGTGAACCCGGCGGAAGGCGTTCAGCCTGAACAGGTGCAAGAGGTCGAAACCCAAGGCTCTGAAGCGACCGCAGAGCAGGAAGCGGAGCATCACGCCGATGAGACGCCGGACGAAGGCAAGAAGAAAGAGCCTTGGTTCCAGCGCCGCATTAGCGAGATTACCCGCGAAAAGTATGAGGCACGTAATGCCGCTGAGCAATTGCGCCGGGAGAATGAGCAATTACGCCAGGCTCTCCAGCAAGACCCTCCGCACGATGACGGGCAGCAACCGCAGGACGTGCGCAAGCTCGTTCAAACGGAAGCACAGAAACTCGTAGAGGCACAACGCTTTGACGAATCGGTCAGCAAGGTACTGCAGGACGGGGCAAAGGAATTTAAGGATTCCGCGTTCAAGAATGCCGTGACTAATCTGACGATGGCGGGGATGGATGACAACTTCATCCGTCTGGCGCTGGATACGGATGCACCGCACAAGGTCATTCACTATCTAGGGCAAGCGGAGCACCTTGATGAGGCGACCCGGATTTTTTCCCTGCCTCCTACTAAGCAGGCGCGCGAACTATTCAAGCTCGAACAAGAGTTGAGCAAGCCCGCCGCCAAGCCTGTCTCTAAGGCGCCCGCACCGATCAAACCGATTGGCACGGGTGGAACTAGCGAAGGTGGCATTAGTGACGATTTGCCCATTGATGAATGGATGCGTCGTTATCACGAAGGCCGCCGAAAACGTTAAATCTGACAATTCGGAGCAACCATGAGCAATTCGATCCTCACCCCCACCGCCGTCACGCGCCGCGCGCTGGCGATCCTGCACCAAAAGCTGAATTTCATCGGCTCGATCAACCGTCAGTACGACGACTCGTACGCCCAATCCGGCGCCAAGATCGGCGATACCCTCAAGGTTCGCCTGCCCAACCAGTACACGGTTCGCAACGGCAAGACCCTCTCGACCCAAGACACGACTGAACAAAGCGTATCGGTCACGATGGGTACGCAGAAGGGCGTCGACGTGACGTTCAGCTCGGCTGAGCTGACTCTGTCGCTCGATGACTTCGCGGATCGCATCCTTGAGCCGGCCATGGCCGTGCTGTCGGCCAACATTGAGGCGGACGCCTTCAACATGGCGCTGGATGTGTACAATGCCGTGAACAACATCGGTTCGGCCATCACGCTGAACAAGGCGCTGTCGGCCCGCAAGCTGCTGGTGGACAACCTGGCCCCGAGCAGCGTTCGCACGCTGATCCTGAATACCCAGGACAACCTCGACCTCGTTGACGGCCTGAAGGGTCTGTTTCAGGATTCGACCGAAATTGCCAAGCAGTACCGCGAAGGCATGGTTGGTCGCACTGCTGGTTTCGGCACGATCTACGAAAACACCCTGCTGCCGTCGCAGACCACTGGCACCGCCGCTTCGGCCACGACCTACACGGTCAACGGCGCTGTTACCACGAACGGCTCGACCTCGGTGGTGGTGGCAACTGGCGCGACGACCTTCAAGAAGGGCGACGTGATCACCTTCGCGGGCACGAACCGCGTGCATCCGGAAACTAAAGCCGATACCGGCGTGCTACAGCAGTTCGTGGTGACGGCTGACTACGCAGGCGGTGCGGGTACCCTGAGCTTCGCCCCGGCGATCTACACCTCGACCGGCGCGCAGAACGTGGTGGCAGCGGGTATCGCTAACGGTGTGGCCATCACCAAGGTTGGCGGTGCTTCGGCGGTCTACAAGCCGTCGCTGGCCTTTCACAAGGACGCTTTCGCCTTCGTGTCGGCCGATCTGCAGATGCCCAAGGGCGTCGATTTCTCGGCTCGTGAAGTCTACGACGGTATTTCGCTGCGCATCGTGCGTGCGTACGACATCTCCAACGATGTGTTCCCGTGCCGTATCGACTGCCTGTACGGCTACAAGACCTTGCGCGCCCAACTGGCGGCTCGAATTTTGTCGAATTAAGCCTGCCCATGCTGGCGCTGTCCTATCCGGATGGCGCCAGCCCATTCCTCTAGGAGATCCTTATGGCTGGAATCATCATGGGCAATACGCAGGCGCTGGGCGTCATTTCGGTGACGCTCTCGCCCGCGCAGGTTGCCGCCAACACCA
>Ga0247674_1000090_pt1 | contig 10256 bp, 15 predicted proteins | sample CNK15_metaG_FD_183044 | JGI IMG/M metagenome (GOLD analysis project Ga0247674, IMG submission 183044) | Soil microbial communities from Purdue University Martell Research Forest, Indiana, United States - CNK15 | ecosystem: Environmental > Terrestrial > Soil > Temperate forest > Bulk soil...
TGCCTACCAGAAAACACACGGGTTTGGGATCAAATGACACCTGAAGAGTTAGCCGCCTGCCTTGGGATTCCGCTCTCACGTGCGCAAACATGGGCTGATCCACTGTCTGCGGCGATGGCGCTATATGCGATTGATTCGCCGAAGAGGCAGGCGGCGTTCCTCGCCCAGGTAGGACACGAATCCGGGCGCCTCGTCTACGTTCGTGAACTCTGGGGGCCGACACCCGCGCAGCAGGGGTACGAGGGGCGAAAGGATCTCGGCAACACCGAACCCGGAGACGGGTTCAAGTTCCGGGGGCGCGGTCTGATTCAGGTCACAGGCCGCGCGAACTACGCGAAGTGCGGTGCGGCTCTTGTGCTGCCGTTGACGGACCATCCGGAGTTACTTGAACAGCCGGGTAACGCCGCGCAGTCTGCGGCATGGTTCTGGAACTCGCACGGTCTGAACGTGTCCGCTGAACTGATGGACTTCGAAGGTATCACGAAGGTCATAAACGGCGGTCTGAACGGGTATGACGACCGCGTGAACCTGTGGAAAATGTGCTGTACGGCGCTTGGCGTCGGTGACGGCTACTGGAGCGAATCGTGGCACTAGACCCCCTTACGGCAGGGCTTGACCTTGCCAGTACGATTGTCGGCAAGATCTGGCCCGACAAGTCTGCGCAGGAACAGCAGCAACTGGCCGGCGCGCTGGCGATGATATCTGCGCAAACGGATATCAACAAAGTGGAAGCCGCCAACGAGAGTACGTTCGTCTCAGGCTGGCGGCCTGCGATTGGCTGGATTTGCGGCGCGGCGTGCGGATGGAACTGGATCGGTCTGCCCACTGCCAAGCTCGTCCTGGCGCTGACCGGCCATCCTGTCGCATTGAGCGCCGCCGACCTGTCGGAGATGATGCCCGTCCTGATGGGTATGTTAGGACTCGGCGGCTTGCACACTTTCGAGCGGGTTAAGGGCGTGTCGAAGTAAGAATGGCGTCGATCCGTTGCATCGACGATTCGCCTGCCGTTATCTTCGTTGGTCCGCAGTACAAATGAAACGAAGAGCGGCAAGACGTGCAGATGTGTTCTTGCCCTGCGTAGTAATCGTCACCGCCGCCGGCCCACACTTCCGCCTTACCGCATGCAGGGCAGTGTAACGCCGTTTTGTTCCACTCTTCGGTGTAAGAGTGGCCTAGTTTGTACTTTACGGTCAGCTTCATTTCAACCCCAAAGCCCGTTTCGCAAGTTCCCGTACCTCTTCCGTCACCGCGTGGCCGAGGTCCTGCATGTCGATCAGGCGGCGCGCGAACGCTGCCAGATCGATCACGGCTCGCGTATCGCTGCGCAGGGGGGCGTAGAGGTGTTCTGTGGCTTTGTATGTCTCTCGCGCGGCGGCTAAATCGGCGTAACGCTCCTTCGCTAACTTCGTCATCTCGCTCTGGTAGGTGTTCGGGTAGTGGATCAGCTTTTCGAGTTGCGTTACCCGCGCGTACAGGCTGGCGATTTGCTCACGCGCGCCTTGGTCGTAATGCATTATTCCTCCGTTGCGCGAACGGCGAAACCGCCGTAATAACCGTTGTGTTCGTTATGGCTAGACATCACGAACGAACCCTTGCTTGTCAGCACTTCGAGGAACTGGACTTCATGTACGTCGCCCGTTCCGTAATCGGCGTCAGGAGCGTCTTTGACTTCCGCACTTACCAGCGTGGCACCGATGAAATATGATAGGTCATCGTCAGTTTGCATGTACCGCGACTCGCAGCAAGATTGCCCCTCATCCGCCAGTCTCATCTTGTAACCGTCTGAAAACGTAAAGTGCAAGGCATCGTCGTCGCCCAACTCCAATTCAGAAATGGTCTTACCGACCGCCTTCGTGAACGCGTCTACAGAATTCGCGTTTCCACCGATCATCTTTATCATTACGCCAAGGCCCAGTTGCGACATTTCGTTTCTCCTTCGTTGTTGATGACTTCACTATAGCAAATGCGAAACAGGAAATCAACGTTTGCGTTTCATCGCGGCCATAAGGACTTCCTGAACCGTCTTCTTGCTCTCAAGACGTTCAAGTACGTCAAAGTCCACTGTATCGTTTGCCAGAATGTAATGAATAAATACCGGTCTATCATGTCCCGCCTGCATCTGGCGGGTCGGGCCGATGCGTTCAATAATCTGTTGATGTTCTTCTAGCGACCAGTTGACAGAGAAGAAAACGAGAATATTTCCACCATCCTGAAGATTAAGACCGTGGCCGGCACTAGCAGGATGAGCGAAAAGAACAGGAATTTTCCCAGCGTTCCAAGACCTGATAGTTTCTGGATCAGAATCGAGAACCCTGCCGCGAGGAAAAGCGGAACGAAGGCGAGCAAGATCATGCTTGAAATGATAAGCGACCAGTACCGGAGCGCCATTCGCCTCTTCAATGATGTCGTCAAGAGCCTGGATCTTTGCATCATGCACCTCCTGCCAGTTGCGTTGGTCATCGGTATAGATCGCGCCTGCTGCCAGCTGGAGGCACTTCTGCGTCTTGCTGGCCGCGTTCAGCGCTTCGATCTCCGTAGGCCCGAGATGTCCCTCCAGTTCCAGGAACATCTTTTTCTCCATGTCCCGGTACATCCGCCGCGCCTTGTAAGGCAGATCCGCGACTATCCGGTTGCGGATCGGTTCTGAGAGATTGAAGTAGTCCTTCGCATCTAGCGATAAGCACACATCGGAGATGCTTTTCTGTATCTCCATCTGTGAGTGCTCCATAGGCTCCAGACCGAATCCATCGTAGCTCGTCCTGAACCAACGCTGGGAGAAGGCTGTGAACGACTTTCCAAGTCGCTGCCCCCCATCTACGAACCACATCGGGCCCCACAGATCTTTCAAGCCATTCGGCGCAGGCGTTCCTGTCAGCCCAATCCATCTGTCTACCTTTTTGTGAGCAACCTCGGCGAGCGCCTTGGCGCGTTTCGTGCCCTGGCGCGTACGGAAGCCTTTGAGTTTTGTTACCTCATCCGCCACGATGGTCTTGAACGGCCAGGGGCGAGGGTTGTACTTGAACCAGTCTACAAGCCAAGGAACGTTCTCGTAGTTGATCGTAAATATGGCCGAATCTTCCCGGAGCGCTTGCGCGCGCTGTTCCGCCGTGCCGATGACAGGCGTGACAGGTAGGTCAAGTTCCCACTTTTTGACCTCATCAGGCCACGTGCTTTGAGCAACCCGGAGCGGCGCGAGTACAAGCGTCGGGCCGTCATCGACAAGCGCGTTCGCTTCAATCGCCTTGAGCGTTGAAACAGTTTTCCCCAAGCCCATTGGGACGAATGCATTGCATCGCTCCTTTTCCAAGATGAAATCGCGAATGATTTCCTGATACGGTCTGAGTTTCATTTGCGGCAGACTTCCATAAGTTGTCGCCCCAAGTGCTCTGTATAGGCAGGGGGGATGGCTTCGCTTATTTCCGCTGTGGTACCCCAATTCATGCCCATAGCTTCCTGCATCGCGTACTTGTGGCCGTGCTCCCATCGGTCCTGAGTTTTCCTGCCGCCGTGCGATGCGGAACGTCGCCGCGCGTGGCCCCCGTAGACGCCTACAACAGGAGCGTAACTGTGGCGGCATGCACACGGAGCGAACAGATCTACGTTGCTCTCGAAAAGTCTATGTCTGCGCAGTTCATGCCCTTCCGTCCCCAGGCCGAACATCGACCCGCACAAAAGAATCGGCTTAACCATTGACCATTTGGCCTGTTCTACGTTTTCGATAACGTAGGGTTTGCCGGCATCCTCCAGTAACTGGCGCACCTGATTTATCAGCAACGGCGCACCCGTCGTATTGTGGGCGTGGCGCATAGACGAGTACCCCTGACAGGGCGGACTTGCGTGTATAGCGTCAAACAGTCGTAAGAACCCCACATCCAGCTGTAGAACGTCGGCCTGGTGAAAATCAAAAGGGTAATTAGGCTGCGGCGATATATCGACTCCCGTTACGTCGAATCCGGCAGCGTGATACCCCGCCCCCGCGCCGCCGGCGCAGCAGAAAAGATCGAGTAATTTCATCGCGGACGCAGGCTCCATCCGCAAGCGAAAGCCAGAATCGCGATACCCCAGCACAGAATAACGATTGAAAGTCCGCTCATTTCGTCATCTCCTTAATGAAAAAGTCAACGCCTAGATACGAGTCAATGAACCATGTCTTAACGCCGACTCGCAACCATTTATTAGCTTCCCGCAGTTGCCCTGCGCGGGGTCTTTTTCCCGGCGCCTTCAACTCGACAAGTGCAACACGGGCGGGGAGGAATCCTACTATCCGATCCGCTACGTCCTTGTGTCCAGGACTTACGAACTTGCGTTGCTCGCCCCCGGCTTCCTTGACGCGCTTCACGAAATACGCTTCTATGTCGCGCTCTTTCATTCGATGTGATTCGCAACACACGCGACTACTTTAGGAAAGCTGTTTTGATACAGCCTACCGAGGTAGGTCAAGCGCCAGAACTCGATAACTGAATATTGGGTATGCGCGTCGCCGGAAGTCACGACATCGAGTATCTGTCCGTTTATCGCGCCGTCACGTATCGTCCAGACTTGCATCATCCCCTCCACCCAAACAGCAAACCGAGAACCGCGCCGACGAAGATCACGCCGACAATCGCCACCAGCCGTTCGTGTTTCTTCGGCGTGTTGGTCGTGTAGAAGTTGTGGTACGCGCCGAACGCCTGTTGAGTCGTGCGGGGCGTTGGGCGGTAGTGTTTCGCGTCTCGTGAAAACATAACGTTCTCCTTGGTTGTTAAACAGACTATAGCAATTGCAAAACGAAAAGTCAAGGCAACCAACCCCACCTTTTCCGGTTTTGCACATTCCAGAGCGTTGTTCGGCTAACGCCGAAATGCTCAGCAAGTTCAGCGATAGTTCCTTTTGCCGCGCGAATAGCTCTTACCTTGTCTTCATTCAATACGGCGTTGTGGCAACCGACGCCTCGAAGACGAGTACCGTGTAGAAGCATGTCAGCCGCATTTTCCTTCACAGTGCCGTAAGCCAAATTCCCTTTGTTGTTCCGAAGATAATTGCCGTCTTTGTGCCGAACTACATACCCCTTCGGTCGTACCCCGTGAAAGGTCCTCGCTACCAGCGTATGTACGTGCGCCCGAAAGTCCTTACCGTTTCGCTTCAACGTTACTTTCAGGTAGCCAAACTTGTCTTGATACGTGGACAGCAAGACGCCTTTGTAATACCGTTTTCTGCCGTCCGAGAAGGTAACAATCCGATCAACCGACCGCACTTGACCTCGATCTGATACTTCGTACCAACCTTCCCACTCAGGTAGCGCTTTCCACATATCAATCCTTACGATATCTTTTCGCTTCAAATCCCGCCGCCGCGAGCGGTAACCCTGGCGCCCATGCTGGTGTCTGCGCCATCAACGATGACAAATGCTCGGGACCGTATAGCAAGCCGTCCGGTGCGTAACAGATCAATTCATCATGGATCGGAAGACGCGGAGAATAGCCAGCATCGATCACCCTTGGGTAACACGACTTGAATACGTCGCGTGCGACAGCCTGAGTCATATTTTCAGTTATTTTACCACCATAAGTAGAAATGCGGCTCCACTTGCGCGAATACTGATTCAGACCCATGAAACTGATCTTTCCGTCCTCGACACGCGGCGCGGGGTACGACAGCGCGCGACCCGATGGCAGAACGATGCGAAGCCAGTTGCCCCTACGAGTCGCCGCGCACTTGCCGGCGATGAAGTTCTCGCCTTCGTTATTGACCGCTTCTACGCACGCGTTCTCTACTGCCTTCCATAGCGATTCGATCCCCGGATGCGCGCGGCGCCAAAGGCGCTTGAGCGAATCGCAAGTCATGAACGCCTTCTTGCTCAGTCCGAACGTAGGCCGCTTCTGTTCAAGCGCCCATTCGTGGAAGTTCTCCGCTTCCGCCCAAACGTCGGCGGGGATCGCGCCGCCGTCTAGCGCTTCCAGGTCGATACTAAAAGCCGCAGCGAACGTTACGAAAGCGCCAACGCCGCCCTGGAAGCCCATAGACAGTTCTAGCACCTTGCCAATCTGTCGCTTCGCCTCTTCGAGACTCACGCGAAAAGTACGCGCATATGATGCGATGTATAGATCCGGCCCGATTCCTTTATCGAAATCACGGAACGCCTGTAGCTTCCACTCTTCGCCCGCCAGCCATGCCAGAACCCGTCCTTCGATGTTCGACAGGTCAACGTCTACGATCTTCTTGCCCGGCGGCGCGATGATGACGCCGCGCATTGCGTTAGCGCACAACTCCATTACGTTGTCTGTCACCAGATCCGCGCATCCTGCCTTGATAGCCTCAATACCCGTCTCGATCTCGTCGGTTTCGAGCGTGGGCCTTAATAAATTCTGTGGCTGAAACAATCGCCCGGCATCGCGTCCGGTACGCCCAGCGCCGGAGAACTGAATACCGCCGCGCAGATAGCCGTCTGAAGACGTGCAACGCATCACGCGCTTGTACTTCGATACGCTCGACGTGGACGCCATGAGGCGTATTGCGATCAGATCACGTACACCATCAGGCAAAGAAGGATCAGACAGCCGACGCTCAAGGGTATCAGCACGCAGGTCAGGTAGGGTAACTCCGTGCTCTTTAAGTATGAATTCCAGAAGACGATCTCTGCGCGTCGCTGAGCTAACTTCGCCATTTGTTGCCGCCTGCGCTTGCTCGGCGAGTCCAGATTGAGCGACCTCAACGGCTGAAATTGCCTTCTCCGCGAGTTCAAGATCGACATAGATTCCCTCACTATTGATTCGCTGATCCAGTTGCCAAAGCTTCAATTCGAATTCGTGATTCGGATAGTTCCACTTCGGCATCTTCTGATGCAGGATGCGCATCGACGTAATATCCGACTTCGCGTACTCGATAAAATCCGCCCACTCGGCGGGGTGCGTCTCGCGCGTCTTGCGGCGCAGTTTCTGGTTAGCGGGCTGCGGCATGCAGAACATGCGAATCAGTTGCTTGCCGCGCTTGTCCTTCGCCACGTCAGTACCCAGGCGGAAGATATCGCACAGAGTGCCAAGCGAACCGGGCAAGCCGTGGCAGAGTGCCTGAACCATTGTGTCACGGTGGCGCTCTTCCTTGAAGTGCTGGAAGACTGCCGGAAGCGCTTTACGCAGCACCGGGCGATCAAAACCGCTTGAATTATGCCCCCAATACTCATCCGCTTTGACAATAGCCTCGATCAGTTCACGGGGCCGGTGTTTATCTGACGCCACATCCCAACACTGAACCGGCCCGTCATCGACCGCCCACGCAAACAGCAGCACTTCTGCGTTCTCCGCGTATCGGTGCGCGCCGTCGTTGATAGGCACTTCTGAGAAAGTTTCGATGTCCCAATATAGCCTCATCGCGAATCATCCTCGCGCTCACCTTCCGCATACCCCTCTTCGTAGCCCTCCTTGCGCCCTTCTTCAAAGGCAGATTCATAATCGAATTGTGTATCACGTTCGCCGTCCTTGTAGCCGCTTTCGTACGCTTCGTCCAGTGCGCTCTCATCCACGCGCCCTGACCTGAACCTGTCGGCGGCTTCAACCAGTGCTTCGGCGTCCTTCGGGTTCGTGGCGAGAACCCGGCGCAATTCTTCGTTCGTATAGTTCGCGTACATCGTCTTCTCCTTTGTTGGAAAAGGCCCCGAAGGGCCCTGCCTCATGCCAGTTCGTCTTCCGCATCGACGGCATCGAAGCCGTCGTCCGTCGCGCGGCTGGCGCCGCCGAAGCTGTCGCCGTGGCCGTCGAACTGGACGCCCAGAAGGCCGCAACGCATGCCGCTGTACGTGCCGCCCTGCGCCCACATCTCCACCTTGGCGTTCACGTAGCAACCGGCGTAGATGATGCCTTCCTTGCCGGTCAGACGTTGCGCCTTGCCCGTGGACGGATCCTTTACGTTGTGGAGGAAGAGCGGCGCGCCGTCCTTCTGCTTGCGCACACCTGAAAGCGCGAACATGTTTTCGAAGCCGTCGTACACTTCGCCCGTCTTGTCCTTCTTGTTCTTCATGTACGAAAACTTGTTCTTGTTCCCGCGCATGTCTTCGAGCATGCTGTCCGCCTTCTTGCCCCACATGGCGGCGGCTTCCTTCGTGATGGCTTCCTGAATCGCCTTGTCGTTTGCCGAACCCGGTTCCACGATGAACGTGGCGGTGTGGCGGAAATCGCCTTTGCCTTCATACTGACCCGGTTCGAACAGATCATCGATGAACGCGATGCGAACGTGCTTCAGTTGAACGATAGTACCCATTTTCAAATCTCCTTACGATTGATAGTGAATTTCAAAATCAAGCTGAATTGCCAGATTGCGTTCAATGTTCGCGCCTTTTGAATCTTCCCAGCCGTCGAGCATGTACAACGCTTCGCAGTCGAGCATGGCTTTTAAGTCTGCGCGCATGTAGTCGTTGTAAGACGGTTCCTCTTTGCCTGTCGGCACTTCGTGGGGGTTCACGACCGCCCACCCCTGGGAAACCAGAGCGACAACAGCGTTTTTAAAGGCTTCGCGATTGAAGTCTTCTTTTCCCGTCATCGGCCCGGAGATGTAAATCGTCTTCAGCATAAGTCGTCAACGGTTTCGAAACCGTCCTCCACTGGCGTAATCTCAATCGCCGGACGCTTGTCCGACTCCAGAACCACGTGAGGCTTGCCGGCGGGCTGCACGACCAGTGCTTCGATCTGCTTCAGGCGTCGCGGCTGATCTTTCAGTGCATCGAGAATCGGCTTTGGGCCCAGCAACTTAAAGCTATACATCTGGTCCTGCTTCATCTTGAACTTCTTCATCATGGCTTCCGCCTCTTCCTCAGAAGCCCAGGCGCGATTCCCCTTCTTGCCTGCAACTACTTTCACGCCGGGCACCGGGCGACCATTCAGGACTTCCGCTTCGATGCGTGCGCGGACAGCCTTAATCCAGTCTTCGATCAATTCCAGTTTCGGGAAGATGTTTCCAAGATCCTCCATGCTGAGATGGGTGAGCATCTCCTGTACGTCACCGCCTTGCGGATCATCGCAATCCGACATCGGCATGAAGGAATCTTCCACTTCTTTCAATAGCGCAGGACAAACCGCTTTTGCCTTGCACCATTGGCAGGTTTTCTCAGCCGGCGCGAAGTCCTCTTCCTTCAGCGCGCGATGCTCAATAATGTTATGAATGAACAACGCCTTGATCGCGCGAGGCTTTGCCCACTCAACCCACTCGTTGATGATCGCGGGCGTAACCGTCCACTCGCTGTTCGTGCGCAACGGCTGTTCGATCACGAAGGACACGTTGCGGAACTCGTCAACCAGTGAGAACTTCTCGATCACGCCCGACATGTACATCAGGCCCTGCGTGTTGTTCTCTGCGAGCACTTCCTGATAGCCAAACTTCGCGTCGATCACATCAGCATCGGTATTGCCATCAGGAAAGACAACAAACAGCACAACATCAACACGACCAGTTGCACCTGTTTCGCCCGTGATGTGTTCGATAGGGACATCTTGCTCAATCTCCACGGTAACCACTCCAGAACGAAGCTCGTAACCGTGTATGCGGTCGTGAATGCTATCCAGAACAGTTTGAACATCGGCTGCAAGCTCCTTATTGACCGTGTGGCCCTTCTTCAGAATGTGGCCCGCATAGTCCATCGCATCCTGTTTGAACTCCAGACACAAGGCCAGCAGTTCATGCTTGTCCGTGCCCAGGTCTGCGGCGCCCGTGTCGCCTTGCGGCTGGCCGATTTCCATAGCCAGCGAGTTCGCGCAGTTCAACCACTTGGCAGACGATGAAGGACTTGCAAGTGCGTGGTATTCGTCACTCATGCGACGACTCCGGATCGATTTCGCCAGCTGCAACTTTCTTCATGTAGACCACGTAGTCGGGCCATTGCTTCTCTTGCAGTTCCTTCGCGTTCTTTGCACCGAACCGCGCGAGGCCGGTGACTGCCTTCGCCTTGTCGATCTTGCTAACCGCAATGGTGACGGCCTTCACGTCATCGTAAGTCACCGCTTGCGATTCGACCGAGGAAGTCGGCGAAGTGTCGGTAATGGGCGAGGATTTCTCCGGTTCGTTTGGGCCTTCGACTTTCACGGAATCACCAATTGCTTTGGCTTCTTTCGCAATTTCTTCAAGTTGCTCGTTCGTACCGTAGCCTTTCGGATCAGGAGCGCGAAACGGGACAGCGCCCATGATTGAGCACAAGCGTTCCAGCATTTCGGTATTGCGATTAAGCGCTTCTTCCAATGACATTTGTATCTCCTTTGGTGGGTGACTGCGGTTCGTAATTTAGTCGCGGAAAA
>Ga0247674_1000092_pt1 | contig 10224 bp, 18 predicted proteins | sample CNK15_metaG_FD_183044 | JGI IMG/M metagenome (GOLD analysis project Ga0247674, IMG submission 183044) | Soil microbial communities from Purdue University Martell Research Forest, Indiana, United States - CNK15 | ecosystem: Environmental > Terrestrial > Soil > Temperate forest > Bulk soil...
CGCCCCCGTACCCGTCCCCGTACCCGATCACGAGCTCGAACGTTTCCGCGTCCGTGCTCGTGAAGTCGGTGGCACGCTGTCCGCGCTCGCGAGCCCAGTCGTCGAGCACCTCGAGTGCACCGCGGCTGCCGTGCTCCGCAGCGCGAAGGATCTGGTCAACGTCCAAGCTTCTTCTCCCAGGGCTTTTGGTCGACGTCGAGCGTCGCGATGATCTGAAGTGGGTGCAGCCTCACCGTGCCAGCCTCGTCGAGCACGGTCTCCGTCTTCGGGCCCGACCAGAGCTCGCCGAGCCCCTTCTTCGTGCCCCATCGCCGAATCGTCTTGGCATCGCGGAGCACGATCTCGTGGTCCTCGCGTGAGCAACGCCCCACGAAGACCCAGCCACGCTGGGCGATCACGATCCGAATGTCTGCCATCGATTGCTCCTGTTCTGTGCCCTTCATGGGCATTGCTCCGTTCTTCCGCGTCGAAGCTCGACGGGTGGGGGGAGCCGCACGCCGGCCTCGTATTTTTCGCCGTACGCCTCGACCTTCGTCGGATCGATCTGCGCGCGAAGCTGCGTCCCGCCATCGAGTCGGATGACGTCGACGGAGAGCTTCAAGAGCTTCGACGCTGCGGCGGCGAGCAGACTCACGGTCTACGGTCCCGAATCCGCAGTTCCGTCCGGATACTCGTCCACGTCCGAGATCTCACCCGTCTTCGGATCATGAGCGGGCGCGAGCTCCGAGGGGGGCGCCGGGACCGTCTTCGCCGAACGGTCGACGCCCTTCGTGCCTGGCGCCCCCTTCGCGAGCCTCGCAGCGAGGCGCTTCGCCTGCGGCACCTTCTCTCCCGACTCCTCGCCGTCCGCGTCGACCTCGAAGGACATCGCATCGGCGGTGTCGCTCGCGGCCATCGCCCGCTCGAGCATCGGATCGTAGGGGAGGTACTTACAGAGCCGGCGGATGGCGGTTTTTTTGCTCATCTCGTCGGGCCAGGATGCCCAGGGCCCCGCGTTTGAACCGAGCTTGCGGATCTTGGCGAGGTCCCTCTGCCACACGATTTCGATCTGCAGCTCACCGCCGGTGAACTCTGCCACCGCGTAGGCGGCGCGGATGGGCCCGGGGTCGTCCGCCTCGCTTGGGACGTGACGGATGGTCGTGAGTGGCGTCCGCTCGACCACGAAGGAATCGCGCTCGTGGACAACGTGCGCTTCGATGCGCTTGACCTGTCCACTTCGCCGCGCGATGTCGATGAGTCCGCGCACTCCGGGGTCGAAGCAGCACTCTACTACGTTCGTCTTGCGGTTCGCCCTTGGGATCAGATAGCCCCTGCCGAGCAATCCCCCGGGCTGAATCCCGAGTGCAGCTGCATCGAGCAGCGCGCGCAGGATGCTCTCTCGTGAGCACTTGAGAAGGTCAGGGGACCGGGACGATGCCACCAACGTCATCCGGATCAAGTCCTCTGGCTTCAGGGCGGCGCTGGCCACTTCGGCCAACTTTGCGCGCACCGCGGGGGATTCCAGAAAGTCCTTCAGCGTTGCGCCGGTCTGTTTCGTCAATGCTGTCGCCATCGGTCTCCTCGTTTGATTTTCGACACTGCCGTTTGCGCGAGTCCAAACCGTTGTCCGATGGCCTGTTGCGTATGCCCCCTGGCCAGAAGGGTTCTGATGAGTGCCACGCTTGCCTGGGTCAGCTTTGCCATGCCGTTGCGAGCTCCTGCGGCGGACTCTCCGAGCCGCCGCCGATCCGCCATGTTTTCGTGGCGCGTTCCCCATGCAAGGTTCGACGCGGTGTTGTTTGTTCGGCATCCGTCGAGGTGCCGAGTCTCGGCTCCAGGTGGACGCGGTCCGTGGAAGGCCTCGGCCACGAGCTGATGCACCATGCGATTGCGCCCGCGCTTTCGGCTCTCGTAGACGATGCGCACCACGTGATACCCCGCGTGGTCGCACCAACTGCGCAGTTCACGCAGTGGTCCCGTTCGTCCACCGTCACCTCGCCCGCTGAGATTAGTCGACAGGACGCGCCCGTCATCGGTCACGAAGTAGCCCCGCGCGTCAGGAATCGGTCGCGTGTCGCTCATCGAGTCCCCTTCCTTCTCAGGTCGAATCGTCGAAACGGCTTCGTGTCGTAGGCCTCGACGTGCCGGGCGGCTTGGAGCTTCCAAGTTGCCCGCCATTCGGGGGCCGTGATCCCTTCGTTCTCACCGATCAGAGCGCAGAGCGCCGCCTTGGCGGCGTCGGCCGCGGCGTCGGCCTTCCGCGCGATCTCTCTCGCTCGGAGGTACCGGGTCGCCTGCCGGTCCGCTTCCGGCGACGTTGCGATCTGGTGAGGGCGTACGGGACGGCGGTAGATCGAGGCGATGTCCTCGTACGTTGCGCCATCGAGGGGCGGGACCTTCTCGAGCACATGTTTGTGCCAGAAGTATTCGAGCCGCTCGATAACGACAGCCTCGAAAGCCTCGTCTCTCTCGACATCGATGATGATCGGCTCGGGCTCGCGCGGCATGACCTCGGCGACGACGAGCGCGAGAGGCACTCCAACGACCGCCATCTCGATCGTGACCTGAGGGAAGTAGTAGTCGGGCGTCTGGGCCTCGCCGTGCTCGTTCGTCCAATGCGCCACCGACTCGGTCGACTTCGCCTCGCAGATCGCAACCGTCTTGCCGTCCCGCAGTGCAAGCCCATCGACGGTCGCACCGAGCCACGGGTGCTTCGGGTGCACCCGCGTCACGTCGCCAGCGGGTCTCACCTCGAGCGGTGCTCGTTGTTCCCCGAGCCACGCGAGGAGGAGAGGCTCGATAGCGTGCCCTCGTCGCATGCGCCAGTTTTCGGCGAAGCCGTTCGCCCTTTCGACCTTTTCACGCCACACCTGCGCGGCTGTCTTGTAGGGGCTGAGTCCAAGTACGGCCGCGGCGTCCGATGCCGTCAACAGCGAGCGGCGTTGCTCGATCTGCTCCGGAGTTAGCATCGCGCCGAGCCCTCGAGCCACTCGAGCCACAACGCGTGAAGCGCCTCGCGGATCGTTGCGGCTTGGCCAGACGTCGCCCGCTCGATAACGTCCCTCGACGGCCCCTTGTGGAAGTCCGCGTCGTCCACCTCGACCTCGAAGCCGCACGCGCTGTCGATGTGCCGACAGACGTACATTACCCAAGCGTCGTACGTGCTCGGCGGGACATCTCCGAGCGTCGATGCCGTGAGCGTTAGCACGGGGGGCTTTCGGTTACTGGGCAACATGAGGGGTCTCCTTCGCGATTCGGTCCTCCGCCTCGATGGTGTCGAGGCGCTGACGGACCTCGAGCCAGAAGCCGACGTACTGGCTCCCGTTCGGGATGAGCGCTCGCGCCGCCACGATGTCGTCGCCCGAGATCTCCAGGAGGAAGCCCGCGAAACTCGCTGGGCTGAGAATGAGCATCGATCCAAGGGTCGAGGCGCGCCGGCACGACGCCTCCCACGAGCGACGAGCAAGAGCACGCAACGGTTCTGGCGGCACGGTCGGCATGGTGTGAGTCCTAACGTACGCGTTGGGCTCGTGCAACCACAAATCGCACTGCGTGCATTCGCCACGCTTTTACCAGAGCGGTTGCGGCCTCTTGCAGTGGCGACAAAACTTCGCGCTTGCTTGACCCACCAGTCGACGCTACCACGTCGGGATGGCTAGACCCTCTCCGCTGACGCCGGGTGCCATCGCGCTTCGGGACGCTGTCGCCCCTGGCGCAGGGCAGCTCATAGGGCTGCGCGAGCTCGCGCGCGAGCTCGGGATCGCGCCGCAGTCCGTCGCCGCGTGGCGTGACGCAAAGGCCCGACCGGTCGCGCACTTCCGCGAGGCGCTGTTCAAGTTGCTCGGGATCCCTGTCGACGCTTGGATGAGCGGCGAGGAGCGCCGCATCGCGGATCTACCTCGGGAGCGCAAGCTCGATCGTGAGAGGAAGCCGAGCAAGGCGCTTACCTCTAGCGTCCGGAAGTCCAAGGCCCGGCGAGCGGCGGCGTGACGGCACCCAGAGTTTACTGCGCAGCGCCCTACGAGGACGCTGGCTTCGTCCGCGAGCACGTCCACGACAGGCTGCGCGCCCTCGGCTTCGAGCCGTCCTCGAGGTGGGCCGAGTCCGCCTTCGGTCACGAGGATCTCACGTCCTTCACCACGCTCACCCTCCGTCGAATTGCCGCGGGCAACGACGCGGACATCGACGGCTCGGCGGCGTTGCTCATGCTCGCTCGCAAGGGCGCTGGCGGGGAGTGCTTCGCGGAAGCCGCCCGCGCTCTCCTCCGAGGAATCCCCGTCGTCTGGGTAGGGCGCCGCACGCTCTCGGCGTGGCGCGAAGGGGTCGTCCGCGTCGACGACCTCGACGATGCGCTCCAAGCGCTGCTCGTGATCACGAAGGGGATGGGCGAATGACCTCGCTCACGCGCCTTCCCGAGAACCTCCCGCGCCTCACGGCGGCGAAGCTCCCCCTCGCCTACGAATCCGCAAAGGAGGCCCTGGCGACCTGCGAGCGCATCGATGAGTGCAAGGACTGGGCGGACAAGATGGCCGCGCTTGCGAGCTATGCGAAGCAGGCCGACGACAAGTCCCTCGAGGTGGCGGCGACGAGGATCCGCGCTCGCGCCATCCGCCGCTGCGGTGAGCTTCTCGCCGAGGCGAAGGAGGACGAGGACCGCCAGCGTGCCCGCCTCACGACGCAGAACCTCAAAAAGCCCATCGCGGAACATGGTGTCGCCACCGATACCGTGTCCCCCGCCCGGCCCACGGCGACCGCGGCGGCGCGCGACGCCGGGCTCTCCGAAGCTCCCACGCCGAGGCTGCTCGCAGGTTTGGGGTGAGTGCAGTGCTCGTCCGGAGGATTCGTGACCGAGAGATCTGGAAGCAGGTGACCCCGTGAGCGATCTCGTCCCGATGTCCCTCTTTTGTCCGTCCTGCTCCGCCGTGCAGACGTGGATGCTGCCTCGATGCACGCTTCGCAGCGACCTCGCCGAGGCCGGCCGCGCCCGCGGTCTCGGCAACGCGCTCTCCTGTTTCCAGTGCGGGCGGACCGACCTCGAGCCCTTGCCGATCAACTCTCTCGTGGAGGCGAAGCCATGACGACGACGAACACCGAATCCTTGCGCAAACCCACCAAAGCCGAAGGTTGGCGCAACGCCGCTGCCTCCAGCGAGCAAGCCGATCGTGAGCGGGCGAATCCGCCTCGACGCTTCAGCGGGATGCTGCCTGTCCGGCTGACGGAAGCAGAGATCGGGGAGCGCGCGCGGCATGCTGCCGTCGCGCGGCGTCGCGTGGCGGAGTTCGAGGCCGAGCTCAAGGCGGCGCAAGACCAGTGGAGACTTCGGATCAAGACTGCCAAGGCGGAGCGGGATTCCCTTCTCGACATCATCGACTCGGGTGCGGAGGATCGCGCTGTCGAGTGCGTCGAAAGTTTCGATTGGCGCCTTGGCGTCGTACGCGTCACTCGCGTCGACACGGGGGCGACGCTCAGTGAGCGGTCGATGACCTCGCTCGAGCGTCAGCTGACCCTGCCGGGAGTGCCGGCGGCGTGCGACCTCGAGTCGACCCCGGCGGTGCACGACGGTGATGAGCCCGAGGGGCGCTTTGTTACCCCCGAGGAAGAGGAGTCCGTGCTCGACGAGATGTCGATGAGCGCTGCTGCCCCCTCGGACGCCGACCTCGACGAGCTGGATGCGATGCTCGGCGCCGAGATCACGATGCCTGACGTCGTGTTGGGTGCGGAGCCGCCCCCCAATTCGCCGAAGGCCAAGAGGCGTGCTCGGGCCAAGCGGAGCTGATTGAGCAATGGTCGCTGGTCGCTCGTCGCCACCCGAAGGACTCGAGACCTACGTGCCGTGTGCGCACGTTTCGCGGACCGATCGCAGTCCGATCCCACGTCGTCGGACCTGGTGGCCCTAAATGGCCCTAGACTTCGGCGTCACCGACTCGCCCCTCGAGCGACTCCTCCTCTCTGCCGCACGCTCGGAGTCCCTGGAGACGCAGCTCTCACGCTGGCATCGCTTCGCAGGGGAACCGACGTGGCTTGAGCTGCAAGCGCTCAAGATCATGGGCGCTGTCGGCTCATGGGAGCGATCTCGCTTCGCTCACGCGGATGACGTTCGGACAGCTGCGCGCCTCGCGGCGCAAGCCGATAAGTGGACGTGTCCGGGTGTGTACCTCATCGCCAACCCGATCCTCTCTGGTGTGGCGACGAGAGCGGCGCCTGGACAATGGCACGACGCGCGCAAGGGCGAGTCCACGTCCGATGCGGAGATCGCCAGGCGGTCGGTGCTGTTCATCGACGTCGACGCCCGCCGCCCGAAGGGGACGAGCGCGACGGACGAGGAGGTCGCGCACACGGCGCGTGTCGCTCGTTCGATCTACGACCAGATCGCGACGATTCTCGGAAACGACCAACCTCTCGCCCTTGGCGCCAGTGGCAATGGTCGCGCGGATCTGCTCGCGCTCGATCACCTCGACGTTGCCGAAGCGGGAAGGCGGCATCAAGCGATCCTCGTCGCTCTCGCCGCCAAGTACACCGACGAGCATGTCGAGATTGACCGCGTTGTCCATGACGCGAAGCGCCTGATCCCATGCTGGGGGACGACAAAGCGGAAGGGTGCGCCTGGGATCCCGGAGAGACCGCATCGACGCAGCGCGCTCATCTGCAGCGATGAAGTGCCCCGCGTCTCGATGGCCGATCTCGATCGACTTCTAGACGCGCTTCGGAGGGACCTCGCGGACGAGGTACAGCGCGACATCGATCGCGCGCTCGGCTTGAAAGTTCATCGCGTCACGCCAGCACCAACTTCTCATCAGCGAACACGCTCTGATGACACACCATTCACGCGGGCCAACGCGCTCGACGTCGGCGATGTCCTTTCGTGGCTCGGGCTCATGAGCGACGATAGGCCGATCTGCCCGGGGTGCGGGCTCTCCGATGCCGGTGTCGCGATCGTTGGCCGCGGCCTCAAGTGCAGTCACTCGAGGTGTGCCGGTAAGGGTGTTAGGGCCGGCTTCCGGACGATCGTTGACGTCGTCGCTGAGAAGCAGGGGGTCTCGGCGAGAGAGGCCGTGATCGAGCTCGCGGATCGGTTCAACTTCGAGGGATTCCCACCGCGTCAAGAGAGTCGCGGCGAGGAGATGCCCGACGACGAGCGCTTCGGCGGAGATCCCGACTCGGAGGAGTCTGGGGGGGCGACAACGGGACGCCGGCCGACGCTCGAAGCGCTCGTCCCTCTCCTGTCATACGACGAGATCTTCGCTCCGGAGCCAGAAGCGAAGCTCGTGGTCCCTGCTCTCGGACTCGGTCCTGGCCCAGTCAACGGCTTCCTCGGCTCGGGCTACTCAGGCAAGACCATCGTCGCCTTGTCTTGGGGGCTCTCGGTGGCGTCGGGCCGGCCGCTCTTCGACGTCTATCACGTCCAGCGAGCGCGATGGCTGCATCTCGATCACGAGCAGGGCCGCCGGCATACGAAGCGGCGGCTTGTCCGCCTGATGGCTGGGATGGGTCTCGATCGCGAAGCCATGCGGGGGACATTCGATGTCTCGATCTACCCGCGATTGAACCTCACAACTCCCGGCGCGGAAGCCACGTACACCGATCTCTTCGCGGGTTACGGCTTCATCACCATCGACGCGTTCCGCGGGGTGATCCCTGGCGTAGACGAGAACAAGAGCGAGGTGCGCGACTACCTCGATCTGCTCGGTCGTGCTGCAGAGCGCTCGCGATCGAGCGTGTTGATCCTTCACCACACCGGCAAGCCTCCTTTGAATGGCCCCAAGGATCGGCGCCACATCGGCCGCGGCTCGAGCTCGATCTATGACGCCATGCAGTCGGTGTTTGTCGCCACGGCGGACAGAGGAGAGCCCATCCGCGTCTCGCACGAGAAGGATCGCGAACTCGGACGGACGCTCTCCGACTTCGGACTGCAGATCGTCGACGTCGAGGTGAACGGCGATCCGAAGGGCGGTCTCCGTGTCGATCACCTCGAGCCCGAGCAACTCGATCCGCCGGCGGCGCGGCGCGACGACTTCAATGATCTCGTCGTCCGCGTCGTCGAGATCATCAAGACGCACCCGGGCTGTTCGGGACGCATCGTCCGCGCGGAGTGCCGGGGTGTCCGCCTGAGCGATATCGACGGGGCCATAGAAGAGGCGGCACGCCGCACTTTGATCGTCAATGCGGGGAAGGGACGGCGTCAGGAATGGAGGGCGGTGTGATCTCTCTTATCTCTACCGTCAATGCGTCCGCATGCGTCCCGATACGTCCAGGACGCGTCCCCCGTGATGCGTCCCGTCCCTTAAGGGGACGCACTCACGGGACGCACCACCGGACGGCGACATCGCCGGACGCATCCGAAGACGCGATGCGTCATGAATATGAGGGCGCGTCATGACCGCGTTCAACCGCGACGAGCTCCGCCGGCTCTACGGCCACCTCACTCGCCCGCTTGACAGACCCCGCCGGCTCGTGCGACAACTTGAACTCGATGCAGCGCACGACCGCCAACCCCAACGCAATCCGGCTCGCAACGCCGTCGAGTGCTTCGGGGTTGCGCGATGATCGCACTGAATCGCGCCGAGCTGCGAAGCCTGTACGCGCTCTGCATCCGGCACCGCCCGCCGGGCGGTAGGCCGCTCGACGCCAGCGAACTCGTCGCGCTCGAAGCGCTGCTCGACAAGCTGCGCGAGATGATCGCCGCGCACGTCGACGTCGTCGAGCGAGGACATAAGGTGCTCGAGTGGCGCGTGCCCGCTGCCATCGCCCCTTCGATGAATTCGTGGGGGGCGATGAAAACGTGGCAGCGCGCCCGAGCTCGCACCGAGCTCGGAGATCGCTTGCGACCGCTCATCGCCGCGACGCCTGGCGCTGACTTGTGCGGCTCGACGCGGATGAGAATCGTGCGCTGTACACGCTTCACGCTACAGCCGAAACTCGTCGATGAAGCCGCGGCCGATAGCATCGGGGGCAAGATGCCGATCGACGCGCTCGTGCGCATGGGCGTGCTCGCTGGCGACGACGCGCGCGCGCTCAGGCGTCAGGCGTTCGTGCTCCCGACGAAGCGTGGTAACGCGCACCTACTCGTCGAGGTCTTCGAGGTCGCCCTCGAGGAGGTCCCCGACCCTGGCCCGAAGGACGGCATCGTCGACCAGATAACTCGCACGCGTGGAAAGTTCACTCGCGCCATCATCGACGGAGAGAAGGCATGAAGTTCGTCACGCTGCTGATTCGACTGACGGTCCCACTCAATGCCGATCGCGAGAAGATCATCGATGACGTCGACGAGGCGCTCAACGTCTACGACGAATGGGGTCTCGGGCTCGAGCCATCGCAGGTCGAAGTCATGCTGCCCGAGGACGAGGTATCGCGATGAGCCACGTGGCGAAGTGTCGATGTGGCGCCCCGTGCAGCGCGTGCCTCCAAGCGAGCGAGGTCGCGTCGTGCGGGGCGGACATGGGCTCGGCGGTCATCGCCGGCGCGCTCGTCGGGGCGTACTCGGCTTGGACGAAGACGCGGATCTTCACGCACCTCTGCCTCGCGCACGCCGAGCAGTTCCGCGAGGGGCTCGCTGACGTGCGGCGTCACGTCCGCGAGAAGCATCCCGAGCTCGTCGGCGCCACGGGTGCCATCGCCGGCGAGGTGCTGAATTGACCTCGCCGCAGCGTCGTCGCCGATGGCAACGCAAGGCCGTCGAGCGGGCGCCCTCGCGGTCCGTCGCCGAGGTGCCTGATGGGCCCGACCGACCGTTCGGGATTCTTGACCCCATCGACCCGAAGAACGAACCCGGAGCCCAAGTGAGCACAAGTCCGCCCCGTGATGTTTTGAGCGCCTCACCGCACACCGAGAAACCTGCGAGACAAAATGGCAAGCGTCGGCCAGGAATCGTTTTCACGCGTGTCTCCTGGTCGGAGGCCATAGGGGGCCTTCCGGACGACGAGAGCCGTTCCTACGTCAGCGGCCGATTGCGGGAGGCCGGTTTCCCCCGGACTCGTTTGGGCACACCAGGAAGGCCCGAGAAATCGTGGCCGACGCTCTCACTCGGGGTTGAGGACCGGTGGGAAGGGGCACGCGCCACGGTGGCCGCGGTCAGGCGGAGAGCGGCCGTCCAGGACGTGAGACGGCGGCTTGAATGGGAGCTCTGGCCGTGAGGACGCCCGGTCGATGCGGCGTATGCGGAGGTGGGACAGTGTGGGGCGTCTGGAGACCACGTGGGACAGTGTGGGGAGTCTTGAGACCACGTGGGACAGTGTGGGGAGTCTTGAG
>Ga0247674_1000093_pt1 | contig 10220 bp, 12 predicted proteins | sample CNK15_metaG_FD_183044 | JGI IMG/M metagenome (GOLD analysis project Ga0247674, IMG submission 183044) | Soil microbial communities from Purdue University Martell Research Forest, Indiana, United States - CNK15 | ecosystem: Environmental > Terrestrial > Soil > Temperate forest > Bulk soil...
CGGGTATTGGGCGGGATGATGATCAGGTTCCACACGTCATCGACAGCGACGTTGCTGCCACCGGCGACGAGAACATTTTCATACCACTCCCAGTCCTTCTGGTCGGTGTAGGCGTAGTTGCCCAGGCCACCGTAGGGGACGCGCGGGGTGAAGCGCATCTGGCGTACGACTTGGTAAGACCGGCGCCGCTGGTGATCGGCGTAACCGGTGGTGGTCAGCGTGCCCGTATCCTGCGAGGGCAGCATCGCGTATGAAGCATTCTGCGGACGGGTACCGCCCGAGAAGAGATTCGTGATCGTGTTAATAGCCACTTTTTACCTCTGGTCTGATTCGTGAGAGTTGCGCTTCGCTAAGTTTGCTGCCTTCGTAATCACCCGTAAGTTCTGTGGTGTGTGAAGTCCAGAAACTCTGCGACCGTGTAAGGGCACGATATGATCTACGTGATATTGCAGCCCTTCCTCCTGTGTACGGCGTTGTGCCTCTTCGTAGATCGCATTGATTGCTTCCTTGTCCACCCAAGCGGGAGTGGCATGCCTGGCACGCCGACGCCGCGCATTGCGCTTCAAATTCTGACAATCGTTGCAGTGCGGGCGCTTGCCGTCCAAGGAAACACTACTGTACGGAAACAACTCCAAGGACTTCCAATGCTCGCAGTAAGTGCACAACTTCACTCCATCGCGCGATACAGCCCTGCGCCCTTTCGTAACCCCAACTAGCTTGTGCGCGCCGCAACCACGGGGGCGCGCAATACCCAAGCTGTGAAGGTAGCGCCACACCGTAGCATGCTTCAGCCCGAACTTGTCGGCGATTGCTTGCATCGGCATGCCTTCTCGGTACAGCGCTTCCATTTGTGATTCGTACTGCGCCGAAGGTTTACGCGGGGGCGCCACGTCATTCTTGCGCAGCACACTGTACACGTAGGAAATACTCAAACCCACCTGCTCAGGGATCTGCTTCGGCTTCATTCCGCCACGATACAACTCCATGATCCGTGCTGAAATTATGGGATCAATACTTGATTCCATTCTGCCTGTTGCGGCATTCCTGGTAGCCATGTATTGATCCCGTCGAGGCTAGTTGCTAAAGCCTTGATTCGTCAGGAGAAAGAGCCGTAGATACCTCCCACTCCTTCGCTCTGAATAACCTTCGCGCCCCATACCGAAAGCCCTTGAAGGTACTGGTCCCAGCTATCCTTGTCGTCCGTGATCACGCGGGTGTCCTCGATCTGCATCGCGAACGCCGTCGCTCCACGCCAGCCGCCGACCATGCTGTAAGCGGTCACACCGGTGTCGGCCACCGAGGCCACGTTGTGGCTGATGTAGATGTCGAACCCGGCGATCTTGGCGGGCACCTTGCCGTTCAGGATCGCGTTCGAGGCCACCTCGCAACAAGCACCGGCCAGCCCCGCATTGGCCGAGATCATCGGCGAATTGAGCAGAATCGGCAGTGCGACGTCCGGCAGCACCACGTACAGGTCATCCATCGGCAGACACTGCTCGCGCAGCACGCCCGCAAACTGGGTCAGGGTCTCCCAGATGTTGGTGGCAGTGAGAGCCAGCGGCGAACCGGTGGTACCCATGTTGTAGCTGTGGGTGCGAACCCCTGCGTCGGCGCCCTTGTTGTCCGAGGCCGCTTCGACGAAGGTGGTGGCCAGCAGAGAACGGTCGATGGATTCGCCGATGTTGTACGAGGCCGACTTCAGGAGCGAGGACTCCCAGTTGGCCCAGTTGCAGATCTGCTTCATGTCGACCTTGGAGACCTTGACCGAGAACTCCAGCATCTGGTCGATGGTCAGCGTGATCGGACAGGTGTCGATGGCGTCGTGCTTGATGGTGCCATCCTTGGCGCCGCGCCGAACGCGCACGCGCGGGGTGCGGAAGAAAGTGATCTGGTCGCCGCACTTGTTGAGTTCGCCACTGTACTCGGTGGTGGTGATATCGGCATAGACCGAGGAGCAGTAGAACTGCTCAACGAGCTTGCTCGAAAACATCGGAGGAATCAGCGACCCCGAATATTGGGGATAGCCTGATTGGGCAACAACAGCCATGGTTTGGCTCCTGGTAGGTTAAGGGGCCGCGCTTACAAGCGCGCGTCCATATCGACACGACCTTCGTTGAAGGCCGTTTGGAACTCGGATTTGAAGGCGTCCCAATCTTTCTTCGCCGTCTTCCTCGCGAGGAAGTCCTTGAGCTTGGCGTTGTACTCCGACGCCTTGTAGCGAGCCTTGGGAACGGGCGACCCTTCGGTCGAGGTGCCACGGGGCGTTGCCAGCGAAGCCAGAGTCGGCTTGGCCTTGATCGCATCGTAGTGAGCCTGGATCAGGGAACGAATGCCTTGGGCGTTATTAACCAGACGGTACTGGTTAAGGAGATGGTGGTTCTTGATGCCGCGACCAGGGATGTCGGCAGCGAGGTAATCCTTCCAGGCTTGGGTATTCCGAACCGCTTCGAAGTCCGAGAAGTGGGCGAGAATTTCCTTGCGGAAGAACTCTTCTTCACGAACGCGTTGGGTCTCAGTCTCCGCTTCCTTGACTACCTTCTCCAACTGCGGCAGCTTGTCAAGCTCGCGCACGCGATCCAGTTGCTTCTCCATCGCTTCCATCTTCGAAAGCAGAGGTTTAAAGTAGCCCACCAATTGCTTCTTGGTCAGCTTCTCGACAAAGCCCACCGAATCCTTGCCGAAGACATTCATCTCCTCCGGGGTCAGATCCTCAGTGTCGAGACTGGGGAACGCTGCACTGGCTTCCTTGGCTGTCGCCCTGGCTTCCGCCGTTTCCAACTGCTTCTGCAGTGTCGCCAACCCTTCTTCCAGTGCCTGCACCTGAGAGGCCATGACTTCAGCCCGTTGCCGGGCTTCGTTGGCTTCGCGCATCGAGGTCGAGGTCTGCCCATCGCGGGTCTTGAGTAGGTGTTCTAGCTCATCGATCCGGGCTTGTAAGGCGCTCGCGTCAGCGGGTGGCGCGGCGGTGGGTTCGGGTTGCGGCGCTGCTTCAGTTGGCGGCACCAACGAAAGGTCAGGAGTCTCAACAGGCGGGGGATCGACGGGGGTACCGTCGGCCTTGATGCCAAGTTCAGCTTCCAGCTTCTCGCGTTGACGTCGTACGGCTGAAGGGATCGCCATCTCTTACTCCATATCCGGGTCGTCAGGACGAAACCGGTGTTAACAGCACAATCAATTCGCGAAGCGCGCGGCATTCACCCTGCCACATACGCACGCGGTGGGGGTCATCGTCCGCAATCACGCGGGCGGTGGATTCTTCGAGCCACAGTTGTAGGTAATTGGTCAAGACCTTACCGTCCCGGCTGAACTGCAGCTTGGATAAGGCATCACGCTGTTCGGTGTTGGGTACTTTCACTTACCACAACAACCGCTGCGCGGGACCGACAGTGGCCCCATCGACTTGCCAGTGGTGCCTGAAGAGACTGAACGCGGAGTGGAACCTCCGCTCATCTTGGGCGCCGCCGTGGTTTGGCTGAACGTGCGGGGCTTGGGCACCGACGGGTTGAAGTTCTCGGGGAAGGACGTAGTCTTCATGGTTACTTCGCGCCCTTCTTGCCCAGCATCTTCGGTTGGGCATTCTGGTTGCCGTTGGTACTGCCGCCCTTCGACTGCTTCTTCATCTTCTTTGCCATGATCTCTCCTTACGGACAGTCCACGCCAGGCTTGACCCTACCGCCGACGCGACCACATTGAGCGAATCCGGCCATACCCTTCAGGGGCGAGGCCTTGGTGGTTTGGCTGAAGCTCTTGCCTTTCGAGAGCTTCTTGGGTTGCGCATTCATGCTGCAGTCACCAGGTTTCATCGGTTACCTCCGGTGGAGACTCGCCCTCGGCGAGACTTTTGGGGCAGTTTGGGTTTAGGCCGCGTGGGCGGCAGGGTCGGAATTTGCATACAGTACACCCTCCGTTCAAAAAAACAAGGGGTTAGGCGTTGATCCTTGCAAGCATGCCGCTCTGTCCCACCACACCTCCGCCGCTGTTGCCAATGAAAGTGGAAGTACCCGCCCCGCCACGTTCGAGCCAAGCAAGGAAGTGGTAGCCTGCTGTGGGGGATGACAAGCTGTTGTAGATAGCCACCATATTGATGATGGTGCCCGGCGAACCGATGTTGTTGTAGAACGCGCCTTGAAGCGTCGAAGGCGACGTCGTAGTATCGAGGCCAACTGAAATTTGCGCGCCGGTTGCACTGTTACTTTGTTCCTGCGCAGTGGCGACGACGGTCGCATCAACAGCATCCTCTGCAATTCCAATTATGAATTCGACTTTATTGCCGACGGCACCATTCGCTTGCCGCCACGTCGCAGTGGTGTAATTCCAAGTCGACGTCGTATCGATTTCTCGCAAGCCGCGATTGACCCGGTTGTAGTAATTCCACAAATAGCGCTTGCCGCCAACCTGAGTCGTAACCCCGCCGCCTGAATCTTCCGTCGTGGTAGTCGCCGTCGTAAAGAAAGAACCGAGATACAACCGCGTCTTGTCCCCCGACTTGCAGTAACGCCCATCCTGCAGAGTTACAGCAGTGCCGCGTTGCCGCGACTGCCACCCGGTATGCGTCCCGCTTTGAGACCCTGTGGTATTAATAGCTGCGCCACCAAAGGTGGCGGCAACTTGGAATGTGTTGGTGGCTACACTCACCACCCAATACTGGGTATTCGCAGTGAGACCAGTGGGGAGCGCACCCGTCGTGGTGAAAACCACGGGGTCCCCATTGCTCATACCGTGGGAGTTCCAAGTCACCACACCGGGTGTGGCAATAGTGACTGTGATCGTGGCATTCAGCCACACCAATGATTCAAGTGCGAGTACGCCGCTGGACTGATACCCGAACACGTCGTACATCGTGGCGTTGGTGAGTGTACCCAAGGCCAGCGAGGTCTCGGTGAACGTGTACATGGTCCAGGCAGAACCATCCCACAATGGGATTTGATTCCCCCGGAAGGGGGTAAAGTAGACCATTGTGGCGCCGGTCACATCGGAGGTGGTAACGGGGGTCCCGCTGGTAAGGGTCAAGCGACCACTGACAACGCCTGAAGCGCCGCCGCCGGTGGCGCCTGTACCCCCCGTCGCGCCCGTACTTCCTGTCGACCCTGTAGGGCCTGTCGCCCCGGTGGGGCCCGTACCTCCGGTACTTCCCGTTGCGCCCGTCAAACCTGTAGGGCCTGTGGCGCCTGTGGCGCCTGTGGCGCCCGTCGAACCTGTGGCGCCCGTCGAACCTGTGGCCCCGGTGGGGCCCGTCGCACCTGCAGCACCCGGAGATCCTGCACTACCTGTAGCGCCTGTGGCGCCTGTAGCACCCGTCGCTCCTGCCGACCCCGTAGGACCAGTGTCCCCCGTACTTCCAGTACCTCCGGTACTTCCTGTGGGCCCGGTGGCGCCTACGGCGCCTGTAGGCCCGGCCACTCCCATGGCCCCTGTGGGGCCGGTAACGCTCGCGCCTGTAGCCCCGGTGGGGCCGGTGCTTCCCGTTGGCCCCGTGCTTCCTGTAGGGCCAGAAGGCCCCGTAGGGCCCGTTGTACCGCTTCCCCCCGTCGCACCCGTGAACAGCCCGCTCTTGGCCCCCTTCATTACCCCCTGCGAAGCAAGAGGGACGACTTCGTCGCCGGTCAGCGTCGCCAGCGGCGGGTACCCCAAAGGGTAGGGGAATGCAGCCATTACTTGAGACGGACGGGTGGGGCAGGATGGGGATTAGGGCGCACCGCTGCGCGAGCCTTGGCCAGGGTCTGGCGCAGTTGGCTGGATTCGGCACGCACCGCATGCATCTTCTCGCGGGCGGCTTCCAAGGCGGTTTGCCGTTGCTCGCGGGGGAGCTTCTGGGCAGCGAGCAGTTCGGCGCGGGCAGCGTCCGTCTGATAGCGCTCCGCCGCATGGGCACCTTGGCGATTGACCAGATCTTGGATGATGGTTTCGGCGGGGCCTGCGGCCTGCAAGGCCGCGCCCACGGTGTCGTCGATGTCGATGGTGAATTTCATGGGAAGATCCTTGGTGTGGGGTTAGGACGTTACGACGGTCCATCCCTTGTCTTCGGCAATGGCAATTTGGGTTGGAGTCAGATACGGCGTACCTGGGTTATTCGTAACTGTGACGTTGCTGGTCAGGAGTGCGGCAAGAATGGTCAGAATGTCGAGCCCCGCGCCCGTACCGATACCGCTCGTAGCAGTCAAGGTCGTGGCCCCCACGGAGTAACCCGAGCCTGTAGCGGTGAGATGGTAAGTCAGGATCGCGCCGCCGCCATCGACCGAGTCCACAACGCCTGCTGCCAGCCCGTCGCCGCCGTCGACTGTGAAGGTGTCGTTGACCGCAAAGTCCGCCCCGCCGCCGTTGATTGAAGAGGTGAGAATCGAGCCAACAGTGTCGAAGTGCCCACCATTGCCAAGAAGATTAAATATGTTCACCAGCCCATCGACACCGAAGTTACAACTTTCGAAGGAGATATCTACCTTGGCTCCGAAAGCATCACACCAAGAGAGTGCGGTGCAACCCCCGACCCAGTTTCCAAGATTAGAGACGCCAGAAAGATCAAGCGCCGGGATGGAGCGCATCGAAGCATTGCCAGAGAAGAAATTGTCGAAGTCGCCGTTGGTGTCCCCAGCCGTGGGCGAAATGGTAACAAACGGAGCGGCAAGCAGACTTGGACAGTCACTGAATCCGTAGTCGCCCTCATCCAAAACGGGAGTATCACCAAACGTAGCAATGGTAAGTGCTGGATTATTACCCATGTTCAAATAGGTGACCGCGTTCATATCGCCGATTGACAACGATTTCAACGCAGGCATGCTCTGCAAAAGAACCGTTGTAACCTCGTTCACGTCACCAATCTCAATCTCTTGCAGCGCAGGCGCAGAAGAAAAGAGTTCGGCGGGGAAAGTAGTACCGAGGATGTTGCCTACACGGAGAGTGCGGAGATTTTGTGCGTATTGCAAAGTATCTGAGAAATCCGCATCGCCCTGAATGTCGCCGAGCGTAAGCTCCTGCATCCCCGCAATTCTGAATGCTGAATTGTAGTTCGTGCATAGCGGAGTATTGATAGCCAATGTTTGGAGGCTTCCGTAACCACCAAAATCCATGACGCCAGTCATATCCGTAGCGGCAGTCATGTCTCCCACAGTCCACGAAACCATCTGCGCGCAGGAAGCCCACGCAAAAGAGAAATCTTCACAAAGCGGGGCATCCCCCATTTCAAATATTCTCAATCCCTCCAAATCGTAGCACATGCTGGAGAGGGAGGTTACATCTGGCAGGTTCCCCAGTTTTATGTATTCGATCAGGTATGGGTTGTCGATACCGAGGGAATTGAAATCAACCGAATCTTGATCTGTCGTTAGATTTCCAAATTGGAGATACAAAGGCGAGCCGCTAGAATCAAACATCTGCGACCCGAATATGTGCGTAGAGGTATCCCCGCAGATGAAGTGAGTAAAGGCATAACAATCGTAGAACGCCGAAGTCATGTCCAAGTTGGACGAGTCATCTAGCGGACCCAACTGACCAAATTGCACCTGCTTCAGCGCGTTACATTCCTCACACATGTACGAGCCATCTTCTAGGAGAGGCATGTCTCCTATTACTAGCTTTTCTAGGGCTGTATCTGCGTAAAAAGCATCATTCATCCCGGTGACGAGAGGAAGATCGGGAAGAGTAAGAGAACGAAGCAGAGGCTGTACAGAACACAAATAGTCCGCGCTTGTTGCGTAATTTAATTCGAGAATATCTAGCGACTGCAAATAGCCATGCTCGTTGTAATCACCTTCGAACAGGGAACTTGCATCCTCAATAGCATTTTGCCCGAGATAAAAGTGCTCCATCATGGGGCTATCTGTAAGCGCGTAGTAGAACGCTCTTAGCTCCGTCAGCAGCGGGCTATTTATCGCGCAGTCGAGCCAAGCAGACCTATAGTTAGAATCCGCAGAATGTGAATCTAGCCGTAAGCTCGTCAGATCACTCCCTTCCTGCGGAGTGACAGTGATGACTACCTGGCGATACCCTTGGCAAAGAGTGGAGGGCGAGATGTCAGCGAAGTCGTATTGGTGTTCTGCCGTAACCCCTGAGGCTACATCCTCCGTGTTTCCGTCACCCCAGTCGACGATGTAATCGCCCTCGGCCACGAGGGCTACGTAATTCGGATTCTCGTCGAAGATAGCAAAGAGGCCCGCGAAGATTTGATCGCCGGGGGTGATCGTGGGGAGAGTGAGCCAGCATTCCGGTCTCACCCAAGGTGCGGGATCGGGAGGAAAAGGAGGGGGCAGCGGACCGTCGCCGCCCCCGCCACCACTGCAGTCGCCAATACCAAGTCCGATACCCATGACGAGTCCTTTATCCCACCGCCACGATCAGCGTGGCTGTCGTTGCTTCCATGACCTTACGCACCCGAATCGGCATCCACACCCCCGCCTTCACCCCTTGAAACACCACCGTCTCGCCGTTGGGGGCACCTTCCATCTCGACTGTGAGATTACCTGCACCGCCCACCCACAGCGCACGACAGGACATGATCACGTCGTCATCCGGGGTTACCGCAACTGCCGTATAGGCCGGGGCATCGCCGCCTGTCACCACGCCGCTCTTCATACTTCCTCCGTTAGCTGATCCACCAGCCTAAGCCGTTCGAGACATACGTTGCTGCCTGCAACGTTGATTGAGGTAGAGTGCCGTTGAGCACCCCTTCGAGATAATCCCCAGTCTGTACCGCGATGGTGATGTCGGATAAACCCAAGCCCATTACGACGGTAATTTTTGGTGTATTGCCAGCGCCCAGCGTATTGGCTGAAGGCAGCGTCAGAGTAATGTCGCCTGCGGTGATGAACACAATATCGTCATCCCCAGCGAGAATCCCCGTCGCTCCAGTGCTGCGGTAAGTGCCGAAATTCGAACTGCCGGTAGGTCCTGTAGGCCCGGTAGTGCCCGTCGATCCACCTCCGGTGGCGCCTGTAGGACCGCTCGGACCTGTCGCGCCACGGGGACCAGTGACCCCCTGCAACCCGCGCAGGCCAGCAGGGCCGGTAGGGCCTGTGGGGCCCGGATCTCCCGTCGGACCTGTCGGTCCCAACGGAAACAAATTCACCAGCGGAATGTCGGGCTCGTGGGTCATGGTGAACGGATACCCCGTCACCGTCGGTTGGGGTGCTGAAGCTTGGGTTCGCAACCGGTAGTTCCCCGCCACCTTCACCAGCAGCAAGGTGTTGCGGTAAGTCAACTGTGCGGTCGACCCATTGATCACCACATCATTCCAAGACGCCCCGCCATCCATCGAGCTTTGCAGAATCACGGGATAGGGTGCCGGAATTCCGGCACCTACAAGAGCCACCGGCTGGTTGGTCACCTGGAACGCGTGGGAGTACGGCACGTTGCCATACGAGGGGAAGAACCGCCATGCCCCTACCCGCGAGGCAACGCTGCTAGTGGGTATCTTCGAATTAGTTACGATGGGCATTACAGCACGTCGCAGAGGTAATAGATCACAGTGACACGGACGATGGTGCTGTCATCTTCAGCATCCAGATCCCAGGCGCCATCCAAGGCGGTCATGGTCAACGCTTCGCCCAAGATATCTTCCACCAACGCCCAGCCGTCAGTACTGAACTGCTGATAGTAATTCGGAAACAACTGAACGGGGCAAGCGCGGGGATCAAATTCGTTGAAAATGGCAAATACGAAGCCGTTGGTGGGATCTGAAGAAAGATTCACCGACCCCAGCATGAAGTCGAGCGAAGTCTGATTGTTGACGCCAATAGGCCGTGACGTCTGCATCATGATCTGCAGCGGCACGTAGTACTGATCCTCGGCCAAGGCGGGAAGAATCTCCAACGGAGCGCCATCCATCGCATTCAATTGCGAAGGAGTGAAGTCCTTAAACGCCACCGCGATGCTGCTCGAACCTCCGGTGGGCCCAGTGGGGCCAGCAGGACCCGGCGAACCATCCGCCCCAGTGGGACCTGTAGGCCCTGTCACACCGGCACCCGTAGGCCCACGGGGGCCAACAATCATGGTGCACATCGGATCAACAGGCGCGCAGCAACTCATGGTGCTTCCCACATGACAAGACAGTAACCCGACATACCCGGACCGCCGGACCCTGCACTGTAGTGCCCGCCCACCCCGCCGCCAGCAGCGCCGTAACCTGTGGCACCTGGCGAACCTCCTGGATGCGGCGAACCGTCGTAGCCGTCGCCCCCCGCGCCGCCGCCGCCAAAAATTGTTGAACCGCCGCCCGCGACGGCTACGAC
>Ga0247674_1000094_pt1 | contig 10101 bp, 10 predicted proteins | sample CNK15_metaG_FD_183044 | JGI IMG/M metagenome (GOLD analysis project Ga0247674, IMG submission 183044) | Soil microbial communities from Purdue University Martell Research Forest, Indiana, United States - CNK15 | ecosystem: Environmental > Terrestrial > Soil > Temperate forest > Bulk soil...
GCAAGGCGAACGCCGATGTTCGTGTGCTGGGCATCTCGAAGGTGCGCGTCAGCGACACGCCTGGCGTGATCGTGATCGGATCCAAGGTGGCGGCTTCCGGCACGTCGACCAACAAGGGCGGCGTCAAGCTGGCGGTAGCCACCAACGTCCCGCTCGGCATCGTCGTCGGCCCGCTTCCCATCGGCACGCCGGCCGCCGGCGACCTCATCGACGTCCTGCTCACGCCCGGCATGCCGGTCCTGTGATCTGAAGGGAGTGACACAGCATGGCAGTTTACAACCCTTCAGGTGGCGTCAACGTTCACGTCGACAAGATCCTCACTCAGATCTCCGTCGCGTGGCCGAATGCCGGTCTGATCGGTGACCAGCTTTTCCCGCTGGTGCCCGTCCAGAAGCAGACGGACAAGTACTACATCTTCGGTCGTGAAGGCTGGCTGGTCGTCAACGACCTGCGTGCGCCTGGAACCGCAGCGAACGAGATCCCCGGACTCGCGCTGTCGACCGACACGTACTACGCCTCCGAGCACAGCCTCCAGATCCCGATCACGGACGAGGAGCGCTGGAACGCCGACAACCCACTCGCGCCAGACCGCGACGGCACCGAGCTGGTGACGGCTCGTGTCATGCTCGGTCGTGAGAGGGCGATGCAGACGTTGGCGACTACGGCCGCCAACTTCGCGTCGGGCTCGACGGTCACGCTCGTCGGCACGCAGCAGTGGAACGACTACATCAACTCCGACCCGATCTCCGACATGCGGACCGCGAAGGTGACGGTCAACAGCCGCATCTTCATGAACCCGAACGTCGGCGTTCTGCCCTACCAGGTGATGGCCAAGCTCGAGGACCACCCGGACTTCATCGAGCGCATCAAGTACTCGGAGCGGGGCATCGTCAGCGCGGACCTGATCGGCGCCGTCCTCGGCATCGACAAGATCCTCATCCCGGGCGTTGGCATCAACACCGCGAACGAAGGTCAGCCGAGCACGCTCGGTTACCTCTGGGGCAAGGACGCCCTGTTCGCGTGGGTGCCTCCACGTGCCGGCCTGAAGATTCCGGCCTTCGCGTACGAGTTCGGCTGGTCCGGCAACCCGGGCGGGTCCGTGCAGTACGTCGACCGCTGGCGCGAGGAGGTTCGCAAGAGCGACCTCGTGCGAGTCTGTAGGTACTACGACATCAAGCTGGTCGCCCAGGGCGACGCGGGTACTGCGGACGCCGGCAAGGCGATCGCTGCGTACCTGATCAAGAACGCGATCGCCTGACCTGGAGGGAACGAGATGGCGAAGGAGTATCGTGCGGTCAACCTCATTCGGGTTGGTCGTGCGCCAGAAGAGGACGTCGAGTTCAAGCCGGGTGAGGCAGTTACCGGCTTGACCAAGGAACAGATGATCGAGCTCTGGAACGCGGGAGTCCTGACCGAGTACGACACCGAGGCCGACCAGGCCATGGTGGAGAAGGACGCCATCATCGCGGACCTCCAGGCCAAGCTCGACGCGGCGCTGGCCGACAAGGCGGCTGCTGAGGCGGCCGCTGCGGCTGCTGCTCCTCCGGCGGAAGCCCCGGCTGAGAGCCCGACTGCAGAGCCGGCTGAGCCTGCCTCAGACGCCTCCGCCGGCACGACGGACCCGGCAGCCCCCGCCGTCTGAGAGCGGCTCTGTAGTCGAAGGAGGGTGGAGATATGTCACGCATCGCGGTCACTGACGCCCAGGGATGGGTTGAGGGTACGAAGCTGACTATCTCCACCCTCGACACAAAGCTGAGCGACCAGATCGAGACAGAAGTTCTCGGTCGCTTGTCTGCCTTCCCAACCTCGACCTGGGTAGACACCACGAGCACACCAGCTCTTGTCAAGGTCATCATCGCCAAGATGTACGTAGCCTGGCTGTACGATCGTCAGTACAGCGAGGACATCGAGGCGGGAAACAACTACGCCGACCGGTTGAAGCAGAATGCCGAGATGCTCATGGAAGGGCTTATCGACGGCACGATTCAGCTCCCGGGCGTGCCAGACGTTGCAGGTACTCCTGCGTACTACCCCACGGATGCTTCGTCGGCTATGGATCCGACGTTTGACGATCCCTCCCTTGGCCCTGCTGCCTTCTCGATGGGCATGATCTTCTAGCAGGGAGGTGAGGCATGACTACCCCATGGGGTGACGTACCCAACATACCACGTGGCAGGGGCCAGTACGGCATCCGCAATAGTATGACTCCAATCCCTGGCCAGACGTTCGGGCGTGGCCAAGGTCCAGGGCCACAGGTTGGACCTCTTCGACCGTCTGATGTCAAGTACGCCATCTACGGCGGCCTACAGCTGCAACGCGTGCTACTTGCCGGTTGGCAGCTGCAGCCAAGTATTGGCATCGTCGCCAAGGACGTGGACAGGCTCGGCTTGCAGTTTCAGGACTTCTCGGAGCCGATCACCGAAGCCATCATGTACATGCAGGAGTCGATCAGGAAGAACTTCGAGGAAGAAGGTCGTCCGGATAGGTGGGCACCACTTCACGAGTACACCGTTAAGGTCCGTGGTGGTAATGCTCACCCGATCCTGAGGCGTTCCGGCAGGCTAGAGGAAGCTGCGACATCTTTCTCCATCTGGAAGATCACACCCACGTCGGCCTCTATCCAGAGTCTACCCGAGCACGTCTGGTATGGTGCTCTCCACCAGAATGGATATGGAAGCCTTAGAGACGTTGCGCGCAACCTTGTCAGCAGCCTCGGGAAGCCTCTCACTCCGACGAACATCAACAAGGTACTCAAGCAGCTTGAGTCCGGTAAGCTTCACCCGACCAACCAGAGGCGTGCGACGCAGATCGTAATTCCCGCACGTCCCTTCATCATGTTCCAAGAGGAGGACGTCGAAGCGATCCAGGAGATTTTCATAGCCTGGATGGAACGTAGGGTCTCCGAGGTAGGAAGGGACTGGAACCAACTGTGACGTATCCATACCCTGCAGACTTGACGGTAATCAACCAGGCATTGGTTGATAAGATCGTTGCCGGCATTGGGGCTGGTGCGTACACGCTGCCCTTTACAGCTGCGGACGTATACTATGGCGACCAAGAGCGACTTCCTCGCACTCCGTCGGTTTGCGTCGAGTCGGGAGATCGTCCAAGGAACCTAGCTGGCGTTCCCAACATGACGGAGAACGTCTTCACACACTTCATCCTGGTCTACCACAACCCGGTTGCGGAGCTTCAGCAGACGCGAAAGGATGTAGACCATCTCGCCTATCAGATCGAGCACTGGTTGCACCAGGACCTGCAGCTCAAGGACAGCGGAGGCAATCCGCGACTGATTTATGGGTTCGTCATCAACCATGAATCTGGCTTTACGTTCAAGAGGGAAACCCTGTACAGAACAGCGCGTCTGACTTTCCAGGGCAAGAACAAGACCTCTCTACCAGTTGCGTGAGGAGGAAGAATGATCAAGTACACGGTCACTGCCGAGCTGCCTTGTCAGGTACCTGGCGTCGGCACGTTCGCAGCTGGTGAGACCAAGGAGCTCACGGCTGAGCAGATGCGTCAGTTCGAGGCGGTAATGGGTCAGCCGCCCCAGAAGATGGCCTGGCCCGACAACATGCACTTCGTAGCTGAGCTCGGACCCGACGTACCGGCCGACGCTCCGACTGAGGCCGGGGAGGTCTAATGCCACAGAATATTGGTGCTTCCGGTCAGATGGGCATCGCAGCTGAAGTTCTCGGGCCAGTCCAGAACTTCGTCGGCAACCCCGCGGCTGGTGGTGCACTCACGGCTGGTACGTACAAGTACTACATCACGGCGATCAACGCCAACGGTGAGACAGCCATCGTGGTTGGCACGACCACAGAGGTCACGGTTACGACTTCTGCCGGTAACCTGACAGCTGCACTCACCTGGAACGCTCTGACGGGTGCGACGGGCTACAAGATCTACCGGACGGCTTCTGGCGGTGCAACGGGTACCGAGCTGCTGCTCACTACGCTTGGCGCCGTCACGTCGTTCAACGATGCGGCTGTCGGCGCTCCGGCAGGTGCGTTCCCGCTGATCAACTCGGCGAGCGTCTCTGGTACGTACGTCGCTCCGACGAAGTTCTTCCCGTTCAACAACGAGTCGCTCAAGTTCGTGCAGGAGACGGTTTGGCGTCGTCCGATTCGCAAGTCGGCTGACATCATCGGCGCCGTCCAGGGCAACGCTCACGTCGAGGGCGACATCGAGATGGAGGCGCTGGAGGACGTCGTACCGTACTTCCTCCTCGCGTCTCGTACCTCGTGTGCCAAGACGGGTTCATCTCCGAACTTCGTCTACACCTTCACACCCACACCGGCCGGTCTTCCGGTGCGTTCACTGAGCATTACGATCGAGCGGAACACTGGTGTCGTGTTCGGTTACGTCGGGTGCGTCGTGAGCCAGTTCAAGTTCTCGATCTCCGACGGCCTGCTGATGTTCAGCGTGTCGATCATCGGCCAGGACGAAGCGAGCCAGAGCACACCCGTTCCGGCGTTCACCACGACGGTGCCGTTCGGCGCGGGTCAGTACAGCGTCGAGATCCCAACCGCTTCGGCGGTGTTCGACGTCGACACGTTCGAGTGGACGTGCAACGACAACGCCACTGCGCAGTTCCGGCTGAAGAACACCGGCCGTGGTGCCCAGTTCGTTAGCTACGGCGAGCGCGCGATGGGCCTCACGTGTGAGCGTGACTTCGTCAACCGCTCCGACTTCGATGGCTTCAAGGCATTGACGTCCCAGACGATCACCATCACAGCGTCGAAGGGCGTCAACAACCTGATCACACTCCTCACGGCAGTTGCGATCAAGGACACCTACGAGGTCGCTCTGAGCGGTGAGGGTGATCTGGTGAGAGCCAGCATCGCGTACCAGATCCCGATCGACGGTTCCGGGAACTCGTACAACATCACGATCAAGACGCAGGAGCAGCTCACCTAGTTCTTTGGGCTAGCGTTAGCGTCTAAACAACGTCTAACTCGGTTAGACTACATAGAGACAAAAGGAATGTGCAACCTCAGTACAAAGCCAAGCAGGAACGTCTAACTCAAGTCTAAGGAGGCTAGTATGGGCGAGCACGAAGAGAGTATGGCGGCCGAAGAAGCTACTGAGACCGCGAACGTGGAAGCCGCCGAGGACCCGGGCACCGAGGCCCTCGAGGAAGCCCTTCACACGGAGCCTGGGGAGGCCGCGGTGGAGGAGAGCTCGTCCGACTCGGCGCCCGCCTCGGACGAGTAAAGGGGAGAGGTGAGGATCGTCAGACATGGCGCAGGCGATCCTCACCTCGATCCGGAAATGGAATGTTGCGGCCCTGTGGGATCTGCTAAAGGCAGGACCGCGTGTTACTCGTATATACTGGAGGGTGAAAATGCCAAGGGCAACAGTTTCAAAGCTCACAGAGCGTCGCAGTCTCACGACGCTGCCTGCTGCGGATGCCACGGACACAACGCCGGCATCCGAGGAAGGTTGGATCGAACTCCGTCGGATGTCTTATGGCGAGAAGATGGCCAAGGACTCCGAGGCGATGAAGATGAAGTTTGCTACCGAAGCCGTCGGCAACGTCGACGCGGAGATCGCCATGGTCTCCGAGGCAGCGAACATTCTCGAGATCCAGAAGTGCGTCATGGATCACAACCTGGAGGACGAGCATGGTAACAAGCTCAACTTCCAGAACGTCGAACACATCCGTCAGCTCGACCCGCGCGTCGGCCAGGAGATCACGACGCTCATCGGCGAGATGAACGACTTCGAGAAGCAGTCCAAAGAGTCTCCAGGGGTAGATGCTAAGGGAAAATAATTCCACCTCTGACCTTTCGGATCCACACAGCCATAGTAATGAGTCGGCCGATGGATCTGGAAGTGCAAGAGGTACTCAGCCTAGTCAGACTTTGTCTAGCTACGGGGTGTCTTCCACAAGCAGGTGGACTACGTGATCAAGATGCGTACTTCGTATACTTGCTCGAGCAGGTCCTCCTAGCGGATCAGAGGAAGGCGGAGCTTGAACGGTCTAAGAACAAGGTAAGCTAGGAGCAGACATGGCTCTCGCAACCCGAAACATTTACCTCGTCCTCAAGGCTCGTGACGAGGCGTCTCGTGTTGTTCGAGGGTTCGGTCGTGAGCTGGGGCGCGCTGGCGCTCTTGCGCAGGCTCAGCAACTTCGCCAGCGCGCCTCAATCCTCCAGCAGGAGCAAGCTGAGAAGTCGCTTGCGGCTACGCGACAGATTAACATACTTCGTAACAAGGCTACCCTGGAGGCGAACAGGGCAGCAGCAATGCGGGGCACTGGAGCTTCTGCTGCACGCATCGAAGGTGTAATGCAGAATGCTCGTGCTCTCCGTGCACAGGCAGCTGACCTCGAGCGAGCTAATAAGCTGGCCAACAAGGAGATGTCGGTCTTCACTGGCCAGTTGCGACAGCAAGCGTCTGAGTTCGAACGCACCCACAGGGCCAGCGTTAGGTTTGCCAACGGTCTACACCAAATCTCTGCAACGCTTGTCACTGTAGGCTCCGGCTTGGCGTTGGCCGGAGGCCTAGGTGTTGCTATGCTCTTCTCGGCAGCCAATGCCGCGAATGAGTATGCGCGTCAGGTTGCTCTGACCAAGACCCAGGTTGATGGCTTCGATGCAAGCCTGAAGCAGATCTCCGACACAGGCTTGAAGGTCGCACGCACGATCGCCGTGCCCCTCGAAGAGGTTCAGCCAGCTCTGTACGACATCTTCTCGTCGACTAGTGCTAACTTGCAGCAGGCAACTATCCTGCTTGAAGGCTTTGCGAAGACAGCAGTCGCTGGTCAGGTGTCGCTGCAGGACGCCACTCGGGGCACCATCCCGATCTTGAACGCCTTCAACTTGCCAATAGAGAAAGTCAACGACATCCTCGACATTCAGTTCCAGCTGGTGCGTAAGGGTGTTGGTACCTACGGCGAGTTCGCATCTGTGTTCGGTCGTGTCGTCCCATCGGCGACTCGCGCTGGTCAGGACTTCCAAGAGGTTGCGGCTGGTCTAGCATACTTGACTCGTAACGGTCTGAGCGCCGCGATGGCTTCTACGTCATTCGCTCGTGCGCTCGACGCGATCTCGAATCCGAAGTCCGTCAACAACATGGAGAATCTCGGCATCAAGGTTCGCGATGTCAAGGGCAACATGTTGCCGCTCGAGCAGATCCTGAAGGGTCTCTCGGACTACCTCAACAAGCTTCCCAACGCAGATCGAGTCGGAGCGTTGGTTGATATCTTCAAGGGTGCAGGCGGCACGATTCAGGCTCGACGGTTCTTGGACCAGGTCCTCCTCAAGCCAGGTGAGCTGAACGACTACATTGGCTTCTTGCACGACATGCAGAATGCTAATGGGCAGTTCGGTCAAGCCTACGCGACGATGAGTAATACCGTCGCGGCTCAGACTCAGCTGCTCAAGAACAAGTTCGACGTCATCAAGATCACTGTCGGGCAGATTGTCAACCCGTACCTGGTCGGCCTACTGCATTGGCTGAACAAGATCGCCGACTCGTTCAACAACCTGAGTCCAGCCACGCAGAAATGGATCGTTCTTGGCATAGCGTTGGTGTCGGTGCTGTCGATCGTCGGCGGCGTCATGCTCATCGTGATTGGAGCCCTCGCAGGTATTGCGGCGGCTGTTGTCACTGCGGGTACAGGCTTCTTCATCCTCGTAGGTGCTGTAGCAGGGCTCGTCCTTGGCCTCATAGCTCTGGGCGGAATATTCGTCGTAGCATACGAGAGAAGCAAGGCCTTCCGGGACATCATTGCCCGCTCGGCCGCTACTGTTGAGCACTTCTGGACTGGTGTAATCGTACCATTCGGCAAGGCTGTCAAGGACGCGTTCGAGAAGTACATCCTGCCTCCGCTTCAGAGACTAGCTGACGTCATCGAGCAGAAGGTCGCGCCAGTCATTAAGGAGCTGCAGCAGAAGTTCGACAGCGAGTTCATTGGCTCAGCCAAGCAGGTGGCGAACATCGTCAAGGATGGTTTGGTAGAGGCCTTCAAGATGGTTGGCTGGGTCATCGACCACGTCGTCAAGCCTGTGTTCACATACCTCGTACAGTTCTACCACGAGCACAAGGACACAGTCGACATGGTGATTCACGGCCTGATGTTCCTGGGCAAGTGGTTTGCCATCATCGCAGCAGTCATCACAGGCCTCCTACTCGTAGCTTTGGGTGGTCCGATCATTGCTATCATCACAGTGTTCGTCGGAGCGATCATCGGCATCGGCCTTGTCGTCATCTGGCTGATCGATATCATCCGCGACATCATCCACTGGTTCAAGGACTGGGGGGAGCACTGGCAATGGGTGAAGGACAAGTTCAAGGACTTTAAGGCCATCATCAAGCTTGCGTTCGAGGAGGCTAAGGCAGCCATTACAGACTTCTTCGCGGATGCGCCAAAGTGGTTGTATGACGCAGGCAAGCACTTGCTTGAGGGTCTCATCAATGGCATCAAGGATAAGGCGGAAGCCTTGCCTGGCACGTTGAAGAAGGTCGCTCAGGCTGTAAAGGACTTCTTCCCATTCTCGCCAGCGAAGAAGGGTCCGTTGTCGGGTCAGGGAAGTTTGTACTACGCTGGACAGCATCTGGTGAGAGACCTCGCAGACGGTATGGCTTCGCAGAATGCGGCATTGGGGTACTCTGCAGGAGGCGCAGCACTGAACGCAGGTAACACTCTCACAGCTGGCGCGAGCAACAACAATACGGCGTACAACCAGAACATCAACATCACCACCCAGGAGATCGATCCGAAGCGGCACGCGATGGAGCTCGGGTTCTTGTTGGCAGGGGGTAGGTAGTGGCCATAGGACTTAACGAGTACGAGTTCCAGTTGAATGACACTGGAGTCCGGCTTGGTGTGCTCACGTCGCTGCCGCCGTACTTCGACGTATCGCGCGTGTCAGGACTGGACAATGCTCCGTATCGAGAGACAGTGCGCGACCACGAAGGAGCAGACGGTAGCTTTATCGACGCCGAGCTCGAGAAGGGCCGCGACATCATCGTCGAGGGGATGGTGTATGGCGACACGTCGAACATCGAAGGATACCTCGATAGCCTCAAGGCGAACTACGCGCCGGTGCAATCACCGATCCCATTCTACTTCCGTCCGGGCTCAGTAGCAGAGAGGCTGCTCTTCGTTAAGCCTCGAGGTGTTCACTACGATTGGGACACAGCTCGACGTATTGGGTGCACAAGCATGCAGTGCGCTTTGTATGCCGAGGACCCTCGAATCTACGATGCGAACCTGACCTCGACGATCATTGCCTACGGTGGCGTAGCTGGCAACGGGTTGAACTTCGTTACGTTCCGTGACACGTATTCTCGTGTCACGGCGAGCGGCTTGGGTACCGCAGACACTGGTCACACCTACACCTTGACAGGCACAGCGGCAGACTTCTCCACTGACGGTACTAAGGCCAAGATCACTCTCAACGCGTCTACCACGACGGTATACACAGCACAGCCTAACGTGACGGCTGTAGTAAACCACTACGCGTACGTTCAGGGCCTGTTCCTATCTGCTACACCTACGGGCGGTAGCATCTCTGCGCTGCTTGACGTACGTGCAGTGGACGCGAGCAACTACTACCGGGCCGAGCTCATCTGGACGACCTCGAACACGATTCAGATAGCTTTGAGCAAGACGGTGGCAAGCGTCAACTCTTCTCTCGTCGCTGCGACTACTGTTGGTGGATTGACGGCAGCCTCGCTGATCAACGTTCGTGTCGAGCTTGAGCAGGGTCAGGGCGTAGCAACGACAAGCGCGTTCCGTGCTAAGGTTTGGGCACAGGGTACGGCTGAGCCTGCAGCCTTCAACGTCGAAGCATTCGATGGTGCTGTTACAGCTGCTGGCGGATTTAAGATCAATGCAGTCCGCAATGCGGGCAACACGAACGTGGCACCTATCCTATCCTGGGATCAGGCCGAGCAAGATGAGGGTATCGGGTTCAACGTAGACTTTGGCGGCGGAGCGCTTCCGGGTACCTCATTTAACCTGACCAACATAGGTAACCGTCCTACGCCTGTACAGTACGTCATTCAGGGGCCGTGTGACAATCCGATCGTAACGAACACTACGACCGGTCAGAGCATGCTGTTCATCACGTCACTGTCAGCAAGTGA
>Ga0247674_1000095_pt1 | contig 9957 bp, 14 predicted proteins | sample CNK15_metaG_FD_183044 | JGI IMG/M metagenome (GOLD analysis project Ga0247674, IMG submission 183044) | Soil microbial communities from Purdue University Martell Research Forest, Indiana, United States - CNK15 | ecosystem: Environmental > Terrestrial > Soil > Temperate forest > Bulk soil | place...
CGTCATCTGAGCTCTTGCCGTATTGAGGATTGACTCATTCGTACCGGCGGTACGCATGAAGCCTACGCCCAATTCGTATCCGTCTTTCGCGGTCCGCCCGTAGACTGACGCTCGATTCGCCGCTGTTACCACTCCGTTGTAAACACTTTGAAGTGAACGATTCGAGGTAATGGCGTCTTGTCCAATCTGTCGAATCTTTGCAATCTGTTCCGGGGCAATAGACCCTACTTCGTTCACGAGCACGTCTTGCAATCGTTTGCCGTGTCCCAAAGCAACCGCGACGTCGAATGCTTTTTTAGCTTCTGGACTTGGTAGATAGTCGCGCGCTTCTTCCAATGCAGCCATAGGAATGTTGTCGCCTTGTGCTGCCTTGTAAACGACGTTCAGCGCTTTTCGTAGACCTTGCGTAGCTTCTGGTGGAAGACCGAGCGACTCAATTCCGGCGGATGCGGCTGATTGCAGTAGATTCTCGCCGTAAGCCGCTGCTACAGCGATAGAGAAAGTAGCTCTCGCAAGGGGGCCGCCCGGTATCGAATCTTGCACTGCACGTAGGATAGCTTCGTCGATAGGCGCGCCTTGTGCCAAGGCTAGACTCGCTCCCATCGCGGCGGAAACGCCTTGCCCGATTCCTGGTACGAATGAGATAACCGTTTGAGCGTAGGGAGCTACCTCACGTACCGCCGTAATCTTATCGCGAAAGTCAGCAATGACCGCTTTATCAATGCGCTCGCCTTGTACGATTGCATTCGTCATCTCGAAAGGTCCGGCAGAGATGACGAGCAGACCGTGCAAGCCTGGACCGATGACAGGAAGAGAACCTACCGCATCTTTAATACTTGTCCACGCATCGCTGAGACTGTGCGAAAGTGCCGCAAACGGACGTCCTACCGTTTTGACAGCTTCGGAGAGCCAGCTACCGGAATCTTCGTGATACGCCCCTCCCCATGTACGGGTATCCCATAGCGCGTTACCCGTAGAGTCGTAAACAACGGCATTACCGTCATCTTGTACTTGGAAGAACGCTCCCGGGCGACCTTGCGTCATGGTTGCCCATCTTGCAATTCCGTTGGCGTCATAGAGTACAAGATTGCCGTCCGTCGATTGCATCTCGAGACGTTGTCCGCCTTGACCGACCGTTGCACTATCCCATAGCGGCGTTAAGTTCTTGTACAAGACAAGGTTGCCGTCGCTTTGAAGTGTAAAACGATAGACGCCGTTCGGAGAAACCAAGCTATCGCCGGGCGAGAGAGAAGCGCCCGGCGATAGCTTGGAAAGGGGTGTCGACGGTGGAGTCGACTTGTAGTAGATAACGCTTGGCCCTACTACGGCTTGCGGCTTGTAGTAGATAATGGTCATGGGTTAGTGAATAGTCTGAATACTACCCATAGCGAATTGAACAGGACCGCTAACATCGTTCCAACCGCCCAACGGAAGATGAAGCGGTTTCTTTGCTTTGAGCCAATTGTCAAAGTCCTTCGCAGAAACGAAACCGTTCAGTTTACCGATATCAGCCATCGAAACGACTGAGAGCGGTGTACTTGCGTTGTTCTTAGCGTCAACGATACGAGCTTTCGGGGTACCTCCGAGCCGAGCGAGCAGAATCGGCCACAGGTCTCCGTCAGCCGGGTAGTAGTACACATTGCTTGGAGCAGGTTGCGCCGCTTGATAGGCTGCTACCGTCGAATGCATGTTGTTGGGATCAGTCACGGTTGACGCAGGTGCATAGGCGATAGGTGCGGCCGGCGGAGTGGCCACGATATGACGGATGGGGGTGCCGAATCCAGGAACCGTGGAGGTTGGAGTGTAACTGATTCCGCCTTCGGTCGTACCTGCATAACCGTTACCGGTAGTGGGAGTGGGAGCGGCCGCTACTTGCGCCGCAACGTCATGCTTTTTCTTGTAGTAGTAGAGACCAACCAGACCGGCTACCGCGATGACGGGAATTATCATAGCTCACTTTCCTTTCGACAGTTTTCGACCAAGGGAGTGATACTCCCGTTTTGCTAATTGATATGCAGACTCGATTCCGCGCGCTTTTGCACCGCTCTTCCCACGAAGTTTGGCAAGTAGATTGCCTGTTCGGTGATACTCGCGTTTTGCAGCTTCGTACTCTTTTCGGATAGTCATACGTTCTTCTTTCGTGACTCTGACACGCCACGTGCAACCCAACCGAAGGCAAGACCTGCAATCATCGGAAAGATATACAACATCAGACGTGTCTTTCTTCTTCGGACGCGCGGTCCTCTTTTAGAGGTTCTTTATCGGTGATGGCTTCTGCCGTCAACCGAAACGAATCCGCCGACGGAAAAGCTTCTAGAAAAGCTTCGGCGCGCTTGACCATCTTACCAATGAGAAAAGCACCAGGTGCGCTTAGTTTTTTGATGTAGGAGATTGCTCCCATAATCTGCCAGCGCTGAACTTCGATAACGAATCGTGTACTCATTGATACACCACTTCTTGAACTTCGCCTGATTCCGATAGCATATAGTGTACGCCAACTGCCGGCGCAATGCCAATGACACGCGTCATCGCCCCCCATATCTTATTGGTCAGTACTTGGTTGACTGCGTCATCTCGATTCTTGGCGAGTAGGTAGATATGTCCGGCAACCCTCGTTCTCCAATTCTCATAGGAAACGCAGTAGAGCGTCTTGATACCTTCTTTTGTCTCCTGTTGGTGAAGAAGATTCATGACGGTTTCCCGTTTTCCTTCTTTGCGAGAGCCTTGCGCTTATTGATTCCCTCTTGAATCTCGGCGAGTCTTCCTACGAGAACTCCTACAGCTTCCGGCTTCAAGTGCTTGCTAAGAACGCCGATAACTTCGTTGATGGCTTCTTCGTTCTCCGGTAGTGATTCGACGAACGTCTCAAGTAGAGAAGTGTCGACGGCCGCCGACGGGAATATCTCCTTACCGAGCAATTGATTCGCTAGACCTGGAGCGAGCTGCAAGAGTTTTCTTCGCTCTTCTGTCTTGCGTGCGTACTCGAGTTCTGCGATCTGATGAGCATGTGTATCAGCAGCGCGTTCCAGAATAGTTTCTTTCGCAAGTTGAATAGCATCGAAGTTTTCTCTGTCCGCTTGGTTAAGTCGTTTCGTGAGAGATTCAATCATACCGAGCTGCGCGGAGTAGGTACGCGCGACCATATCGAGAGTGAATTGCATCCAGCCCTCGCGATGTCTCATACTCTGTTTGAGTTCGCCTCTAGCGTCCGGCGCTTCACTTGCTACGCCTCCCTCTGGGATACGCGGTCCAGTCTTTCGATTGAGCGGCATTCGACCGACAATGAGATCGGGAACGTCTGAAAAGAAAGAGATGACTTGAAACTGTTCATAGCCGGACCCTGATTCGTCCGGCGAGATACTACCGGCGTATTGATCGGCTAGACCGTTGAAAAGTTCTGATAGTTGCTCGGGAGACCACTCTTTCCCTCCAAGCTTGACGGTTTGCACTTCAGTCTGAATACCACTACGAAAGTGTATCAGACCTATTGCTACGCACTTTCGGGTACCGTCGAGTGTCAAAACAGGGTCGGTCAATTGTCTTCTAATCCAGACTTCCAAAGTTTCACGTGCCATGGTTTCTCTCTTTCAAGACGTTAAAAAGTCTTCTTTACTGAACGTAAGTCAAAAAGTTTCGAGCTTGGTTGGGCCGGCGTAGGAGTCGTATTGTTAATAATATTGGAAGATGATATTGGGCCGGGACCAATTGGTGCGGGAGACGACGCTGGAGTAGAAGCTGGCGCCGTAGGTTTAGGAGCAAACGTAACTGATTCAGTCGTTACCGTCTTCGCAAAGTCTGCAAGCGGTTTCACTCCGCCGAGCGGCATAATGACGGGAGCGGGAGTAGGAGCGGCAGCGGGTGCTGGAGCGGCAGAAGTTGGTGAGGGAGTCGAAGAAACGTATGCACTACCTCCCCCGTCCGAACTTCCACCGTCGGGCGGAGCATCTTGTGGAGCGGAGGGCGCATCGTCAAAAACTCTCATCTTGGGAGTCCGCTTTTCAACCGATTGAGGAGCGGACGGCGCCGGAAGAGAAACCGGTTTCTTGACCTTTTTCTCGTAATACCAATAAGCGGCACCCGCTAGAATGAGCCAAGGCCACATGATTACTTGTGTCCCTTCGGCTTTTGCGCGGATGCCACGACGGCGGCCGCAACGGCGAGTCCGATACCGACCTTGACCGGAGTCGAGAGTTTTTCGAGCGATCCGAAGATACCGGCTTGCGTAGGCGCTACAGGAGCCGTTTTGACGACCGGGCTAGTACTCGCCGCAGGAGAAGGAGCAAAACCTGCCGGAGCGTCTTTATGAGTCACCGTGGGGGCAACGGTGAACGTTTGCTGACCGGTTGTTGGAGAGACTTGCGGCGGAGGAGTGTCGCCCGGTCCGGAGAGTCCCAAAAGACCGGACGGCGGAGCTTGAATGTCGCTCACAGAGTGAACTCCCATCTTGGCCCACGACGCCGGACCGATGATGCCGTCGGACGTCAGACCTTGCGAGCTTTGCCACTTGCGGACGGCAGCATCCGTACCGCTTCCAAAGTTTCCGTCGGCGGTAATGCTCAGATATTGCTGTACCCATCGGACGGCGGCTCCGCGCGAACCTTTCTTGATGGTAGGGGGAGCTCCACCACCAGCAAACGTTTTCGCAACATCGATCTGCGGTTGCTTGTCGGCCGGCATGTAGCCAAGCGCAACCAAGTCCGGTTGACCCATAGCAACGTTCAGCGCGTCTCGTCGCTTGTATGCCTCTTGCAAGTCTGAATCTCCCGGGAAAGAAAAGAGACCCGTCGGATTCAGATTGTCGTACCACGTACGCCACGACGAATAGAGCGACGGAGATGCGCTCGCATTCGCGCGGAAGTAACGATCGACGGCTTCGAGATTGTCAACCAATTCGCTCATGGGATACCTTACTTTCGCGTGATTAGGCTTACGCCTATGAGAAGTGTTGCCGCAATTCCCCCGCCTATGAGGTAGGGGGTCAGTGGACTTTTCTTGTTTGGATCGCCTTGATCCGGTTGGAGTGGACTTGGACCGATGACCGTAACGCCGGCCTTGGAGAGAGTGTCTTTCCATTGTCCAGCTTTCAAGAGCCACCGATCCGTCTGATCCATGACGGCTTTGGTATTCAGCCATCCGACGTCGGTCAGGTTCTTGTCGCGAAACTGAGTCCAACCGGCTAGGTCCTGATTCCAAGATTCCTTGACTTGATCGCTGACTTGTGAGTTTGCGACGTCTGCCGCAAGACGTATCCAACTAGCATCCGTCTCTCGGATGTAGTTTTGAGCGTCGGTCGGAGTGACGAACGTCGGGAGTATGTCACCGGCGAACTTCGCGACAGACTCTTCTGTCGTGCATCCGAACTCGGCTCCTACAGACGCGGCGTAGACGCGGCAGTAAGGGTCATAGAACGGATCGCAATCCGGAACTCCGACGTAAACCGGACCGAAGTAACCTCGCCCTCCTCCGCTACGTCGATGTCCGCCGTGATGATGCGTCATTACGAATACCTCAGTGCGTAGTATAACCCTATTCCGAGACCGGAGAGAGCCAAAAGAGTGCCCACGCCAATCTTCATCAGATTGTCAGGAGTGAGCATAAGAGCCATGTCGAATTGAGCTCTTGAAGGAACTTGACTAGCCCACTTGCTGTTTTGCATTCCCTTGACAGCGGCTTGGTAGTCGTTTTTCGCTAGAGCTCCGAGCATGGCGGTAAAGCCGGCGACTCCACCCACACCCATATTGAACACCATATCGACTAGGACGATCTGAGCGTTCGAAGTGAGTGAATCGAAGTTCGGAACCAAACTCCGAGCTCCGATGACCGATGCGTTGAAGTCGCCCGCAAACAATTGGTCAATCTGAGCGTCGGTCAGAGATTGAGTACCGTCTCGTACGGCGTCGTAGTCTAGTCCGAGAGCTTCGATACGAGAGCGTGCGTCCGGACGATCCAGATTGAACCCGATTCCGATCGTAGGATGACCGAATTGGTCGAGGTAGACAGTCTTTCTACGACCTTCGTGATTCGTAACGACGACTTTCGTTCGGTCCTTCACACTACCGGTCGGAGTCTTGACGGTAGTACCCATCGCTTTTGACCAAGTGATGGGTCCTACGATACCGTCCGAGGGTATGCCGTGCGAAGCTTGCCAAGCCTTCGTAGCAGCATCCGTCACAGGACCGAATGAACCGTCGGCGGATACACCTACGATCTTTTGCCAGACATATACGTCCGGACCGGTACTACCAATGTGAATTGTCTCGTGCGTCATCATTACCGCTTGTTTCTCCGAGCCGTTCTTGCGGCAGGATGAACCTTTGACTTCTTCTTCCACGAAGGGTATCGCTTGCCCCATACGTTAGAGACTTTTCCGCCGGTCATTACGATCTGATATCCGTTCGGAGTCATTGTCCACGGCGCGGAGAGTCGTTTCATGTAGTCGAATCGAGTTGTATCGTCATCGTTTGCGAAGTATTCGGGGAAAACGAAGTTCGATACCATGACCGTCGTCAGATTGATGACGACCGGATATGCGTCGGATTCGACCGGATCGCAAAGCTCTACCGCAAGTAGACTCCCGCTCGGCATGACTGCCCATAGATTCGCTTCTCTGTCGCCGAACATCTCGAGAGCTTCGTGTGACACTGTTACCGAGACACTGTTAGCCGACGAGAGAATGTCTCCGCCCGAGCTCAGAATAGGCTTTACGAAAACCCGTCCGTAGGGATCGCCTTGAGGATCGGTATCGTGATAGCCGAGAGCTCCTGCCGTGTCAGCATCGTCCAGAATGTAGAGCTTCATAGCCGTTGCCGGTACCAGAGATTCGGACGAGTAGAACACACAGGACCAAGCCGAAGTACCCCAAGCCGGAGACGCGTGGTAGTGGAGTTGTTTACTTACCGCTTGCGCGATAAGCGAAGCTTGAGCCGCCGTGACGTGTTTGGATTGAAGTAGTAGCGCGATCTGTTGCATTAGAGTTTCAGCTTTCCACTCTTGTTTCCAGTGTAAAGATAGTCTCCACCGATATTCGACATACCTCCGCCCTCACGATTGGTTACGCTATCCGTAACGCCGTAGTCGAAGTCCCTACGTGCGATGCTCCGTTGATGCATCATCGGATCTGCCCCGTGCTTAGAGACTTGATAGATTCCAGTATCGAATCCGAATCCGGTCTGCGAGACTACTTCGTAAAGCGTCACGCCTCGTATCGGAGGATTCAGATTCGTAACAAGTTTCCCGTTTCTATGGGTCCAAGTATGTGGTTCGATTCGAGCAAGTACGTTGACACCCTCAATCTGTTCGTTGGCAGTCTGCCCCATTCCGACGCTTGAATCTTTCAAGACGCGCAGAGCGAATGCCGTGATAGCCGGACGGTTTGCGATTCCTTGCGGAAGTCGCCGCGTACCGGGCGGAATGTTCGTCGTATTCGGCTTATCAGCAGTTCCGACGCCGTCAAAAGCTGCTTTCCAGGTGATAGGACCTACAACACCGTCCGGATCGATTCCGTGCGAGCTCTGATATTCGCGCGTTTTTTGGTCGGTAATCGGACCAAAGGAACCGTCTTGCGGTTCCACTCCGATGACTTCCTGCCAGTGACCGACGTCCGCTCCCGAACTTCCCAACTGAATGGTAGCCGGATAACGACCATGAAGACTGACCCACCAATTGCGGAGAGTGTTTGAAAGACTCATGAGAGTACTCCTTAGCCGTCAATGCCGAACGCTATTGATACTTCCGCGTCGTTTGCAGTATCAAGATTCACTACGATGATCTGAGTGACTGACGGCGCCAAAGGAACGAATCCTAGGTGCGCAGGATCGTAATATCCGCGTATCTGGGCCGATGAATCGTCGGTTTGAATGACCAATATCTTAGTTTGGTCGAGCGCCGCAACCGCATTCCAAGCTGTGATAAAAACGCTTAGCGCGCCCGCATCTTGAGGTACCGAAAAAACCGCCGTTCCACCATTCTTAGCGGCCGTTTGAATACTCTCATTCTGCAAAGTTGGAGGATAATTACCGCCCCTCGTGCCATATGCAGCTTGCACTGATACTGCATACGGAATAGCGTCCGACGAGTCGTCTTCATCAAACAACTTGACGCTAATAGCGTCGCACGGCGCGCTAATACTCATTCCGTTGATGACGCTAACTTTACGAGTGACGTTGTTGCCGTGAGCCGTCCACCGAATGACTGCAACAGGCTTATTCGAGATGTTAATAGATCCAATCTCGAATTGTAGAGTGTATACACCGTGCGGCGTACACTTGAATTGCATCGAAACACTGGTTTGACCGTCTTTGACGGGAACCGCAGTGTTTTTAGGGTTGATGGTCGCACTTTGCGACCACGAGGACTGCTTACCTTCGTTCGGAATACTGGGAGAACCCATATCACTACCTTCCTTCTCGATAGGCGCAATACATGAGCAAAGTGCTGAGAACCAAAGCAATGATAACCATTGCGCCGAATGACGTATCATCGTTCATTGTTCTCCGAGTTCCCAGGCAGCAATCTTGGAGTAAGCCGCAATCGGTCCGCCGGCTCTTACAATCTGCATTCGGCGTGCAAGTCCCATAACGAACCCCATCTGAAGAGCGTTCTTGTCTTGAGGGTCGTTCGTACTTGCGGCAGACTTCGTAAGCTCTCTAACGTTGCCGCACGCTTGCTCTGCCGCGCGAAACGCTTCTTTGGCGCGGTCAGTGGTAAAGGTTGATTCAACCGTTTGAAGTGTTGACTCTGTTATGTCCGGACCTTTGGAGATGGCTTGCGCACTATTCGCTGCGTCTCGAATACTCACTCCGACTTGCGGCACGTTCATACGAACGTGCCGCACGTATTCGAGCGGGCTCTTGACTTTCTTGATTCCGTCTCGGAGCATGGCCAGCGCACTGGAGAATCGTCCGCTGATGCTCGGCACGTCTCCAGGCTTGTCATCTTCGGTCGCCCGTGCGTAGCGGAGCATGATCTCGTGCGCCGCTTTGGCCTTAGGGTCACCCTTGCCGGCGTTCTTGTGAACTTGGACCATGGTCGCTAAGGCGTTTTGGTCGCCAAGTCGTCCACGTTCCACCAATTGCCGGCAAGCTTCCTGTAGTTTCATGCGGGTTTCTTTTCTTCGAATCGTTTGACTGCGATGGTCATTCCTTCGTCTTTACCCTCTCCCATGAGAGTAATGTGAAGAAAGTCTTTCCTCACATCGCAGACCACTTTGCTAACTTCGTAGGTTGATAGTGTCTCGGTCCCTACATTCCCTTGCTCATCGTAGACTATCTTTTGCTGCTTTACGACTAGCTTGTGGAGTCCAGGTATACTGCCGACGGACGTATAGAGAAGTTCCTCTTGGAGTTTCATGGTTATCCGTAATGATGCGGAAGACGTTTAACAACAGACTGCGCATCCTTCTTAGCAAGTTCGCGCGTCGGTTGCTCGGATGACGCTCTCCAAACTGCGTGAGCTCCGTCCTTCGTTAAGTAGATATACCATAGGAAGACTCCGCCGGTCTTTTTGATACCTACCGAGTAGGTATTGTCTAGATGGTAGTGCCACTCCGTTTTCATTGCGCGTTCTTGACACTCCGAAGGGTTTCCGCTTGGATGCGGAGCGCTTGAGCCGCTCCTTCCGCTCCGACCTTTTCATGCGCTGCTGCAACGGCATCGATAGCCGCTGGATCGTTCGAGTTCATGGCTTTCTTGAACACAGCTTGCCGCGCCGCTTTGACTGCATCAGGCGCTTCTCGTAGCATCGCTCGCTTGCGCAGCTTATCCGCTTGCTTATTCAATCCTTGTGCATCGAATGCCGCTGCAAGTTTGCGGAGATCGTTTGGGTCCGTCGGCGAGTTCATTGCGCGTTCATACAACGCTTTGCGTTCGGGGGTAAACGCCTTGTAGCGCTTGTACTCTTTATGACCGAAGTAGCCGGCCGTCGATGCAATCAGAAGCGGAATCAAAGGTAGCATTGTCA
>Ga0247674_1000096_pt1 | contig 9826 bp, 12 predicted proteins | sample CNK15_metaG_FD_183044 | JGI IMG/M metagenome (GOLD analysis project Ga0247674, IMG submission 183044) | Soil microbial communities from Purdue University Martell Research Forest, Indiana, United States - CNK15 | ecosystem: Environmental > Terrestrial > Soil > Temperate forest > Bulk soil | place...
GGTAGCAGCACTGTTTCGTTTATCCCGTCAGGCTGGTAAGGAATTATATGACAACTAAAAGCCCTATTAAGCTTATTGATCCTTCTGGCTCTACAGCAGGACAGGTTATCACTTCGGGAGGCCCTAGTACGCCTCCTAGCTGGAGTAGTACGTTTACTGGAGCGTTTAATGGTACTACTGTTACCGCTTCGGGCCTAATCATCCCCTCGTCTACTGTTGGTATTAAAGGTACTACAGCAGCAGACAATGCGCAAGCAGGTAGTGTTGGTGAGTTCGTCACTGCATCCGCTTCGGGTGTCACTGCCAACAGTGCATTCAACCTAACTAGCATTAGCCTTACTGCTGGCGATTGGGATGTGTCTGGTGCTATCCAGTTTATCGGTACGAGCGTTACTAGCGCCAGTTTCATGGCTTCAGGTGTAAGCACTACTTCGGCAACTCTTGGTGCTTTTGGTCAGAACAACGTACTTCAGTTTACTATGACTTCCCCTTCTGCCAATCACCTCCCCACCCCAGTATGGCGTCTTAGTATTGCTTCTACTACTACGGTATTCCTTGTTGGTGGTACTACCTTCACAGGCGGTTCAATGACTGCCAACGGTATTATCCGAGCACGTCGAGTTCGTTAATGTTGTTGAAGAACAAGTGGCTTATCGGTTCTGTGTCAGCAGCCCTCATCATGGGGGCTGCAACACTTGAGGGAACGACTACAGAGCCATATGAAGACATTGGAGGCATTCCTACTGTCTGTACAGGGCACACTGGTCCTGATGTAAAGATGGGTGTCAAATGGACTCCTAACGCCTGTAAAGAGGTTTTAGAGAAAGACCTGATTAAACACGGCACTGGCATTCTTCAATGTGTTAATGTCCCTCTAACACAAAATCAATATAACGCCTATACCCTATTTTCATTCAATGTAGGGGTTGGTGCATTCTGTAAATCCAATAGTGTACTAAAACCGTTGAATGAAGGTAAATACGAAGAAGCCTGTAATGGAATGTACAAATGGACGTATGTAAACGGTAAATATAGTAAAGGGCTTTATAATCGTAGAAAAGTAGAGGTGGCAATGTGCCTAGCCAAATAATTGAAATACTTGAAGCCATTGTGGCATTTATTCTTGTTATTGCAATCGGTTATGGAGTGTGGCTCTATAAAGACCGACAGTATCAGAAACTAAACACTGAATATACTCAACTCATTGAGCAAAGCGAACAACTGGCTTTACAACACAGTAAAGAGCTTGCAGCTAATAAAGAGTCTGCAGACAAGGAAAAAGATGAAGCGATTAAACGTAACACTGTTGCTTACCAGTCTCTTGTTAACAGCTTGCGCAACCGACAAGATCGTCCCAGCAACCTATCCAGTAATCCCAACTCTCAAAGCACCTGTACAGGAACCCAGCTTTACAGAGAGGATGCAGAATTTCTTGCAGGGGAAGCTGCCAGAGCCGACCAAGCAATAATCGATAGAGACTATTACTATGAGCAATACGAATCTGTACGACGTACCCTTAATCAATCGGGAACAGATGCTGGACAGTCAGGGAAGGTTTCTGACACAAAGCCTCTTCCTTGAACTTGGTTATAACGAGGGTGCAATTTATACGCTGAAGGATATAGACCATTTCCATAATGATAAGGTTTATATCTCTGCCAAACGTATCTATCTGGAAATGGAAGACCCAACTGAATACATCTTTGCGAACTACTGTTTCGCTGGTTGGCGTCATTGGCAGAAGGTTACTGAGAACAAGATGATTAAGAAGCATATTGATGAATGGCGTGCTGAATTGGAATATAAGCTCCGGGCTAAAGCAGTTGCTTCCATGATTCAAAGTGCTAAGACTGGAAACTACCAAGCCACTAAATGGCTGGCAGATAGGGGCTGGGAACAACGTGGTGCTGGTCGGCCTACGAAGGAAGAGATTGAGCGTGAGACAAAGTTCCAAGCTAAGGCAGAGAATGAATTTACAGCGGACGTGGTGCGACTAAGGAATGGCTGAAGACAACTGGATTGAAGAAGCCCAGCGTAAGATTGACAGGATGCCAGAAGAAGCTAAAGAGCTTCGGGAACTTGCTAAACAAGACTTGTTCTTCTTTGCTAGGCTTGTCAATCCGGGCTATATGTATGGAGACATTCATAAGGATGTTTTCAACTGGATGCAGAAGTATTCTCTATTTGGTATTGGAGAAGCAGTAAGTAACAAGCTTGTAATGCTCCCTCGTGCCCACTTGAAGAGCCATATGGTGGCTACGTGGGCTGCATGGATTATCACTCGCCATCCTGAAGTAACTATTCTCTACGTATCAGCTACATCAGGACTGGCAGAGACACAGCTTTATGCCATTAAGAACATTATGGCTTCTAGTGTCTATCGACGCTACTTCCCTGAATACATCAATCCACAAGAAGGTAAGCGTGAGAAGTGGAATAACACCACTCTCGCTATTGACCATCCTAAGCGTAAGGCTGAAGGTATTCGTGATGCAACAATTGAAACGGCTGGCCTCACTACTAATACTACAGGATGGCACGCAGATATTGTTCTAGCAGATGACTTGGTTGTTCCTGAGAACGCATACACGGAAGATGGTCGTGATCTCGTATCTAAGAAAGCATCCCAATTCACTTCCATTAGAAATCCTGGTGGATTTACGATGGCTTGTGGAACACGATACCATCCAAATGACGTTTATGCAACATGGAAAGCACAACTCTATTCAGTATTCGATAACGAAGACATAGAGATTGAACGTAAACCTGTATGGGAGATTAAAGAGCATGTGGTCGAAACTGATGGGATTTTTCTCTGGCCTTCTACCGTCCGACCTAACGACGGAAAAGCGTTCGGCTTTAATAAAAACGTCCTTAGTCGTATTCGTGCTGAGTATAGTGATCGGACTCAGTTCTTCGCCCAGTATTACAACAACCCTAACGACCCTGGGTCAAATCGGATCAATGCTGACAAGTTTCAATACTATGACAGGAAATTCCTCAAGCAATCCGACGGCAACTGGTACTTCAAAGGCAACAAACTAAATGTCTTTGCCTCAATCGACTTCGCGTTTAGCTTGTCTAAGAAGTCTGACGATACGGCTATTGTTGTTATCGGTGTGGATGCCGATAATTTTATTTATGTTCTTGATATTAGCCTTTTCAAAACAGACAAGATCGCAGACTACTTCAGTGAAATAGTCAGGCTTCATGCCAAGTGGGAGTTCAAGAAACTCAGGGCTGAAGTTACTGTAGCACAGACTGTTATCGTCCGTGATCTGAAAGACAAGATGCGTGAGAATGGTTTGAGCCTGTCTATTGACGAATACAGACCCAATCGTAAGGAAGGAAGTAAAGAAGAGCGTATCGCTGCTGCTCTTGAACATCGCTATGAGAACGGACATGTATGGCACTTTAAAGGTGGCTATACGGACGTTCTAGAGGAGCAGTTGATTCAGGCTAGGCCAGCACATGATGACATTAAGGATGCCCTTGCAGCGGCTGTAACCATTGCTGTAAAGCCTATGAGTCGAGGTGGTCTTAATAAGTCACGAGACAACATTATCCCTATTCACAGCCGCTTTGGTGGAGTCGCATACAAATAATGAGTAACAAGCCGTTTGACATGCCTGTAATGTTCGGTCAGGACGATCAGGCTAAGTATATTGCAAATCAGTGGTTTACGTACTACTCCAATCGTAACCCAAAGGTTGAAGAGTGGAAGGAACTGCGTAACTACATTTTCGCTACTGACACATCAACAACCTCTAATAACGCTCTTCCTTGGAAGAACTCAACCACCCTGCCTAAGCTGTGTCAGATTCGGGATAACCTGCATTCGAACTATCTGTCTGCCCTATTCCCCAATGATGACTGGCTACGCTGGGAAGCTTATACGCAAGATGATGCTACTAAAGCTAAGCGAGTAGCTATCGAATCTTATATGGGCAACAAGACCCGTGAAAGCCACTTTCGCACTGAGATGAGTCGATTGCTACTGGACTACATTGACTATGGCAATGCTTTCGCAACTGTCGATTTTGAAGCCAGTTCGCGTGAGGATGCCAACGGGGAAAAGGTAATTCAGTATGTGGGACCAAAAGCTCGTAGAATTAGCCCTCTTGATATTGTCTTTAATCCACTTGCTAGTTCATTCAAAGATTCTTGGAAAGTTGTACGAAGTGTTGTTAATTATGGTGAGCTAGTCTGGAAGAGCAAGAATGAGCCAGAGAATGCAGGACTGGCTAAGGCCCTAGAGAATCGTAACAAACTTTCCGCGTATGCATCAACGTATGGCCTGGAACAGTGGGACAAAGCAGAGAGTTTTCTTATTGATGGCTTCGGTAGCTACACAGACTACCTTGGTCAGTCGTATGTTGAAATCCTGACGTTCTATGGGGATATCTATGACCCGGTTAATAACAACCTACAAACGGGACGTAAGATCACCATCATGGACCGTATGTGGGCTATTGAAGACATTCCTATCCCTAGCTGGTTCGGCAGTGCTCCTATCTGGCACGTAGGCTGGCGTCTTCGTCCGGACAATGTGTGGGCTATGGGCCCTCTGGATAATCTGGTTGGTATGCAATATCGCATTGACCATCTGGAGAATCTGAAAGCTGACGCTATGGACTTGGCTGTCCTTCCTCCCCTAGTCATTGCTGGTGAGGTAGAGGAGTTCGAATGGGCACCGGGTGCTGAGATTCATCTGGATGAAGGTGGATCGGTTACAGAACTCGCTAAGAACGTCCAATGGGTCTTGCAGGCAGACAATGCTATCCAGCAGCTTGAACAGCGTATGGAACAGTATGCTGGTGCTCCTCGTGAAGCTATGGGCATTCGTACACCGGGTGAGAAAACAGCATTCGAAGTTCAGACACTTGAGAACGCGGCAGGACGTATCTTCCAAGAAAAGATCAATACGTTTGAGATTGAGATGCTTGAGCCTCTACTGAACGGGATGCTTGAGTCTGCTCGTCGCAATCTGGATACGGAAGATATTGTCCGTGTGATGAACAATGATCTGGGTGTCACTCAGTTCCTGAAGATCACCAAAGACGATATCACTGCTAGTGGCATTCTAAGGCCCATTGGTGCCCGCCACTTCGCTGCCCAAGCCCAGCTATTACAGAACCTTCAGGGGGTCCTAAACGGGCCTATGCAGCAGCTTCTGGCACCTCATACGTCTGGTATCGCTCTCAGTAGATTGGTGGAAGACATCCTTGGACTTCAACGCTTCAGTCTGTTCGCACCTAATAAGGCTGTATTCGAACAGCAAGAGACTCAACGCCTTATTAATGGCGCTCAAGAGAATCTTGGCACGGAGCAGAACATGGCTGCTATGCAGGGGCAACAACAAGCTGGTCAGGGAAACAATCCTGAAACTCGTGGCTTAGCTCTTCAAGCTAGACAACAAGGACGACAGTTTAATCAATGAAGACCGCTATCACCAAGGGGCTTAATGAGCAGCAAATGGAGGAGATGCGGCATTGTTTCGTGCATGCCGCTGTTCTCCGTAATCAACTCAAGAAGCTCCTAGAAGAGAAGATTAACGCGAGTAATCGCGTAGCACGCTCTAAGGACGCATACAACATTCCCAATTGGGCATTCCTACAGGCTGACGCCGTAGGCTATGAACGTGCTCTAACAGAAGTTATTAGCTTACTCACGGGTGAGCGAAGCACCGAACAAGGTGCTGAGGCCATCCCTACGGTCATAGAGATTCCTAAGAAGCGTAGAGGACGCCCTCCGAAGTCGGGCCTACCTAGTAACGCATAAAAGTATAACAAAAAATATTTTATTTATTTTTGTTATAAAAGTCTGAGTTAAGGGGTAAATAACAAAGAACGAAGATAATTAGTTAAGTGAATTTATTATCGAGTGTGTGCGATCAAAGCACTTGTTAAGTATATATCAAGAATTTTATAAGGAATAGCTCTTGTCAGACCAGACAATCTTCAACGGTAATCAACCCGCAGGTACACCGCCTGCCAACACAGCAGCCACTCAGTCGGACGATCCCAACGCTACCCTGCTTGAGATGATCTTGAATGAGCAAGGTCAGAAGAAATACAACACGGTTCAAGACGCCCTGAAAGGCGCAGCACATGCCCAAGCATATATTGCAAATCTAAAGCAAGAACTGGCTGATGCCAAACGACTTGCAGATGAGGCAGTGAGTGCTAAAGCGGCTAAGGATGAACTTGAGCGTACTGTACAAGAACTTCTGAACCGTCAGTCTAGCAATGCTCCAGCGAATAACAACGCTAATGCTTCGCTTGATCCTGACAAGATTGCTGAGCTAGTAGAACAAACTCTCTCCCGCAAGAGTATTGCAGAACAGGCTAAAGCCAACCAAGGCGCTGTTGTTGCAAAGCTCACAGAAGTCTTCGGTGCTGAAGCCGAAGCTAAGTATAAGGAAGCGGCAGCAGAGTTGGGACTTAGTACGCAAGCCTTGGATGAAATGGCAGCTAAGAGTCCTAAAGCAGTTTTGAAAGCCCTTGGTGTTGCAGATAAGACGGTAGCACAAACTCCTTCTTTTGCTCCTCCTCAATCGGCTGTCAATACGGCTGGCTTTCAGCCTCATCAAGACTCCCTCGTGAAACGAAATTCTAATACTGTCGCCATTGGCGCAACCACTGAAGATTTGAACGCAGAGGCCCAAAGGGCACGTCAGATGGTTGAAGAACTGCATAAGCAAGGTGCGTCAGTAGCTGATCTTTCTGATCCGAAGGTGTACTTCAAAATCTTCAAGTAAGGAAATAATAAATGTCTCAGAATCGATTTAACTCGACTCCGTTTATTGAGGCAGAGCAGTACTCGGCATTCATTCTTCGCAACCTCCATGATGGTTTGCTGCCGGGTTCGTTCTTCCGCAATGTTACGGATTTCGGTGCAGGTAATACGCTGCACATCAAGACTGTTGGTACTGTTACGATTCAAGATGGTGCCGAAGAAGTTCCGTTCGATTACACCCCGATTGAATCGGGCGAAGTGACGTTGACGATTACCGATTATCTCGGTGATGCATGGTATGTCACGGATGAACTGAAGGAAGACGGCGCACAAGTAGAAGCTCTGATGGCTGCTCGTTCGCAAGAATCGACGCGCGCTATTCAGGAAGTGTTTGAAACGCGTTTCCTGTCGAAGGCTCAAAGCTCGCAGACGAACACGGACCCGAACACGGTTAATGGCTTCCCGCACCGTATTGCTTCAAGTGCAACGAACAACGTCATTCAGCTTTCGCATCTTATCCGGATGAAGCTTGCTTTCGATAAGGCGAATGTCCCGATGGCTGGTCGTGTTGCAATCGTTGATCCGGTTGTGGCTGCTACGCTTGATGGTCTCGTTACGATTACGTCGAACGCTACGCCGTTTGCTGAAAACATTCTCCAGAACGGTTTCGATCGTGAACACACGTTCCTGATGAATCTGTATGGATGGAACATCATCACCTCGAATCGTCTTCCGAAGGGCACGTTCTCGGATGGCACGACTTCGGTTACGGGTGGTGTTGCCAATATCTTCATGTCGGTTGCTGACGATAACAATAAGCCGATTATGGCTGCATGGCGTCGTATGCCCAAGGTTGAGGGCGAGCGTAACAAAGACCTTCGCCGTGATGAGTTTGTCACGTCCTGCCGTTGGGGTTTTGGTACGCAGCGTGTTGATACGCTGGGTGTTGTGATTACTTCGGCTACCAACATTAGCTAATAAGGATAAGACATGACTTACGAAAGCAAGAGTGGCCTTAACGTTTCCAACCAATACGGTACTCGCTCGACGGGTACTACGGTTGGTACGGACTTCTCGAAGAATTCTGCCCATGAACTCTCTATCGAGTTCTCGGCAGCTTCGATGCAAGATCGATTTATGCCCCCGTATGTTCTTCCAAAAGGTGCTCGTATTACTCGTGCGTCGTTGAATGTGCTTGAAGCATTCACGCTGACGGGTACGACTCCTACGGTTATTTTTGGTGGTACGGCACCAGCAACGAATGGTATTACTCTCTCGGCAGCTACGCTTGGTGCTGTTGGTACTTCGGATCAGTCGGCATCGTTGACGGGTACGTGGGCTACTAACTCGGCACTTGGTACGACTGCAAGTGAGAAGGTAACGAATACCCTTGGTGGCACGACTCCGGCAATTACTCCGGGTGCTGGCAAGGCATCGCTTACTATTCATTACGTTTATAAGAATCGTACTCTCGGTTCCGCGAACTAATCTAAAGAGGCTGAGACTCAAAAGGTCTCGGCCTTTTTTCTTTTGGAGAATAGAAATTACTATACAACATGCGAGTATTCCTGACGCCCAATTGCATGAGCCAAAGGGTGCAGCAGGTGCTGTTGCTAACCGGGTGTATGTGTCGAATGGTTCAGGTTCTGGAGCATGGGTTCAAGTGGATTCCCAGACCCTCAAGGGACTTGGTGGAGATGGTGGTGCAGTTGGTAAGAAGGTTATCACGAACGGCACTAACGGCTTTACGTTGGCTTCTGATGGGGTGTTTGGTTCAATGACTATTACTGGCAATACAAATGCATTTGCCGTAGTAGCAGCAGTCGATCCCACTTTCAACACTAATACCGACTTCGCCCTTCTCACTGGCACAGGAGCACCTTGGGCAGCAGAACAACTAAATGGTGGAATGACCTTCACAGGCAACCGCCTTACTGTCCCTGTCAATGGCATCTATCGTATTGATCTCTGGAGCGATATTACTGGCTTCCCTACCAACACTGCTAAAGTGGCTGTCAAATATCGTGTCAACGGCACTACGTTTTCTTCGCGCCATCCTACGGAAAAATCTAATAGTGCTGGTGATGCAGGCAGTATTACTGGCTTTGGCCTTATCTCATTGAACGCCAATGACTTCATTCAGTTGATGGTTGCATCCAGTGCCAGTGGCGGGCTTACTTTCTCAGACGTGAATACCACCCTTACTCTTGTCAAGGCAACGTAATGGCTAAACCAACTCTTCTCGAAATCGTCCAAGAAATCTTGAATGAAATGGACAGTGATGAAGTGAATTCTATTGACGATACGACCGAGAGCCAGCAAGTAGCAAATATCGTGAAGAGTTGCTACAACGAGATGATTGCTCATCGCAACTGGCCTCATACTCGTAAACTTATGCAATTGAGTTCCTCTGTTGATTCTGCCCGTCCTACCTACTTCAGGACGCCTGAGAACATTAAAGAGATTATCCAGATTCAATATGACAACGCTCGTCCTGACGATACACGGCTTACTATGCGCGATGTGCACTATCTCTATCCAGATGAATTTCTTGCGTACACGAATAACAAGTCTCAAACCGATCAGAATATCCAGACGGTAACAGACTTTAGCGGCATCAAACTTCTGATTGGAAAAGACAAACCCCCACGGTATTGGACTTCATTCGATGATGACTATATCGTTATGGACAGTTATCAGTGGTATCTGGAAGACACTCTTATGACTTCCAAGTCCTCTGTGTTGGCATACGTCAATCCTGTCTGGAGGCATCTGGATAATGCAGTCCCTGATCTTCCTATCGAAGCATTCCCTGCATTGATTGAAGAAGCCAAGAGCACGGCCTTCATCACCCTTAAACAAGTAACCAACGAGAAGGCTGAAACTAAGTCACAACGACAGCAACGTTGGCTCTCTCGTAAAGCATGGCGTACACATGGTGGTGTTCGCTATGACAATTACGGACGTAGGAGTAAGAAATGATTTATCAAGGATTTGAAGTTCGCCCCCATCTTAATCATCCCAAGTCTTACATCATCGTGCATCAGGGGAAGGCAGGTAAAATTCCTGATGTTCTGAAAGGGATGTT
>Ga0247674_1000098_pt1 | contig 9777 bp, 11 predicted proteins | sample CNK15_metaG_FD_183044 | JGI IMG/M metagenome (GOLD analysis project Ga0247674, IMG submission 183044) | Soil microbial communities from Purdue University Martell Research Forest, Indiana, United States - CNK15 | ecosystem: Environmental > Terrestrial > Soil > Temperate forest > Bulk soil | place...
GATAGACGCCGATTGCAGCGCCATCCACTTCCCCGCCCATAGACGGTTGCGCATACGTTGCCGCGTTGGCGGCCACGATAGCGTCGTAGGCGGCCTGAATCGCCGCTTCTTCTTCAGCGGCAATAACCTCGGTGCCCTCGATGAGGATTGCGCCGAAGTTGGTCGGCGTGGGCACAACAAACTGCTTCGAGCGCCACGTCAGGATGTCGTTCTGCTCGTCGAGCGCATCCCATTCGAAGATGTCCTGCCCGATGCACAAGAACATCGTGCCGTCCTCGATGTCGTAGAAATTGGCATCGGCACGGTAGGCGACGCGGTGCATGAACGCATCCTGCCCCGTCAGGTCGATCACGAACGATCCCGATAGTGCGGTCCCGCGAGGGTCGACATACTGGTAGCTCGCGAAGTAGCGGCCGAAGAACTGCCCCGCGATGAAGCGGTCTGGCGCCGTGCGCAGCCATTGCGTCCGGGTCATGAGCTGGTCAGTCACCACGCGCGGCCCCGAGCTGGAGACCACGACAAGCCCATCGTGCGACGGGTAGGCGATTGCATAGCCCATGTCGACCACGCCGAGCACGTTGATGCACGGCAGGTTCATTTCGAGCTTTTCCTCGGCCATCGTGTCGGGCGATTTGCCAGTGACGAGATACGGCTGGCCCGTGGTCATAACAACGATAGTCGTGCCGAACGCGCCGAGCGCCACAATCTTGTAGTCCAACGTCAGCCGGTACGACTCGGGCCACGCGTGCGGTTGCCACGGCTCGCAGAAGCACAGTTCCTTGCCACGAAAGCCCGCCATCATGCCGTTTGGCAGCGCAATCAGGCCCGTGAGGTCATCCGGCGGCGGGTTGTAGTTCAGCGACGGCAGCGGCTCGTTCTGAGCACTCAGCGGGAGGTTGTCGATGAAGTTCGCAGCCGATGCGTCGCGCTCCGCGATGAAATACAGGTCCGTGCCGCTCATGCTGGTCTGCGAGCGGTAGATGCGCTGCTTCGTGATGTTGCGACCGGCCGGCGGCGCCTGGATACCGCTAATCGTGACAGTCTGCCCGCTCTGCCAGTTCACGGCCGCCGTTACTGCGGACGGCTCCGACTCCTCGCCGAAGTCCGTAACGTAGGTATAGACGTAGACGCGCGTAAAGACATCGCCCGTGCCGGTGCCGCTCACTGTCGCGACAGGCACGCCGGCAGGCTTCTGGATCGCCAGCGGGTAGGTCGTGGCGCCGACTTTCATCTTCGGCGCACCGTCGCCCATGATGTACAGCCGGTCGGTCGCCACGGGACCGGGCGCAAGGTACACCTTTGTCGTCCACGCGAGCCACGATCCATCGAAGTCGCGATAGATCGTCCTGTAGAACTGCCCGGCGGGCGGCGCCGCAAGGCGAGAGTCAAACTTCAGCTTGCGGTACGGCGCGAGAGAGCCCGATTCAAGACGCGCATTCGTCGAGGTCTGTGCGGACGACTCCGGTAACAGGCGCGGCACGACGCGCGGGATTTCTCCCGAAAAGCCAGTGATCTTCAGAATGGTCATTGGTTGCCCCTGTTTCGCGCGCTACCGCATTCTATCGTGCCGTATGGTGCCAATCACGCCGGCTTTGCGGGCCAGTTCACCGTGTCAGGGAACCCCGGCTGCGATGGCACATCGCGCAGCGCTTGACGATAGTCACGCGCCGCACGCTCGGCCACAGCGTCACCCTTGTCGATTGCCTTCTCCACGAGCAAATCTGCTTCGGCGAGGCGGTTGTTACGCTCGACGCGGGTAGCCTGCGCCAGTTGGCCCGACAGCATCGCCGGCATATTCGCTTCCCAATATGCCTCCAGAAACTCCTGCGTAGGCTGCGGGACATCGGCACGCCAGCCCCAGATAAAAGCGTGTTCCTGCTGCGAGAAACCCTCATTGGGCTTCTTGCATCCGGTAACGTAGTCCTTGCCTGCTTCGAGTTGCGGGTACAACTGCTGCAACACGTATATCAGTTCCGGGTTGGTCATCAACATTATTGGTTCCTTAAAACGGTGACTTCAAAAAAGATACAGTTTGCAGTGGACGAGCCACCGCACGAGCGCATGCCAACTACAACATACGGCGCCTGCACCCATCCATTGCCACCTGTGTAGCTACCGACAGGCCCGATTTCAACCACGCCACTATCCCACTGGACGCGGGCGCCTGCCTGTGCCGGGTTGGACACGCCAGCGACGCTGCCCGCACTGCCCGCGCTGTTCGCGTAGTTACACGAGTTCGCGTAGTTGACCGAGAAATTGCTCGGATTCCACAGGTACATGTTCGATCCGTCGTTACTGCCCCACAGGTAGGTCGGCTGTCCGCCCAGCGCGTTCCAGTTCCACGACCCATCAGCGCCAGCGCCATTAATCCTCAGAAAGCGCGCGCGGCGCACTTCAGCGGTGTTGTACAGCCAGTCCGTGATGAACTGGCTACCGAACGCCGTACCATAAAGGTTGCCGTTGGTTTCAACAAAGCCATTGCTGGTAGCGTAGACGCGACCGCTGGAGAAGATATCGCCCGCGGCAGTAATGCGCCCGGTGGCGTCGATGCTGCTGAACTTGTAGCCTGTGGACGGGCCGGTACGAAAAACGACGTTACGAGTACCGGCGTCGTTGTAGATGATGGGCGCCGTGGCATCAGCAGCCATACCTGACCGAAGGTGAATCGACGACTCCATAACCAACGCGCCTTGCATCGAGTCGCCTGCTTTGGAGACGCGACCGTTGGCGTTCGTGTTCGCGTCGGCTGCGGCCGTCTTCGCGGCGTCGATGTTGGTATATACGTCAGCGATAGCGGCGGCCGTCCAGCGCAGCTCGACGCGATCATTGGCGTTGAAGGCAATCGCCGCCGTGTTTTCCTGCGCGCGCAGCACGGTCAACAGGTCGCCGGCCCGTGCCGTGACCTTCATGATTTCCGTCGTGCCGTCCGCCTTGATGACGTTCAGCGGGTGCCAGTCGCCGGCCGCCAGCACGGGAAACTTCGAGCCATCCCCAGGCATAAGCGGGATGCTCGTTACGTTGTCGGCGATTGCAGCCGCAAGCCTGCTGACTGCGTTGTTCGTGATCTTGAGTGCCATCTTCGCTCCTTATGCCGTTGCAGCCAGTTGGGCCTTGAGGTTTTCAACGTCAGCACTGAGTTGCTGGATTGACCGCAGCGCATCGCGCAACATGTTCGCTTCCTGCAGGGCAAGGGGCGCGACATTGGGGTCCATAGGATCGCCAGGCGGCTGGTACACATACCGGGGATCAACGGTCTGAAGCTGCTGGGCGACGAAACCGAAGTCCTCATGCCGGTCATCGGCCTTCCAGTCAAACGAGAAGAACTTGATCTTATTGATCTGAGCAAGGGCGTCGCGGTCAACTTCGACAACGTTCTTTTTCAGCCTCTCGTCGGATGTCCCTGCGTGGATATACGCTTGGAATGAGCCGTCGATGTAGAAGTTGATGTTTCCATTGACTCCATCCCAAATGTCATAGAACGTGTGCCCGCCGCTTGTGAGGTGGTCAGCACCGCCCGCGCTGGTCGCATAGTTCGCACCTCCCGCGCTGTTCGCGTAGTTAGACGAGTTCGCGTAGTTGACCGAGAAGTTAGCCGGGTTCCACACGTACATGTTCACGCCGTCGTTGCCGCCCCACAGCCACGTAGGCTGGCCGCCCTGGCCTGCGAAGGCCCACCAGGTCTGCCCGCCGTCCGTCTTCATCAGTGACCTTGCCTTGAGGATGGTTCCAGAGCCGTACATCCAGTCCGTGATCCACTGGCTACCGAAGGCCGTTCCCCAAATGTTTCCGGTGGTCTCCATGAACCCGTTGGCAGTAGCGTAGACGCGTCCACTAGAGAACATGTCGCCCGCGGCAGTGATCCGACCGTTCGCGTCGATAGTGCTGTACTTGTAGGCCGTGGACGGGCCGGTACGAAACACGACGTTTCGGGTCGCGTTGTCGTTGTAGACCATCGGTGCCGCCGCATCGCCGACCAGCCCCTTAGCAAGCTGAATCGACTCCTGGTTGATGAGCTGACCAGTCATCGTGTCTCCACCCTTGGAGACTCGCCCGTTGGCGTTCGTGTTCGCCGCGGCGATGTTGCTGTACACATCAGCGACAGCGCCCGCCGTCCAGCGCAACTGCACGAGCGTACCCGCAGCGAACGCGAGCGCCGTCGTACCGTCCTGCGCGCGCGCGACGGTCAGCACGTCGCCCGCGCGCGCCGTGGCCTTCATGACTTCGAGCGTGCCGTCCGACTTGATGACGGTCACGGGATGCCAGTCTCCGGCCGCAAGCACGGGGAACTTTGCGCCGTCGCCTGCCGCGAGAGTGAGACTCAGGTCGCCGGCTGCGATACCGGCCGCCAGCGTGCTGAGTGCGTTATTGGTGATCTTCAGCGCCATGCTCAGTCCTTGATGCGAACCTTGAACTTCACCGGATCAATACGCCCGAACTGCGTCGTTGCCGTTACCTCGATGGTTGCGGTTTTGCCGGCCACGCCGTCGACGAGCCACACCTTCACCGTATCAGGCTGCACCGTTACCAGCGGGATGCTCACCATGCTGTCTGCTTCGAGCACGACAGCCGTCGCTTCAGTGATCGTGTCGCCGTCGCTCAGGAAGCGGCTGAAGTCAACGTCGTAGTCCCACTTCGCAGTGTCGGGCTTCGTAAAGATGTCCATTCGGCCTCCTAGACCATAATCAGGCGGTCGTCGCCTGGTACGCGGATCGTGCGGCTCTCGTTCGGCACGAAGATCGCGCTTCCGCGCCGCACGATGATGGTTCGGTTCTCGCGCGGCACGCGGATGATGCGGCTCTCGGCCGGCGCGCGCACATCGAGGTTTTCATCCGGCACGCGCATGGCGCGGATGTCCTTCTGCACGCGAACTGTTCGGCTAACCCACGGCGCGAGGATGATGCGGTCGTCGCCCGCCGGATGAAACGCGCTCGGCAATACCACGGCGCGAGCGTCGCGCACGAGCGCATCGAGCACCATCTCGGCGTCGCTCATGCCCCTGAGAATCGCGTACTTTCTCGCCTCTGCACGCAGCACTTCGAGCACCAGCTCGGCTTCCGCGTAGCCATGCACGCGCGTCGCGATCCTACCGATTGCCTCTGCATCGAGCCCGAACTCGGCGAGTGCGCCCGGCGAGTGCAGGATCAAGTGTGGGTAGGCGAGCCCGTAGAGCCACGACTCGGCAAGACCGCGCCCCTTCACGACCGGCGGCATGTGCCCGCTTGCATCTGCGCCCATTTGCAGGAGCGCGGTCGCGTCCGCGTGTACGCCATACGCGGAGCGCCCGATAGGCTCGGCCTGCAACTCCATAACCGCGTCGCTAATCCCGCGAATCAGCAGCCCGCCACGCGAGAGGAGCACGTCCAGCGACAACGTTGCGGTCCCGCCGACAATCGCGAACGCTTCGCCGCGGCCTTCCATCTCGAAGTGCATCGCTGCTTCGGACGTGCCGAGAATGGCGAGTTGGCCGACACCCTGGCCGTCCATCGACATATCCGCGCCGGCATAGCCCATGCGGCGCATCAAGCCATACGCGATTGCCACCGCATCCATTTCGGCGAGGCTCGTACCTTGCCTTGCGGTTGCTGCTTTACCCAACCCATCGAACGACATGTCGGCGCTCGTGCCGCCGTTCCATCTCGCAAACCCGTCTACCGGGGTTTCGTTGAGTGGGTAGAAGTTCATGCGTTACAGCTCGCGCACGGTAAGAGATTGCACGTCGAACACGAACACGTCGCCGGGATTGACCTGTTTGGCCGAGTACAGCGGCGCACCCAACAGGAAGTTGCCGCCGTTGGCAGCGTCCCACAGGCCGAACCAGCCAATCTGGACCATCGCCACGCCGTCGTTAGACGGGTAGAGGATCTGATTGACGTTCTTGCTCGTGCCGTCGACGCTCGCGAGCCAGCCGGATGCGATAGCGCCACCGTTGGCCGCGTCGCGCCGCACGTAGGACGGCCAGTTCGCGACTGCAACCTCATTCGCGCCAGTCAAGCCGGGGTCGCCCGTGTGCAGCGAGATATAGCCCTTCGGCGGGACCGGGAACGCGGCGCCGCGCAGAAGGGTTTCGATGATGTTGTTCTTCGTGTAGGTTGATGCGACCGGCATTTTCGGACTCCTAAAAGAGAATTAGAAAAAATTAGCTTTCGTTCTGATAGGTCCGCGCTGCTGCCCTTTCGTGCCCAACGTCTGCTTGCGGCCGAGCCCCTGGTCGAACTTGCCCTGAAAGAACGTCGCCCGGTTCGGGTCACTGAACGTCTGATTCGGCAGCATGAGAATCGCCGCGAGCGCGCCCCACGAGATCAGCGTCGAGTGCTCCTTGAAGATGAAGTCAGGCAGCGTCTCTGCGTCCTCGGACGGCTTCAGGCGCAGCCACACCTTCACGGTGCCGGGCTCAAGCGGTCGCGGCACAACGCGCACAGTGCCGGGGTCAATCTGCGTGAACCACTCGGGCTGGCCCGTCCATTCGTTCGTATCGCTGCGCCACAGCGGGTGGCGGTCGTCGAGAAAGTCGATGGTGGCGGGGTCCAGCTTCTTGCCGTTGTAGTCGCACCGCTCGATCTCGTGAATGATCGCGTCCGATGGGGTGCAGAGCACGTTCGGATCGTCGCCGAGCTGGAACGAATCTTCGAAGCGCCACAGGCGCGTCGTCTCGCAGAAGTCCTGCGCGGCTGCAATCAGGTGCTCTAACGCGGTCGGCTCGGGGCAACCCGGCGCGAACGGAATAACCTTCGGCAGAAATTGTTCGAGGTCGGTGCTCATGTGTGGTTCGCGTTAGGAGAGTTGGCCGTGGTCGTCTCGTTGTTCGCACCCACGGCATCCGCGAACGCCTGATAGTGCGCGGCGGCGATGGTGCCGTTTGCGAACTCGCTGTCCTTCGAGAGTGCGCGGAAGCACATGTAGTCGAGGAGCGTGTTGATGTACTCCTCGCCCATGTCCAGCGTGTCTGTCTCGGCCGTCACTTCCGGCGGCAGCTCGGAGTGCAGCGTCTCGACTTTCGTGCCCTCGATGACGGGCGGATAGACGTAGAAAACGCGCGGTGAGCGTTCGTCAAACGTGAAGTGACGCGCCGCGTTCTTCGGCTTCAGCGTGTGCCAGTCCGGGTTTTGATCGTCGAGGAGCGCGCGCTCGCAGCGGCGAATCGCCCGGCCGGGCTTCACGCCATCGGCGCCGATGTTGCGCGGCACGTCCAGCAACTCGACGCCACGCGCGGGAATCTCCTGGCGCGTGCCTGCCTTCAGCGCGAGCACAGTCGCCACCGCGCGCGCCGCCGGCCGCCGCACAATCGTCTCGCGGGCGGCGTCGTTGATCCAGTTGATAAGCTCAGGCTTCAGCCAGCGCTTATGCTCCTCGTCGAGGAGGATTTCCCCGGCGCGTTCGATCAGTTTGGCGGCGGCGATGGGCATGGCTTACTCCGCGCCCGCGGCGAGCTTCGCCTTGAGCGTTTCCAGCTTCATGTTGCTCGGCGGCAGCTTGCCGAAGCGCTCCTTGTACTGAGCGTCCAGCGTCGCGCGCTCGTCCACAACCGGGTTCGGCTCATCGTCGACAGGATCAATCGTGATCTCGCCCGCTTCGAGCGCGTCGAGCACGATTTCAATCTTCGTGGCGCGGTGCTCGTCGTCGAGCGTGTTCCAGTCCTCGAACGGCAGGCCCGAGTCGATGAACGCGCGGCTTGCAATGGCGTCGAGCGTGTACACCTTGCCGTTGATCGTGAACGTCGGCGGGAACGCCGTGCTCGTGGCGACCGGGCCAGTGTTGCCGGCCGTCCCTTCCTTGCCATCATCCACGGCCGGCGGGAGCGTTTCCTCGACGGCTGCGGCGCCCGGCGAGCGCAGGATGCGATACGCCTCGCGGATGCGGAGGAACGTCTCGATGTGCGACTCGTCCTCGACTTCCGCGATGTGGCGGCCGTCCTCTTGCGGCTTGAAGTGGTAGGTCTTGCCGGGCAGTTCGACGACAGTGCCGCCCTTTCTTTGCAACGTGCATTCGATCTTCATTCCCATTCCCTTGGCTTAGATGGACAAAAGCCCTCCACGCCTTTCGACGCAGAGGGCGGATTGCACGGCCCGATTACGAGTTGGCCGCGTACTTCAGAAGCAGGCGGAGCTTCGCGCCCGCGACTTGCGTTGCGGCAGCGGTCGTGATCTTCACGCCAATCGAACGATGGTTGTCGGTCGCTGCGATGGTGAACGCGCTTGCCACTTGCGCGCGCGCCACGCCGCCGGCCTGCCCAAGCGTCGCAGCCGGGAACAGTTCGGCGCCGCAAGTGCGAACGCTGTCCTTGTCGCCAACGTAGCTGTTCATGATGCCCACGTCAAAAGCGATGGTCGGGGCGCCGTTCGAGTCGAGGTCGTCGCAGATAAGAATCGCGTCCGTCACCGTGTTAAACGCCGGCAGGACAGCCAGTTCGATGATGTCGCCAACGGAGAGTGCGCCTGCGGGAAGCGCGTACTCGAACAGTTGCGCGACTTCATCGCCCGCGCAGTCACCGACCGGGACCATGCGCTGACCGGTTGCCCAAAAGCTTTGTTTCAGAGCCATGATTTACCTCACAAGTCAGATTGGAAGGAGAGAACCGCCCGAAGGCGGCTCATTCCGTTTAGCTGTGCTTTTGCGCAGCCGTGTCGATGGACAGAACGCCGAAGTCCTTACCGTTGAAACGGGCCTTCTTCATGCCGGCGATGAAGCCAGCCGCGATTGCGGGCTCGTTCTCGTAGTCCTTCGTCGTTTCCTTCCAGTCGAAGCGCAGGCCCGTGCCCGTGCCGTAGGCGATCACGGCAGCCTGACGGCCCATGAACAGCGCACGAGCGGCCAGCACGTTCGCGCCCGCACCGTAGTCGTTGAAGCGGATGCAGTTGCGGTGCTTGTGCAGCACGACGTTGTTAATCATGCCGAGCCCGCCCTTGAAGATCGGGTTCTTAGCGCCTTCCGCAGCGGCGGCGGCCTTCTGGAAGTCGATCCAGCGCCCACCCGATGCCGTGCGCATGTCGGTTGCCTGGTACTCCGACATCACCGTGACGTAGTGATCGTCGCCGTCGATGCTGACCGGGACCATGTTCGCCGTTTCCGGGTTCTCGGCCTGCATCATCGCGGCCTTTTCCACGGCCTTCTCGATCACGAGCGGGTCCATGATGTCGTTGGCCGTCAGCGACGCCTTGCTGGTTGCCGCGCCACCGTACAACAGGTGATCGGCGTCCGGCGCGTCGAGCGAGTTGCCGGCGTAGCCAGCGAAGTCGGTCGTTTCGATGAAGTCCTGATTGATGCCGCGTGCGCCCGACAGGTAGATGAACAGCAGTTCGTCGGTGAACTTGTAGAAGTAGTCGCCGAGACGGTCGCGCGCGATGCGGCGGATGTTGTGGACCGTGCGCTTGCGCGACATGCGGCCACCAGCCGAAACGGAGTGACGCACCTGGTCGATCTTCACCTTGTCGGAGAAGAAGCGCAGGTTTTCTTCCTTGCCTTCAACACGGTTGTCGCCGTAGGTCGGCTTGCCGCGCAGATGGACCGACAGGTCGAAGTCGATCTCGTCGCCCGAGTCCGATTCGAGTTCGGTCTTGCGTTGGATGATTGCGTTCTCGGACGTGCCGATGAAGCGCTGTTCGAAGTAGCTTTTCTTTCGCACGTCGACAGCGAGGTCTGCGGACCAGCGCTTGACGGCTTTCGGATCGCCGAACGGGATGACAGTGGACGACATAGATGCACCTCTAGATGGTTGTTGAACACAATCACCTCAGCACATCCTGCGCGTCAGTTGGCGCGATTATCTAATACGTGGTTCGA
>Ga0247674_1000100_pt1 | contig 9608 bp, 17 predicted proteins | sample CNK15_metaG_FD_183044 | JGI IMG/M metagenome (GOLD analysis project Ga0247674, IMG submission 183044) | Soil microbial communities from Purdue University Martell Research Forest, Indiana, United States - CNK15 | ecosystem: Environmental > Terrestrial > Soil > Temperate forest > Bulk soil | place...
CCGTACCTGAACGCGATTGCCACGCGGACGCCCAGCGCGGCCAACATTGCCAAATACTCCGAAATTGTCAGGGATCGGGCGGTCAAGCGTCGGATGCTATCGCTTTCGTCGGAAATCGCAGATATGGCGGTTTCGGCGGAAGAGTCGCGGATTCTGATCGACCGGGCGCAAGGCAAGCTCGAGCAACTGGCCGAACAGCGTGTCAAATCCGATCCCGTCAAGGCCTCGGAGGATATCGGCAACTACTTCGACCAGCTCCAGGCGGAGTGCGAGGGTACGGTGTCGGCGCTCGAGACCGGATTCAGGGATCTGGACGAAAAGCTTGGAGGCGGTTTGCGCGGTGGCGAACTGGTGATTGTGGCTGGGCGGCCTGGTATGGGTAAGACGGCTTTCGCCATGAACGTCATTAACCATGTGGCTCGAGACGGTTCGGCGTTGATCCTGTCGATGGAAATGCCACGTGCCCAGTTGCATCAGCGCAACATCGCCATGTTGGGGAAAATCCCGCTTCCGCATCTGCGCCAGCCCAGTCTGATGACGGAAGAGGATTGGAACCGCGTTACAGCCGCTACAGGCACGCTTGCCAGCATGGGCCTGTACATGGATGACCAGCCCGCACTGACGCTGCTGGAGGTCCGTAGCAAGGCTCGTCTGATCAAACGAAAGTATGGCCTGGATCTGCTGGTGGTCGATTACATCGGCCTCATGACTGGCGGCCCGTCCGAGAATCGGAATCAGGAGGTTGGCAGCTACTCGAGAGGGCTGAAAGCGCTGGCGAAGGAATTGGACATCCCGATTATTGCGCTGGCCCAGCTCAATCGCGGCCTCGAGAACCGCGCGGACAAGCGCCCGACCGCCGCTGATCTGCGTGATTCTGGCGAGATCGAGCAAGACGCCGATATCATCCTTTTCCTGTACCGCGATGAGGTCTATAACCCGAACACGCAAGCCAAGGGCGTTTGCGAGGTATTGGTGGAGAAGCAGCGCATGGGCGAACGGGGTTTGACGATCCCGGTGGCCTATGAAGGTAGGTACACGTTGTTTCATGATTTGGCGAGGGAGTATCGGTTGCCGGCCCCTCCGGCGCCGGTGGCAAAGAAAGGATTCCGGGAGGATCTATGAACATCGAGAACGTGTGGCTCCTCGAGTGGAGCAAATCCCAGCAAGCCGTGCATATCCAGCCGCTCAGATGTGCGATTGATCGTGCCGCTGCACGGTTTATGGAAGGGGAAGGCCCGCCCAATGATTACGAGGCAATCTTTGCCGGGACTCGAGAGGAATGCGATGCGATGTCGCACAAGGTCCATCGTGTGATCGACGCTCGAGCGCAATACAAGGGAGAGGGGAAATGAGAAAGCGAACGCACCGAAAGATCCGAAACGTTGGCCTGCCGCTGGTCTTCGGCCTGACGCAGCAGATGCGCACCGATCTGGACCTGACGCCGCTGGGCACGCTGGAATCGTTCAAGGAAGGCACCGCAGGCCCGGAGGCCGCGCACACCCTGGCCGCTGCGGTCGATCTGGCGGCAGTCCTGGCGCGGGAATACACCGACGAGGTACAGCGCATCGCGTATGCCGCTTTGCAGGCCATTAGAGCCATCTTCTGGCGCGAGGAACAGACATCGCGCTGGGGCTGTAGCGGGGATGAGTACAAGGCGATTAGAGAGGCGCTGCTGCTGTCTGGCGACCTGCAGGACAAGACCACGCGCCGAGGGGTGGCCAAGGCGATCAAGCAAGTTCTGGCGGAGGCTTCGATAGCATGACAGCCGGGGAATATCTCAGAATGCTGCAAGACCGGCGCCGGTTCCATCTGCGGCGTTTCGCGGAGCAAGTCGGATCGCAAAAGTATCTTGCCAAGCAGGCGGGAATGGATGAGTCGCAGATTAGCAACATCCTAGGTGGGCGCCTGCCATTCACCGAATATCGCGCCAGAAAGGTCGAGCAGTTCCTTAGCCTGGCGTTTGGCTATCTTGACCGGGAGACATCATGAATGACGGTTGGATTCGCTGTATCTGGTGTTCTAGCTATCAACACGGCGCGGAGGAATGCCCGTGGAAGACGTATCGGTTCGTGCTGGCTCGACCTACTGCTAACGAGGGGTAAAAATGGAAGATCTGCGAAATCTGTTGCAAGAAAAATACGATTGGGTATCGACCACTACGGGCGCCAAGAACGTGCAAGTCAAGCTCACATGCGATCAACTGGCGCTCCTGGTGCGCCTGCTGGAGCCGGTGGAAGCTGCTGCCGCGCTGCCGAAGATCGAGCCGCGCATGCTCTCGCCAATGGAGCCGCGCGGGACCAATCGCACGCCGCAGGAGGTGGCGCAGCGGCTGGCGGAGCTGTACGGGCAGACGCCGGAGATGCGAAAAAACATCGTTAGCGTGCTTGCATAACTGCGCGCAGGTTGCTATAGTTCAGTCATCGACAACGCAACACGCAAGGGGAAAACGAAATGACCAAGCAAATCGTTAAAGGCGCAAAGTACAAGGTTCTTGGCACGACCGACTACCCGAATTGCGATTGCTGCGGAAAGACCAATCTGACCCGCGCTGTTGGCCTGGAAACTGAAGACGGCGAAGTGCTGAATGTCGGCGTTATCTGCGCTTCGAAGTTGCTCCGCCAGAACTACATGGGCAAGACCTATAAGGCGTCCGCTGATGCGGTTTTGTCCATGGGCAAGCGCGCAAAGCGTGAAGGTGCCACGGTGTACCTAACTGCCGCCTAACCACAACCCGCCCGCTACGGCGGGCAACAACACCAACACGAGGGGAAGAAAATGAAAGCCATCAAACTCGCTGCCGTCGCGCTGACGGTATTCCTGACCGCACCGGCTCAGGCGGCTGACATCTGCGTATCGGGCTATGACCTGATTGTGCGTCTGGGCAAGAGCCGGGATGCGGGCGTACCGATGTCCAACCTGATGAGCGAGGCCGCGACGCTGGACAATGCGAAACTGCGCGAGATCGTGGAGCAACTGATTGCCGAGGTGTACAGCCATCCGGAAACGCCGGTACAGAATCAGGCGGCAGCGTTCTACAAGGGCTGCAAGGAGCCGGTCAAGAGCAAGACGGTGGCGCCTGGCACGAATCGCGGAGGGGTGTGATGCAGGCAAGCTACCAGCTAACGGTGGGGCGCCTGCTTTGTGGGCGGCTGCGTGACTACCTAGAAGCCAGAAAGCTCGTCTACCCGGATCTTCGTTTCCATGAGGGCCGTGGCTGGATTGAACGCCAATTCACGATTGCCGGGACGCCAAACACGATCCGTGAGGTTGTGGAAGACATTTCGGTGTGGAAGATGGCTATGGATAAGGGCTATGACTGACGCTGAATTCCACGAGATTCTAGAGGCGGCAGACCCGAAGCCTAAGCGGATTCTGGCGCTCGACCCCGGCCCGACGCAAACAGGTTGGGTGCGCTTCAAAGACGGCACGGTAGAGGCGTCAGGTGTGTCCGGGAACGATGAAATGCTCGGCGCGCTGTCAGACGGTGATCTTGTCGACCTGCTGGCCATTGAGATGATCGCGTCCTATGGTATGGCTGTCGGCAAGGATGTTTTCGAGACCTGCGTATGGATTGGCCGCTACATGCAGGAATGGTATGACCCGAAGGCTGTCAGGCTGATCTACCGCAAGGACGTGAAGATGCATCTTTGCGGCACGCCGAGAGCCAAGGACGCGAACATCCGGCAGGCGCTGATTGATCTGCTAGGGCCGCAAGGGACGAAGAAAGAGCCGGGGCCGACCTACGGGGTCAAGTCGCATGCTTGGGCCGCTCTGGCGGTGGCTGTGACGGCTGCGGCAGGCTAACAAGAAAGAGAGGGGAAGAGATGAGTGAAAGGACCCTGTTGTCTCAGGCGGCATGCGTGGCAGCGGTGAAGCTGCAGCAGGAGCAGGCAGCCGGCAACGATGCCGAGCAGAACGCGGAATACTGGAAACTTCGGGCTCTCCATGCCGAGCGGATGCTTGGCTTGTCGGATCATAAGCACGACTGGCGCTACAACATGCAAGATCGGATCTACAAGTGCGATTGCGGGGCGACCAGCACGGCGTATCCGTTCGGCCCTGCAGACTACAAGGATTGAGCGATGAGCAAGAAGAACGAACCGAAGCTGACCATTTGCCCCAGTCCCGCGCGACAGGACTACAAGCCGGACCTGGCGACCAGGCTAGCCATCGAAAAGGCAAAGCGAGAGCAGCCGCCGCTCCTGACGCTGGCGAGCAATGTTCCTTCGCTGATCAAAGGGGAGGGCTGGCGATGAGCAAGCAAAGGGAAGCGTTCGAGGCATGGTTGCGCGAAAGACCGGCATTTTCGTGGAGTTCCACCAGCCACCGGAAAGCATGGGAGGCCGCCTGGAAAGCATCGCGCGCGGCTGCGCTGGAAGAGGCAGTAAAGGCGGCTGAGACTGAGCATCTCGAAGATCCGACGTTCAGCGCAGACGATATTGCCTATGACTGTGCTGTTGAAGATTGCGTTGCAGCAATTCGCCGCGCACTCAAGGAGCAATCATGACAGCAGACACCATCCTACTCACTGGCATTGGCACATGCCTGGCCATTGCTGCCGCGCTCATCGTCATGCTGGCGATTACGTTTACCGATGAAAGCGAGGAAACGTCATGAAGGCATTCACGGAGATGGTAGGCGCCGCCTTTGGGCTGGTGATCGCGGGCGCGCTGCTAATCATGCTGGGCGCGTTCCTGATCGGGATAGGGCCAGTGGGCTGGGTGATCCTGGTAGTGTTGCTGCTGAATCGGTAGAAATAGCACTAGCAGCGCGCAGAAATAACCGTGATAATCGGCTGAGAATGTCGTAAAATACAAAGACCGGCTAGCAATAGCCGGCTCTGGCAGTCGGCAGCAACTATGTCAGGCGGTATCCCCTCAACTCGCCCGCCTGGCGCTGCCGACTGCCAGAGAAGCGCGGCAAAGTGGGCGCAGCCACTCTAAAAAACTCGTAGAAGTATTGCAGCATGTTTTGACTGGACGTGCTGGCCGGATACTGCAGAATCGGTTGCGCTTCTCTCCTAGCACTTGTGCCTCTGGTCTGCTGAGTACGCAGGCGCGTATCGGTCGCAAGAAACGATGACAGCCGGGAAAGACCGGCGCTCTCATGAATGGCGATTGACTGGGGTCTCGGGGTTGTAGCCGGGCCTTCAACGACAGCATAACCTGCGCCAGGCAGTTGCCATCCATGAGAGCTTTCACATAGTCATCTGGCGTCCCGCTCAAGGCAATTAGAGCCTGAAAGCCGTGTCGGGTGGCTATGTGAGGGTTCAGGATTGCGACTACGCGGTCGCCCTCAATTCACCCCTCGGATCGTTGACTCTCGATCCTTTTGCCCTGCTTCGGTGGGGTGTTTTTCTATCTGGAGCGTGTAAATGTCCAAACTGACCACGAAACAGCGTAAGGCGATGCCGCAAAGTGATTATGCTCTGCCGGGAAAGCGCTTCCCCGTCGAGGACAAGAACCATGCTCGAAATGCCCTCGCTCGAGCGGCACAAGGCGTCAAGGCGGGCACCCTGTCTCCGGCACAAAAAGCCAAGGTTGACGCGGCGGCGAATAAGACGCTTAATAAGGGCAAGAAAAAGTAACGGCTAGATAATCCATCTTGCCGAACAAGAAAAAGGCAAGATCATGCTCGTATCAGCGCCTTACGCTTATTTAGCCGCTGCTGGAATAGACCCCCATGCAGTCCGTGTCGCAACGCTAGGGAATAACCCTAGCATTGACACAGCGACCCAACCAGAGGACGTCTGGTCGGGCGCCCAGCTCGGCCTTTTAAACGGCGTGGATCACAAGTTTATCCCTCGACCGCAAAGCGCCCTGGCAATGGAGGTTGTCTCAGACAACGCCAACGATACCGCCGCAGGCACAGGCGCCAGGACCGTGATTATTGGGTATCTGGATGCCAACTACGCAGCCAAGACGACGGTGCGCACACTGAACGGCACGACGGCGGTCGCGTTGCCTGAGAACGTGATGCGGGTAAATTCAGTGATCGTGGTAACGGCGGGCACGTTTGGTGGTAACAACATCGGGAATATCTCGGTACGCGCGGCAGGTGGGGCGGGATCGACCTATTCCTACATGACAGCAGGATTTGGCTTGGCTCGCAGCTCAGCATTTACCGTACCGGCTGATGCGATATTCGACGTGCTTAGTATGCTGCTGTCGATCAATCGCACAGATACCCAAGACCGATGGGGAACGTTCACCCTGTGCGTGCAGAACAGCGCGGGGAGGTTAATCAAGGGCATCGAGCTGTCCGCCAGCACGGTCACGCCGTATCGCCACGAGGCCGCAGACGTTCCACTTAATGTGGTGGCAGCCAAGACTGACGTATGGGTGCGTTGCGAGGCGGTAAGTCAGAACAGCACGAATGTCACGGCAGGCCTGTTTGGTGTGCAACGGCTTGGGCTACCGGTTTCTATCATCTAGGTAACGCGATAATCACATGCCCGCAATGAAAGCCGCGCTTGCATTATTCGCTGCCATGCTGGTTTGCCTGCCAGCCCAAGGCCGCAGTACCGCCGCGCGCCACGAATTCGCCAAGACACACACCTGCCCGAGCACCGGCAATAATCGCCTTCCCTGCCATGGCTATGTGATTGACCACATCACACCATTATGCGCAGGCGGAGCCGATCAGCCCTCCAATATGCAGTGGCAAGAGTATCAAGCGTCACTACGGAAGGATGTGCAAGAACGGAAACTGTGCGCCAGACTGAGAAAGGCGCAATAAAGCATCACTAGCATGCGGGTATCGCGCAACATTTTATCGAAGGCGCGCGGGGTCGAAAGCAATGAAATTGCTAGCCATCACAGATGCAACTGAGTTGCGCTATCATAGTTGCAACTGAATTGCACGAAGAGGCCAAAAGTGGGGCGACCAAGCGAGTATTCCCAAGAGAGGGCAGACAAGATCTGTGAGCGACTGGCAGACGGCGAAAGTCTGCGCACGATTTGCCTGGATGACGACATGCCAGCTCGAGCGACCGTATTTCGATGGCTGACGCTGGAGCCGGGCTTCTCAGACCAATACGCTCGCGCGCGCGAAGCCCAGGCAGAAGCGCTGTTTGACGAGATGGTTCATATTGCCGACCACACGCAAATGGGGCAAAAGACCGTCAGCAAGGCGACCGGGCTGGAAATCACCGAAGGCGACATGATCGAGCATCGGCGCCTGCAGGTCGAAACCCGCAAATGGGTGCTCGGCAAACTGGCCCCGAAGAAATACAGCGAGAAGCATCTGCACGAACATAGCGGGAAGGATGGCGGCGCCATTGTGATTCAAGCCACGGCGCAGGATGTCGATCTTTAAGCTAAACGCCAAGCAGGCGCAGGCTCAAGCCATCCTGGCCGGGCAATCGACCCATTGCATGCTGTTCGGTGGTAGCCGGAGCGGCAAGACGTTCCTTCTTGTCCGCAACGTGGTGCTACGCGCCTTGAAAGCACCCAAGAGCCGGCACGCGATACTGCGGTTTCGATTCAACCACGTCAAAAACTCTGTCGTTCTTGACACTTTCCCAAAGGTGATGGAAGTCGCCTTTCCTGGCGTAAAGTGGAATCTCAGCAAAACTGACTGGTATGCCGAATTTGAGAACGGCTCGCAGATCTGGTTTGGTGGCCTCGACGATAAGGAGCGCACCGAAAAGATTCTCGGGCAGGAATACGTCACGATTTACCTGAACGAATGCAGTCAGCTCCCGTGGGGCAGCGTCGGCATTGCGGTCACGCGCCTGGCGCAGAAGGTCGATCAGATCATTGCAGGCCAGCCGCCGCGTCCGATGCGGCCTCGCATGTATTACGACTGCAATCCCCCCAGCAAAGCCCATTGGTCCTATCAGGTATTCATCCAGAAGCGCGACCCGGAGAGCAAACAGCCAGTAGCACGGGCAGACGATTACTCCCATTTCCAGATCAACCCGCTGGATAATGCCGAAAACCTGTCCGCTGGCTATTTGGATACGCTAAAATCACTTGGGCCACGACTGCGGAAGCGGTTTTTGGACGGGGAGTTTGCCGATGCGAATCCAAATCAGCTATTCTCCGACATAACCATTGAAAAATGGCGCGTGGTTGACAGTGATTTGCCGGATATGGTTCGGATCGTGGTAGCGGTAGACCCATCCGGGTCAGATGACGAGGCGAATGCAGATAATGACGCCATCGGTATCGTGGTCGCTGGGCTGGGAACAGACGGTAATGCCTACGTGCTGGAAGACGCAACGGTAAAAGCCGGCCCGGCGACATGGGGCCGCGTTGCTGCCAGTGCCTATGAGCGTCATGCCGCTGATGTGATTGTCGGGGAAGGGAATTACGGCGGGGCGATGGTCAAGCATGTGATTCAGACGGCCAGGCCGCGAACGCCATATAAGCAGGTGACCGCCACACGCGGCAAGGCGGTACGGGCAGAGCCGATTTCTGCGCTGTATGAGCAAGGGAAAGTCCGGCACGCGGGGAATTTTCAGGATCTGGAAGACGAACTGGGCGCGTTTTCAACCGTTGGCTATCTGGGCGAGAACTCACCAAACCGGGCAGATGCGGCAATCTGGGCGCTGACTGAACTGTTTCCTGGTGTGGTGCGTGTCCAGAAAGAAGCGAAGCAACCCAAGAAAGAACCAAAAATGCCTGCCGGATTCGGCGGGTGGATGGGCTAAATAATGGCTGATAACCAATCCGAAGCAGACCGCAAGATCGTCGAAGAGGCGCACGAGCGCTTTCGCCGCTGCGAAGAGGCCGAATCCGACTTCCGCAAGCTGTTCCGCGAGGATCTACGCTTTGCACACGGGGACTCCGATAATGGATATCAGTGGCCGACCGAAGTCTGGAGCAATCGGATTCTCGACAAGCGCCCTTGCCTGACGATCAACAAGACGCTTCAGCATAACCGGCAGATCACCAACGGCGCGCGGGAGAACAAGCCTAGCGTGCGGGTGTCTCCGGTCGATAACGGCGCGGACAAGAAGACCGCAGACATTTTCAACGGGATTATCCGGCACATCGAGGCCAATTCCAGCGCTGATACGGCCTATGACACGGCGGCAGAGTTCGCGGTGGATGGCGGGATCGGTTTCTGGCGCGTGGTGACGAACTACGCCTCGGATGACAGTTTCGAGCAAGAGATTTTCATCAAGCGGGTCAAAAATCCGCTGATGGTCTATCTCGACCCGGACATTGAAGAGGCCGACGGCTCGGATGCGAAGTTCGGCTTTGTCTTTAAGGACATGCTCAAGAAGGAGTTTGATGCCCGGTATCCTGACATTGACTGCATTGGCTGGCCGATGGAAGGCGGCGACGAATGGCTGAGCAAGGACAAGATCCGGCTTGCCGAATACTTTCACGTTGTTGAAATTACGGATTGGCTGATCGCGGACGAGCTGGGCCGCACGGTCAAGATGTCGGACCTGGAGGGTGAAGGCGCCAACGCGGAGATGCTGAAGGCGCTGCCTGACAGCCGCAAGCGCAAGATCCGGCGACCTGAAGTCAAGTGGAAGATGATCGCGGGCGACCAGATCATCGAGCGCGGCGACTGGCTGGGCAAGTACATTCCCATCGTGCGCGTGGTCGGGGAAGAGACCGATATCGACGGCAAGGTAGAGCGCAAGGGCC
>Ga0247674_1000101_pt1 | contig 9499 bp, 16 predicted proteins | sample CNK15_metaG_FD_183044 | JGI IMG/M metagenome (GOLD analysis project Ga0247674, IMG submission 183044) | Soil microbial communities from Purdue University Martell Research Forest, Indiana, United States - CNK15 | ecosystem: Environmental > Terrestrial > Soil > Temperate forest > Bulk soil | place...
TGCACGCCAGCAAGCGGAAATGGCCGAAAAGCAACGGAAACTCCGCGAGGAAACCGAACGACTCGCACGAGAACATCGCGAACGAGAGGAGGCCGAGGCGCGTCGCCTGAAGGCTGAACGCGAAGCCCACGAAGCGGAATTGCGCCGCCAGCGGGAGGCAGAAGAGGCGAAGTTGCGAGCCGAACGCGAAGCAACCCAGCGCCAGCTTGACGAGCAGCGCGCCGAGATCGCCCGCCAGCAAGCAGAGATCGCAGCGGCCAAGGCAGAACAGGAGCGCATCGAACGTGAGCGTCAGGCGGCGATTGAGGCTGAGGCACGCGCCAAACGCGAGGCAGAGGAAGCGGCAGCACGCGCCGAAGCTGCTCGACTCCGCGCCGAACAGGATGCGGCGATTGCGGAGCAGAAGCGCCGTGAGCGGGTTGAGTTTGAGAAGAACGGACCTGGCGACGTTGAGATCGTTTTGACGCTGGCTGCGACTTACCAGGTATCTGTCGGCGACGCAATGCAATGGATGAAGAAGTTCGACTACGAGGCGGCAGACGAGCAGTTCGCGGCAATGAATGCGTGCGGCTCGCTCCCGCAAATGGAGAAAGCGGCATGACAGAGATGAAAGACATGTTCTGGTTGGTCTGGTGCCCGACAGGACACCATCCGCCCTCGTATCGCCATGCAGATTATCTGGAGGCGGTGCGCGAGGCTGAGCGCTTAGCCAGGGACGTCCCCGGTAAGGAGTTTTACGTTCTAGGCGCCGAAACCATGCGAGTTGTCGACAACATGCAGCGCGTCGACTTTGCTCGACCGATCCCGTTTTAACCAACCCTCAACGCCCGGCAGAGTCTCGGGCATGGAGCAATCATGGCAAACAACATCGTAGCAAGCGGCATGACGACGACGCTGGCCGCCAAACTGGCACAGCGCTTCGGACTCGAAGCAAACCCGGAGGTGCTGGACATCCTGAAGGCCACGGCTTTCAAGGGGCAGGTTAGCGACGCGCAGATGAGCGCCCTGCTTGTCGTGGCGACGCAATACGGACTGAACCCTTGGACGAAGGAAATTTACGCTTTCCCCGACAAGAACAACGGGATCATCCCGGTTGTCGGCGTGGATGGCTGGGCACGGATCATCAATGAAAACGCCCAGTTCGATGGGATGGACTTCGAGCAGGACGACAAGCAGTGCACCTGCATCATCTACCGCAAGGACCGATCGCACCCGATCAAGGTCACGGAATATCTGGAGGAATGCAAGCGCGGCACGCAACCGTGGACCTCGCACCCGAAACGCATGCTGCGACACAAGGCCATGATTCAGTGCGCCCGCCTAGCGTTCGGTTATGTCGGCATCTACGACCAGGACGAAGCCGAACGGATCGTTGACATGGGGCCGGCGCAAGAAGTCCGCAAGACGCCCGCACAGACCGCCGAGGCCGCGCGCCCGACTGCTGAGCGCACGGAGCGGCACGGAGTGCTGATTGGCGAACTCGAATTCATCGCCAAGGAAGGCGGTCACGAAGCGCTAGAAAAGGCGTGGAAGGGCGGGCCGCTCCCGAATGGTGATGCGCTGACGGCGAACGACCGGAAGGCAATCGGCATTGAAGAACTGAAGCGCCTGAAGGACATCGCTGGCGCTGAAGACGTTGTTGCTTCGGAGGTGACTGACAATGAGTGACGTAATCGAGCAGCGCACGAACGCATGGCGCGAAAGCAGGGCAGGCAAGATAACGGCTTCATGCTTCATTGATGCCATTGCGATCAGCGAGCCGGAACCCGGTGCCGTCTACAAATCAGGGCCGCGCAAGGGTCAACCGAAGCTTCCCGAATCGACGGCGACGCGCGACACGTACATGCGAATCCTCGCATTCGAGCGCACATCCGGCATTCCTCGCCATGAGATCGGCAGCAAGTCGCTTCAGTGGGGAACGGACGTTGAGACATTCGCCCGCGAGGCATACGAGCTGGAGACCGGAAACATCGTCGTCGAGAGTGGGTTTCTTATGCATCCGCAGTTCGATTTCATCGGTTGCTCTCCGGATGGCCTAGTAGCCGCTGACGGCGGGATCGAAATGAAATGCCCGCACGATGAACAGGTGCACATCAAGACCGTTCTGACTGGCATGCCTGAAGAGCACATGCCGCAGGTGCAAGGAAACATGATGGTCACTGGCCGCGCCTGGTGGGATTTCATCTCCTACGATCCCCGCCAGAAAGAAAGCTTGCGACTCTACGTGCAGCGCATTCCTCGCGATGATGCTTACATAAGCAAGCTTCTGACCGGCCTGCTTCAGTTCAACAAAGAAGTTGACGCGATGATTGCGGCGCTTGAGCAACGAGCCGCCTGATCGAGGCACTCCCGGCGGGCCGTGTCCGAAAGGATTAATCGCCGGGCTATCTCCATCAAGAGTACGACGCCTCCCCGGCGTCGCGTGTTTAACCGCTGCCGGTTTGGGGCGGTTCTTTTTCCCGGATAACAGAAAATGAGAAAAATCGCATTCGTCTTCTTCGCTATTGCCGCTCTATTGTCTGGCTGCAACGACGCCGACGTGGCATCACGCAATCTGTCGACAGCCGCCGACAACTTCAAGATCGCACGACGGATCGTGTTCTACAACACTGAGTCCGACACATACATGCTGACTATTGAGGGACTCTGCTCCCTTGGCAACGCCGACAAGAGTGGTGAGCTCTCAGTCACATGCAAAGTTGGGCCAGATTCGTACAAGAAGCACTTTCTTGGACTCTCACGAAACGTCACGTATCTGGTCGAGCAGATGGACTCAGCACAGGTCAGCCCGTACCACTACAAGGTTGTGTTCAAGCCATCGCAGATCATCCCCGACCTTGATGTGAAGTGAGGACCCCATGACCCCCACACCCGAACAAATCACCGCCGCAGCGCGAGCACTCGCCGACCACAACGCCGACGTCTGCAACGTCAATCGCGAAGACAACTGGATGATCTACGGCGATAGCTTCCGCGAGTCGGCAGAGATTGCGCTTCGCGCCGCAGCAGGAACCACCGCTGACGCAGCGGCCATTGCAGGGCGGGAGGCGTTCAAGTTGCTGGCCGCGCTGGTTGACATTTACGACGACGGCATGAACAACGCGCCGGAAGATCGCTGCTACGTGGAAGGCGCCTGGAAAGAAACGCTGGACGAGGCGCGTGCGTATGTCGCAGCCCGCGCCGCACTCGCCACTACCGAAGCGACGGACGCCATTGCGCCGACAGAGGGGGCGAAGCCCGATATTGAACACATGGTCGATGATCTGTTGTTTGACGAACGCAACGGTCATGACATCGATTCTTCGCGCGCTGCGATTATCGATGCTTTCAACCCCGCCCCCTCGGTCGCGGTAGCGCTAACCAACGGACAACGCAAAGCCATCGAGTGGGCGATTGGTATGGCGTCGCAGCACAACATTCATAAATCGCCACTGCGGGCGCTTCTCGCCCACCCCGCCCCCTCGCCGGAAGCGCCAGCCGTCGATGCGCTGACTACCGGAGCGGTGGCGTGGAACTACTGTCCTGAGTGCGGCTGCGAGGACTATGAGCGCACGGGATACGACAACGGCCGATTCTGCGCCGATTGCGGGCAGGAGTGGTTCCCTGACATCGATTACACAAGTGTAGTCCGACGCCATCTCTCAGAGCGAGCCGCCCACCCCGCCAGCGAGCCGGTAGCGCTGACAGTTCTGGCAGAGCTTTCCAAGTGGGCGGAAGGCATGACCAGGTGGGCAGATGAACCTAAGGGGCCCTATCTGCGCGACATCATATCTAATGCTCGCGCCCTTCTCGCTGATCGCGGATCGGAGGGGAAGCCTGCCGCTGCGCCTGCCGGGCTGACAAGCGACAGTCGAGATTGTCAGCGCGCGCGTTGGAATGGCCGGATTGACTACGGTATGGGATACCCGTGTCCGATATGCACTGTATGCGGTGTCCGCAAGGGTGCGCCATGCAAGGCCGTCGATGCTGACTACCGGAGCGGTGACTAATCATGACTAAAGATGAACTGGAGCAGTCGATCTATGCGAGGACGCGCCGATATGTTGGCGATGACGCGCTGGACGCCATTCTTGATCTGCTGGCTGCATCCCGCCGCGCTGCGCTGACGGAAGCGGCCAGCGTTGCAACAGCCAAGCTCAACGGCCTGACTGATGTGGCTAACGCTATCCGCGCTCTCGCAGCAAGCGACAGCGATGGAGGGAAATCGTGAGTTACACAAATCAAGTCATGCTTGAGAACGCCCTTTCTCTGATCGAGCAGCAAGCCGCGCGCATCGCCGAACTCGAAGCCCGTATCGCCGCCGCAGAGCCGGCGGGGTATTTCCTGCATATCGCATCCAGCTGGGCGCAAGTAAGCAAGGAATTCAAGAACGATTCCGATGTTGTGCCGCTCTACGCCGCCCCTGTCGCCAGCGGCCCGCGCTACGACTGGTCGGTCAGCGGGATGAAGCAAAGCGATACGGGTAATTGGGTGATGGCGGGAGAGGGAGATAAGGAATGAGCGAACACGACACCTACGCCAGACCGCAGCCGACTTGCCCGCACTGCGGCCACGCAATGACCGACGACGAAATGAGCGGCAATCGCTATGTCGATGGCGACGATGGCGACGATCTGTGGGCGCTTGCACCCGAAGAGGGGCGCACCAAAGTGATCTGCCCATATGTGCTGTGCGAGAAGCCGTATTTCGTGCAGGGCGGCTATCGACCGCAGTACACCAGCGCAATTGATGAGGATGATCTATGACCCTCCCAACCCTGATTCTCCCGCTCAAATCCGAATACTTCGACGCCATCCGCAGCGGCGAGAAGATCGAGGAATACCGGCTGGTCAACGAGTACTGGACGAAACGCCTCGTCGGTCGCCACTACGGACGAGTCGTGCTGACCAAGGGCTATCCGAAAGCCGACGACTGGGAGCGCCGCATTCTCAAGCCGTGGCGGGGATATATCGAACGAACAATCCTGCATCCGCACTTTGGGCCTGAGCCTGTGCGGGTGTTTGCAATCAATGTGGGGGCGTGAATGACAGGTCGTCTGACAGAAAGCCGAATCGGCGAGATTTGGAACGCAATGCCCGGTGGCTACAAAGGCTTCCTGGTCGAATGGGGATATATGCAGTTCGCCCGTGCGATTGAGAGCGCCGTTCGCGGTCCTGAACAGGACGAAGACGGTCGAAAGGCGACGGTGGCCGAACTTGAATGGGCCATCGCTCATAACGCGGATAGGCCGCGTACTCAGATGGCGCTGCGCTGGGCGCTGGAAGCTATCGAGGCGTTGGAACTTGAAGGAGAGTGAGAGGGCGTGAAACGGTCATCAACGAAGAGGGCGCACACCTCCATCAATCGTCTTTAGGCTGTTTGGCTCGCTCAATAAGTTTGCGTAGCCACGATATGCCATATGCATCGATCTTGGCCCATTGAGCGGGTGTTAGACGTATTGAGCGCTGCTCCAGGCGCTCATCAGGCGGAGTGGGTGGCCGTCCGCGCGGCTTCTTTATAGGTTCCATGTGGCGATTGTACACGCATTGTTGAATCACAAGAAAAGACTTGATTTCGACTATTTGTTGTATCACAATAAATAAATGGAACGACTTCAGGCCTTCAAATTCGAACTAATGCCGACTGGCGAGCAGGCGCGTAAGATGCGCCAGTTCTCGGGGGCATGTAGGTTCGTCTATAACAAGGCGTTGGCGTTACAGGTGGAAAACCGCGAGGCGGGCGGGAAATTCATTGGTAAGTTCGCGATTGGCAAGCACCTGACCGAGTGGCGCAATAACGCTGATACGCCGTGGCTTGCGGATGCGCCGCGCCATGCTCTCATGATGGCGATGCAAGATTGCGACCGCGCGTTTCAAAACTTCTTCGCAAAGCGTGCCGATTTCCCGCGCTTCAAGCGCAAAGGTGAGCGCGATGGGTTCCAATTTCCCGACAAGAATCAGATTGCGGTCGATTGCAATAACGGGCGCATCAAGGTCCCGAAACTTGGTTGGCTGCGCTATCGCAATAGCCGCGTCGTTCTTGGTGATGTGCGCAGCGCGACTGTCTCGCATCGCGCCGGAAAATGGTACGTCTCGATTCTCACGAGGCGCGAAGTAGAGCAACCCGTTCCGCAAGGTCGGGCAGTCGGGATCGATGTCGGCGTTACGCGCTTCGCAACTCTGAGTGACGGCACGTATATCGCTCCGCTCGCGAGCTTTAAGAAACATGAGAAGCGCCTTACGAAGTATCGTCGCCGCATGGCCCGCAAGGTCAAGGGGTCATCGAACTGGGAAAAGGCGAAAGCGCGTGTACAGCGCATTCACGCGTGCATCGCGAATGCCCGCAACGATTTCCTGCACAAGGCATCGAACACGATCAGCAAAAACCACGCAATGATCGCCGTCGAGGATTTGCAGGTGCGCAATATGTCCAAGTCTGCAAAGGGCAGCGTAGAAGCGCCAGGACGCAATGTCCGCGCTAAGTCGGGACTCAATAAGTCGATTCTCGACCAAGGCTGGTCCGAGTTTCGCCGACAGTTGGAGTACAAAACGATGTGGCGCGGCGGCTTCTTCGTCGCCGTTCCGCCGCAGAACACAAGCCGCACGTGTCCATGCTGCGGCCATATTTCAGCCGATAACCGCAAGACACAAGCACTGTTTGAGTGTGTGCGCTGCGGCCATGAAGCAAACGCCGATCACGTCGGCGCGATCAATGTTTTAGAGCGCGGACAGCGCTTGTTAGCCTGTGGAGAGACGGCGCAGTCAGGCCGCTCTGTGAAGCAGGAACCCACCGAAGCGACTAAGGCCATCGTGGCCTAAGCGCGGTAGAAATCCCCTCTTCGACGGAGGGGAGGATGTCAAGGAGAGAAGGTGTGAGCAAAGCACGAATCACAGTGACGTTCGAATACGAGATCAACCCAGAGTGGTATCCGGACGGGTCGAGCCCTGCGGAGATGGTAGCGCTCGACGTTGCCAACTATCACGACGCGGGCTCTCTGTTCGACGTCATGCAAGGGCATGAGTTGACCGTCACAGGCGAAGTTGTCGGCGAGGATTGATGGAAGCAGCGTTACAACGGATTCTGCGGGTGACCGCGAAGGAGTTCGAAATGGAACGACGAGAGGTAGTAGACCTGTTCGTCGAGACGGTCGTGATCGAGATAAGCGAGTCGAAGGCGGTACGCAAGCCGACGAGGCCGAACGGGTATGCGGCGCCGCCGGGAACTGGGCCGGCTGGAGAGCGGTGCAAGACGTGCGACCACTCGGTCGGGACCGGAAACTATGGCGGTCGCACCTACTGGAAGTGTGAACTACGAAAGGCGCATTGGACCGGCGGACCCGGCACTGACATTTTGCTGAGGTCGCCGGCCTGCAAGCATTGGGAGAAGGAGCACCCGAGGGTGGACGGAAAGAAATTCGAGGAGAAACCACGTGGATGAAGATGACTATCCAGAAGAACACGAACTGAAGCTCATCGCCGAATGGCCCCACGACGACTGGGCAGCGCTGCTGGAGTACGTGCGCGAACGGTGGACGTATCAGGATCGATGGACGGTCGGGGGTGACAAGCTGTTCGTCTCGACTGGCGGCTGGAGCGGAAACGAAGACTTGATCCGGGCGCTACAGCAGAATCGTGTGTTCTGGGCGATATGTTGGGAACAGTCGCGGCGGGGCGGTCACCACATTTTGGCTCTGGATCGGGTTAAGGGAGTGAGAGGGGGAGAATGAAAATCAGACTGGACGAATGGCTGAAACGCAACTTTGATCCGCCGCCTGCGATTCGCACGGCACGCCTGTGGGTCAAAGATGGGAAAATCTATCCGGCACCGGTCAAGGCTGGCCGGGCCTACTATGTCGAGGAAGAAGCCGTGTATCGAAACGGAGTCGAGCGTCAGCGTCTGGTGCATCGGGTGCTTGGCTATGGCAGCTAGGCCGCGCATACGGAAACGGGCGCACTGGCCGCCAGGTCTGCACGAATCGCGGCCAGGGTATTACGTCTACCGTCACCCGATCACCAAAAAGAACATCACATTGGGCTACGTGCCTATTGAGCAGGCGATATTCGAGGTGGCGGAGGCAAACGCGAAACTGGCCGAACAGGCGCCGACGCCCAAACGTCTCGTCGAGCGCATGAACGAAGGGCGCGAGACCATCGCGGATCTACTCGAAAAGATGCCGAACGATGACGTGAAGGCGTCGACCATTAAGGCCCGCAGGAATCACGACAAGGCGATCAGGGAAAAACTGGGCCATATTCAATGTCGAGACCTGACGACCAAGCACGTCGCCGACATGCTGGAGGAAATCCAGAAACGCGGCGCGATGCAATGGTCTGTTCAGATTCGCAGCCGGTTGCGGGCGATCTGTCGGCGGGGCATGGCTCTGGGGTGGATGGACAAGAATCCAGCCGATGCGACGGACAAAGCCAAGGTCAAGGTGAAGCGCCAGCGCATGTCGCTGGAGATTTTCAAGGCGACGCTGGAGAAGGCGCCGGAGGTCGCAATCTGGCTCCAGAATGCGATGCTGCTCGCGCTCGTGTCGGGTCAGGATTTGTCGACGGTTGGGCGGTGGGAAAGGTCGAATCAGGAAGGCGCATACGCCGTTCTGACGCGCGGCAAGACGGGCGTTCGCATCGCCATACCGCTCGAATTGCGGCTGAACGTTATCGGGCTGTCACTCGCCGAGGTTATCGCGCGCTGCCGGACAACGGGAGTTGTAAGCAAATACATGATTCACCATGTGCGCGGAAACGTGAAGGCGCCGAAGGGATCGCCGATCAAACTCAAGACGATATCGGAGAAGTTTCTGGAGGCGCGCCGACTGGCTGGCTACACAGCCGAAAACGACCCGACATGGCACGAAATCCGGAGTCTATCGAAGCGTCTTTACGACGATCAGGGTGGGGTAGATACCAAGGCGCTACTCGGCCACATGTCGCAAGCGACGGCGGATTTGTACGCCAATTCGCGCGGACTGGAGCCGATCAAAGTCCGGTTGGCGGGTATCTAGTTTCACATTAATGCGACCCAACTGTTACACAGCCTAGGCGCGACAAGGGTTTGAGGCCGATGGTCGGTGCCACTTCGGTAGAGCCTTGAAAAGTGACGTAAGCGGATGATTTTATTGGTAAAATAGACGAAAATCTGAGCAGAAAAACAGCCGAAATTTGCCGGATACGTCCCAATAAAATCAGGCACTTACAGAGGGTTATCAACAGAGATTTATCTCAATGCCAATCAAGGACAAGTGATGAACGACAGGGAGTTGACTGAACTGGCAGCGAAGGCGGCGGGGTACAAGGTAACCTTCACCTGTCTTGATGTTGCTGTTCGACGCGACGAAGATTTCGTTGGTCAATGGAGTCCTCTTGACGACGACGGCGACGCGCTGCGGCTGGCCGTGAAGTTGAAAATGGACGTCACCGTGGGCCAGTCGGTCAAGGTGGTCTGCGTGGCGAACGATGGCGCTACCTCTAGCCGCATAGTCTTGCCGCTGGATGGCGATCATCATGCCATCGTGCGA
>Ga0247674_1000102_pt1 | contig 9422 bp, 8 predicted proteins | sample CNK15_metaG_FD_183044 | JGI IMG/M metagenome (GOLD analysis project Ga0247674, IMG submission 183044) | Soil microbial communities from Purdue University Martell Research Forest, Indiana, United States - CNK15 | ecosystem: Environmental > Terrestrial > Soil > Temperate forest > Bulk soil | place...
CTTAACCTTCTTATAGGTGTTCGTGATATAATCGCCGGTGCAAAGGAGATCACCGTACTTCCGCATATGCGTGCTAATATGCATGGCACGCTCGAAGTCTTCACGCTCAGCAACTAGGTTCTCTTCCTCGTCTACGAATGCCCAGGCCTGCTTGAACGACAAATCGTAGAACGTATCACCGCGTGGTATAGTAAACCGCTCGGTATGCTTAACATCGTCTATGACGTGGGTAAATCCGAAATCCTTCAGATACGCGATTCGCTCAGCGGTACACGGCGGAACCCACCGAAGACCCGCCTCAGAATAGATCGCATCCACATACTTACTCGATGAAATGAGCGAGTTATCTTCGGTTTCAATAGTGGTTCTGGAGTCTTGCTGGAAGGGAAACGGAATATTGGACAGTTCCTCCTCCCCCTGGGCTACGACGTTCTTAGCAGCGTCTTCAATAGTCTCCTGACGCTCGGCGGCTTCCCGCTGGGCTGCTGCTCGTGCAGCCCGCTTCTGTTGCTTCTTACTGAGCTGCTTGCCCCAGTATCCACTTGGAAGTCTTGTAGTTCCCTTGTATCCGGGCTTAGGAAATTCCGTAATAGTCGTAGTAAAAACCTCTTCAGTGATCTTCGGATCGATCTCCGCCTTCCAAGCGGCGTGATCCGCTCCCTTGAAGTCAGTGGTCAAAATCAGATCGTCGGCTACACGCATCTGGAGGTTAATATCATTGCCCAGTGATACACGGACACGGGCATATAGACGACCACCCTTTGGGAGGATGACCATCATTGCCCATGGCATAGAACCGAAGGACTCCGCGAAGATAGTTTCATCGTGCGGAGACGGATCTAGGCAGCCGGTTGGATGGGTATGAATGAAGATACGCCCGACCTGATGTGGCTTCAGCTTATGTGGCCCGTCGGGGTCACAATAGGTCATGAACAAGGAATCAGCGATATCGCTGGAGTCCATCTCCACGAACACCGGGGAACATTTCTGCTTCGGGATAAATAAGTCGGTCACCAGGAATGGGTCGGCCGTGGCGGCAATACCCATGGCTCCAACCTCGTGATCATAGTGATCACAGATGAATTGGAGCTTAGCCCGTGAATATGGAGTGAACTTCAATGTGATATCAGTGATGTTAGTCATGCCGTTCTCGGTGTTGAAAGACGATACGTCAGTTCTGAGAATATGTTGTATCCAGCGAATTCGCAGAGATTCTCTAGAACAGTGGCAAAGCTGACGTCATGGAAGGGTCCATGCTCTATGAGATTATTCCGCAATGTCGTCAACGTCTGATACCAATCGATAGCACGCCATTCTGCTTTGTCAGCTTCGGATTCGAAGCTCTCTTCGGTATTGATGAAGATATCACCGATATAATCGCGAGGCACATAATGAGCCAACAAGGTGGCTAAGTAAGCCTCGCGCATTCCTGGGGCGCAAACGGACTTCGACAAGTTATTACCGTCTGGGTCACAATGATCACACGTCGTAGCCTGCATAAGTGGGTCAAACCCGGCTAGCTCGTTCTCAACTACTACTGAACCGTCTTCATTAACCTTTACTCCCCCAAGAGCAGCACCACAGCTTTGACAGTTCCTACCTGGGGTAGGAGTCACTACTGGAAATGCTGTTGTCGTTCTGACATCTACTGATCTACTGGCCTCGGTCTGAGCTAGCTGGGCCAGCGCTTCGACTTGCTCTTTCTTGACGCACTCAAGGCAGATATAGCGAGTGGAATGACGACGTTCCTCTTCGATTCGACCGTAAAACTGGCGTTCATCGAAGTTCTTGTCGCATTTGACGCAATGCTTTATATAACGATGATCGATATCACAATTACTGATATCACAGTGAGCAATGCATTCCTCACAGAGCCTGCGTCCGCTATAGGGGTCGGAAAGGGCTTCATCGGGTTGCATAGTAGACGAGCAAACCGAACAGTGCTCCATATCAGTCCACTCACTCAAATCGATATACGGAGACGACCCATAGGTCATTAAGATGCGCTCGATGTACTGGAACATATCAGAAATTAGACCGGCCTTGGCTAGATTAGCTGAGACAGCTAAGCCATCACCGAAACACAAGTGATGATTCTCAACGTGCGGATGAGTGAACCCATTCCGCTCATGACTGGGATAAACCGGGGTAAGTGCATGAATCCTGACTATTTCGTCGATGCGGAATTCAGTACTACCACAGGCAACACCGAAGTCATAGGCACTAATTCTGATATCAAACTTACCAAAGGCGATTGGGCCGATATCGTAATCACCGTCCTTTGATGACAGTGATACATCACCGGTGGTGAAGGAGATGCCGCCATGTGGAACACTACCGCCCTCAAGTACCGAGCTATGGTCAGTTATCGTTGCAGCTTTGGCGGCTATCAAACTAGCCAGTTCAGAAATGAACCGCTTAACGATATCGTCGGAAATCGCTTTAGTAGCCTCTACAAACGGGTTTGTGCCGTTCTTAATGGCCGATAGCTTCTCCCATGTCACGTTCTCATTGGCGTTCCTGAACATGTTTTCCATAATGTACCTGGCCTTACCTGGACCAGACGAAGATGATACGAAAGCATGCCAACGCCCGAGGACATTACGCATGGTGTTATAAAGAGATTCATTGGCATCAAGGCTGTTATTGGTAAGACCATCGGTATAACCGAGATAAAATGCTTGCGTCAGCTTAATCAGGTCCTGTAACGCCGGATTATCAGCTGGGACTGTTGTCTCAACCATCATCCGTACTAGCGTTGCCTTATCTTCTGGAAGTGTTCTCACATGTTGTTCCTGTTGTATATTTGCTGTAACTGCTGGATTAAACATAAATGGTCCTGTAGTCACTGGACTAAACGCTGCCGCTGGCATCGTGAGAGTCCACGGTGAAGACATATCACTTGATATAGTGAATAACTCTCTTGGTCCTGGAGTAGGTCTCGCAACTGGTTGTAACATACTCGATGGAATACCAAGCTGGCTGTTCATCATTTGCTGTGCGCTCAATATAGCATCAACCATGTCTCGATGGTTCTGAACTGGACCAACAGTACCTTCCCCGGCATTTGGGGAATCTGAGATATGAGCCAATTCATGGTGCAAACTGTCGATCAGGCTATCTGGACGCATTGGAGTAGAAATCATAAGAGCGCCACTACCCTGACTAATCGTAGCCTGTTCCGATAAATCCGGAGGCGGAGTAGTCGGTGGTGAGCGATGTCTACGGAGTCTCTCAAAGAAAATCGAAGCATCGCTTTCGTAATCAGGCATTAACCTATCGTCCATTTCATCGTATAGTATTGTCATTACTTCATCTTAGCTAGCTCGTCATCGAGCCCTTTGGCTTTGAAAACACTGGCATCGTCTTCTTTGCCACAGTGGAGACACCAACAAAGGCTCCGATCATGGAACTCATATCCGGAGACCTCGTGGATATATCCTTCACCATCTATAATGGCTATGCAGACACCAGTTATCTTAAACCTATCTCTAGAACCACAATCTGGGCAGATCATATCCTTGGCCATGCCCCTATCGTAGTTGCATGGCTTCAGCTTGAACTTGTTGATTAACTCTTTTACATCCATTATCCCCTCACGTCATTGATTACCTTGGCAATTTCCAATCGCTCCTTCATCCATGATGACCTATCATCCGGGGTGGGCATTGGCAGTTGACTCAGCTTGAATACGATCTGCATGACGCCCTTACCGCCACCACCGAAGACCATCGACTGAACGGGATCAGCGATATGGCCGTGCATGAAGCATAGACGGGCTACAGAATCGATGAAATCGTTTTCATCTGGAGTTGGTGTGCGGTAATAATTGCAGGCGGCTGCTTGTAGTAGTGGATATCGACTACAGAATTTATTCGGCAAATTGAAGGTACCCCAGAACCAGCCACCAGTGGGCTTTATCAGTTTGGTTATACCTATAGCCAATAACTTCATGGTCTCGCCGTAACCATCACAGGCTACGCCGTCATAAACGCGTCCAGTCTTGCCGTGGAGCTTAGCTAGTTCAGCGTAAGTGACTTCTTCGGCGTCTCCGTCTCTGTCAAAGTCCTTAGAGACAACGGTACCATACTTCTCAAAAGCTTTAGTCATCTCACCTTTGGAGCCGTCCCCTTTAGTGCCGTGGGACTCGTAGAAAAGTAGCCCACTCTGACCTTCGAGCGGCTTATCGATCAGGAGATGCTTGGTGGTATGGTGCATATCCTCATGCCCACACTCTTGCTTCCACACATTCCGGTAGCCAGCGATTCTATCGTAATCACAGGAGCCACCTAGAGTGTCCATAACTTCCGCATTACTCTTGCCCTCATTAAAGAGATCAAAGATGAAATCCTTGAGAGCAACGCCGGGTGCGATGTATGTAGTCATTTGTTCTTTGTCAAAAGATACCCCCATGGGGTTACCATGGGGGTTTTGTGTTTACGGAGTTAACGATTAATTGAGTCAAAAATACGCAATTAATGATTAATTACGTGAACCAGCGCCCTCGACCTTGAGCGGAGTAACGGAGATCTTATCACCGTTCTTCAGCGGGGTCGTGCCAGCAGCGATATCATTGTTCAGACGGACGAGCTTACCCTCGGGGCTAGCACCCTGCTGAGCAAGGAACTGAAACAGCGTCACGCCCAGGATGACCTGGACCGACTCAGCGAAACCTGAGCCATCATTGTTGACATACAGAACCTTAATCATATCCACGGCACCCTCGACCTTGAGCGGGGTAACCGAGATCTTGTCACCGTCACGAAGGACATAGGTGGCCTCGGCAAGACCGTTGTTGACGCGGACTAGCTTATTCTCAACGGAGACATCGCGGTCCTCAAGGAACTGCTCCAGCGTGGTCCCAGCAGCGAATGAAACAGAGTCAGCGAAGCCGCCACCGTCGTTGTTGATGAACAGAGCCTTGCCGCCCGGGACAACTGGGGTAGCCGGAGCAACTGCGACGGCGGTAATCTGAATGAAGTCACCGTGGCTCACTGAAGTGTAGACGCCACCATCGACGCCGTTGACACGGGCCTCAGCGACGCCACGAATATTCAGTGCGGCCAGTAGATCGCGAACCGAATAGACGTTGGAGACCTCCTTGATCTCGCGGACGCCGTTGAGTTCGAGAGTGATAGCGATAGACATGGGTTATTCCTTTTTAGCTAATTTGATGGTTTGATCAAAGAAGCTGGTTAGTGATTCAGCGTGAGTAACAATCAAAATCTGTCTTCCGGTACTCCCGGAAAACTGCTTTAATTTCAAGAGCAACTGCTGTAGATGTACAACATTGCTCTCGTCTAAATGGTTCGTTGGCTCGTCGAGTATCAACAATCCAACGGAACGTGCAAAGGTGTCAGACATTGCCAGCCTGAAGCTAGTACTGGCAACAATCTTCTGACCCCCACTTAACCGGTGCGCCGGTAGCTCAAAGCCATTACTGAACTTGGCTCTAAACGACAGGTCGGCATCCAAGTAGAATTGAAACGGGGCTTCCCAGATCTCCATGTAGTGCGCCATGCGCTTGTTGATCCGATTAGCATATTCCCGCATCATCAGAGCCGGTAAGCCATTAACGTGAACGACTTCCCTGGCTCTAGAACACAGTGATGACCACTTAGCGGCATTGCGCTCGTGATCGTACTGCTTCTTCAATTGGTCAACTGAACTTCGGAGCTGGATCAGCTTGGCATCAGTAATGCCAATCTTCGTAGTTAGCTCAGTTCTCGTTTGTGTCCGCGCAGACAATAACTCCATCTTCTGTTGAGCCTCTTGTAGCTCCTCGGACGACAACTCGAACTTGCTATCACTGACCTTAAGCAACAAATCCTTGAGCCTTGCGACCTCTGACGCACAAGACGCTTGGGCTGCTTGCTTAATACGAACCTCAGACTCCGACTTAGACACTTGATCAGACAGTTCTTTGAACTGATCAATAGACTTCTGCAACGACTCGATTTTATCAGCACTTACATCAGGTATGGTAGCCAGTTGGGCATTAACAGCTACCAGTCTGGTACTACAACGATTGTAATTCTCCCACTGTGACGTCAGTGCGTTCTTACTGCTAACAAGCTTCTCTAGCTGGGTAATAGTTGAATCGACCATGTTAACAACGGCTGTCATAGCCGCTCTACGACGGTCCTCCAACTGCTTCGACAACTCAGCCAAATCCTTTTGCGCTGCTGCCACTCTTAGGGATTGATCACTTTTGATCTTTGCAATCTCTACTTGCTTAACCTGGGCTTGGCGCTTCAACTCGGCGTCATCGAAGTTCTCAATGGGACGATGACACGTAGGACACTGACCACCGGCGAACGTTGCGAGTTCGTGCTTGATCCTGTGGATGTCGGCTTCAATAAGAGCTAGACTGGGATCATCTCGCTTAAGTTCTGACAACTGCTGCTTAAGTCCCTCAAGCTTCTGTGCTAAGTCCTTATCCTCTTGGGTCTGAGGAAGTGGTGCTTCCTTAGCCATGATGGCCTTTAACTTAGAACGCGTCTCAGTCAATTTGCTGATTTGCTCATCGTAGATGCCCAACTCAGCTTGTGGCAGTACTTTGTTGGCTGTTAAATTGAATTGCTCACTCAACAGTAATCGACGCTGCGCCGCAGACGCCTTAGCCTGATCCAGGTCTTTGACTTGCTCGGCTACCAATGGCTGCATCGCAGTAAAGCGCTGCATGATAATGGTGTACGCATCTCTAGCTAGACCCAGAACCTTGTCGGCCTCTATGTAGCGCTGTTGCGCCAAGGAAAGAGCCTCTTCGGTTTGCTGTCGAGCCGATGCGCTTTGCTGAGCAATCCTGTAATGGCGTAGACGCTCCTCAAATTTAGATAGCTCCAAAAGCTCGTTCTCAACGACTCGGAGCTGTTCCCGGAATTCGCCTACTTCTCTAGTAACGTCTTGGCATGCCTGAGCAGTGACCTGTAATTGCTGTTCCAATCCAGTGGTTACGCTCAGAGAAGAGATCTCAGTGGACAATAGCTTATAGACCTCAGCGGCCTTGGATAAGCCAAAGGTATCCTGGAATTCCCTGAGCCTCTCGGTATTGGTCTTGAACAAAATATCGTCTATGGCGTGCTGACCGATGAACACGTTATTGAGTAACGCGTCCATTCTGGTACCAAGCAGAAGCGTAAGCTTCTCCTCGATTTCAGACTGCCTCCCGAGAGTGCCACCGGGGAACTTCAATTGCTGCCGCGACGGTTCAAGGACGCGTTTGACCTCGTAGCCACTATCACCATGGGTGAACGCCAACGTAACTGATCCAGTACGTTCGCCCATAGTGATATTTTCGGCTCGTGGCCCTGACGCGACAGACTCACCGGTAACGGCAAATCGAATCGCATCGAGTAGCGTCGATTTACCGCTGCCATTAGGACCTAAGATACCGGTCACGCCTTCGCTGAACCGGATATCTATGGATCCCAGGCAACCCCAGTTGAGTGTTTGTAATCGCGTCAGTATCACGGTTAGTAGGCTGCCTTGACGAAGCTACGCAGAGCCTTGAAGACGTCCTTCATGGTCGGCTGACGCTTCACCTTCTTGTTGCCCTTGTTGCTCTTGATCTTCTGGGTCAAGAGAACAGCATTACCTTCAGAAAGGACCGTGTCAACAGTCGCGACGCCACCATTTACACGGATATCGAAGCCGGTATTGTCGATGCCTGATGCCGCGAGAGCATCACGGACCTTAACGCCCTCAGGACGGTCGGGGAGAACGAGGGGACGGATGGAGGTGCCGGGGAACTTGCCGATAGTGATATTCATGGGATTCTTTCTTACGAACGGGTTAGGATAGCTGGGGGAGTAACACCGAAAATTGTCTCTTTTGGCATCTGCTCGACTTTGTTAGTCGTATCAGAGAACCAATTGAACCAATTAATGAAGTTCCACACCGCTAGACCGCTAACGATCTCGGCAGTGGAACCAACGGTAATTTGTGATCCACAGGCACTGACAACAACGACTTCGTCGTCACCGCAGAGCGAGGATTCCCAGAATTTGACGTCATCAGGTGAAGTGGGTCGCACCCAATACGTTCTACCTAAGTCGATACCCATACGGGTCTCGAACATGACTTCGATGAATGGCTTATACCGAATGGCGCCTTCCCAGATCTCTTTACGGGAAGACATCGTATCGGTTAGCAGAAATACGACGGATCCCAGCGACGTGCGGCCGTTAACGGCCTCATTGTGCTTGGTCACGTCTAAATTGGTCTGGGTCTTAATGAGTTCGGCTAAAGCATCTACCTTGAACTTGCCGATATCATTGATCCCATAAATCTGATTCGCGATATTGTGGGATTCAACCTTATCGAAATCCCAAATGTGTAGGTTCAATACACCGAGCTTGGCGAGAGCCATGGCAATACGACTGCCAGTGGCTCCGACCCCGATAACATCGATTCTGGTATTATCGAACTTGACCGGTGAAAATGCCTTCAGATGCCGAATGGTATCCGTGAGGTTAGTAGACATTACGGAGTCACCAATGTCGGCTGTCCGAAGTAACGCTCGCCGTTCTGTCGTGGAGCAAATTCCCCGAGACGACGATAGTCCCGTGGACCATGGGGATCACTAAAACTGCCCATGGGATACGATACCGGCGTGACTACCTTGCTGGTATTGGCATACAGTGATTCGACTAATGAGCCGATCTCTGTGGTCCAATGAGCCTTGCGCTCACTACCAGTGGTGTAGTCGATCTCCCAATCGATATCGTTGATGATCATATCACGTTCGAACCAATACAAATCGAGCTTCATCTTGTGCTTCTTATTGACAATACCACGAAGCACCCAGGGATACTCGTACTTATCGCGGAAATCCATGGTCTGCTGCTCATCTTGACCCGATGGCATGACATCCATGTGGACGTGACTATGGAAATAGCCCCTGAGGTTATTGGCTCTCCACAACGTGGGATCAACACCGGCTGCCATATCCTCAGCAATCAATTGGGTCCCCAGCATCGACAGGCCCTCGGAGGTCAGCTCAGTCGTGGTGGCGTGAACCTGCTGCTTGAACAAGTAGACGTCATCAACATAGATGACAGTCTCATTAGGCTCCTTGACCATGCGGGCAGTAGTCAGCCAACCGACTTCGGTGCTGACTAAATCAGTCAATATCCACATATCCGTGGCTGCTCTAAAAGATACCTTTACAGAGGGGCAGCCGTGGACAGTGGTTTCGAACTTATGCGGGTTAAACATCAGAATGCGGGCTCCGGGACTGTGGGTACTTCGTCTTCCTCTAGAATGCCGTCATCAACTGTTTCAGTGGTATCAACACTAATGGCCCCATCACGGGTCTTAGCTGCCTTCGCGGCACGCTTGGCCTCAGCCTTCAGAGCGGCATCGGTCGCCTTCTGCTTTGCCGATAGTGGCCAGCAATTAACCTTCTTACCAGCGGGATC